>Ga0105048_10002584_pt1 | contig 29440 bp, 33 predicted proteins | sample MAT05_FD_78382 | JGI IMG/M metagenome (GOLD analysis project Ga0105048, IMG submission 78382) | Freshwater microbial communities from Lake Fryxell liftoff mats and glacier meltwater in Antarctica - MAT-05 | ecosystem: Environmental > Aquatic > Freshwater > Ice > Liftoff microbial mat | place... | reverse complement strand
TCTCGCCTGGCTGCGTTGCGCCGCCTCGACAGACGCAGAGTATGCCGTCGGACGGCGCGCCTTGCCAGACGAGCGCCTCGACACCCGCAACCCATCAACTTCACTGTGCAGAGCTACTAGGCCCGCAGCGACGCGAATCCGGTGTACTCGCGGATGCTCTTGTCGTGAGTCACGAGCGTCAGCCCGTCCCGGCGCGCCTGGGCGATGAGCAGTCGGTCGAACGGATCACGATGATGCTCCGGTAGCAGCGCCAGCTCGTCGACATGAGCGGTCGTGATGGGAAGCGGCACAAAGCCCTCCTCGGCGATCGCCGCGCTCACCGACCCCTCGAACTCGAGCCGCTTCAAAGCCCGCTTGATGACGATCTCCCACGCCACCGCGGCGCTCACCAAGATCTCGTTGGACGAATCGAGGATGGCGTCGTGAGCCTTGACGCTCAGCTTGGCTGAACCCACGCGCCACCAAAGAAACGCATGGGTATCGAGGAGCAGCCTCACCGCCTCTTCCTCGGCCGCGTGGTTGCGTCGAACGCCGAGGCCAGGTCCTCGGGGAGCGGGGCGTCGAACTCATCTCCGATCTGGATCTTTCCCTTCCCCCGGCCCGACTTTCGTTCGCTGCTCGGGGGCAACGGGACCAGAAGCGCGCGCGGCTTTCCCGCCTTTGCAATGATGATCTCCTCGCCCGCGGCAGCGCGCTCGACGAGGTCGGAGAGCTGGGCCTTCGCCTCGTAGATGTTGATCTGTTTCACCCACCAAACTTAGGACCCCGCGCCAAGTTGGTCAACGACCTGACCAGAATCATGGGGTCGATCTGTGGTCGCGCGCGCTTCGTATTTTGTGCATAGGTATGTCGATGCGAACCGCCTTGTTCTTGATTGCCCTGGTCGCCTGCGAGCAGGCCAAGCCCGCTTTGGTGGCGCCGCCGGTCTCGCAGCGCGAGCTGCTCGCGACGGCGGATCCGAAGGGCGAGACGCCGGTCGACAGCGAGCTCAGGCAGCGCATCGCCGCCGCGAAGACCAACCCTCGCAAGGCCGACCTGTGGATCCTGGTCGGACGCTCGTGGGTGCAAAAGGCGCGCAACGCCGGTGACCCCGGCTTCTATCTCAACGCCGACGCCGCCGCCGAGACCGCGATCGAGCTCGAGCCGAAGAGCGCGATGGCGCTCGGCCTGCGCGGCATGGTGCTGCTCAACAGCCACCGCTTCGCCGAGGCCAAGGCGCTGGCCGAGGGCATCATCGCGATCGAGCCGACCGACGCCACCGCGCACGGCATCCTCAGCGACGCCGAGCTCGAGCTCGGCAACATCCCCGCCGCGATCGCCGCCGCCGAGAAGATGGTCGAAAAGAAGCCCGATCTGCCCTCGTACAGCCGCGTCTCGTACCTGCGCTGGCTGAAGGGCGACTCCGCCGGCGCGATCGAGGCGATGCGTCTCGCGTTCGACGCCGGGCGCGGCCAGGCCGACAAGGAGCCGGCGGCGTGGGCGCTCAGCGAGTGCGCGCACTACTTCTGGTTCCTCGGTGACCTCGAGGGCGCTTCCGCCGGGTACGACCTGACGCTGCAGTACGCGCCCGGATACGTCCCCGCGATGGTCGGCCGCGCGCGCGTGGCGATGGCCCGCGGCAAGCCCGACGCGGCGATCGTGCTGCTCGAGCAGGCGCTGAAGGAGCACCCGCTCACCGAGACCGCGTGGCTGCTCGGCGATGCGAAGCTGATGGCCGGAGACGCGGCGGGCGCCGAGAAGGCCTGGGCGGAGACCATCCGCCTCGGCAAGCAGATCGATCCGCGCACGCTTTCGCTCTTCTATTCGGCGCAAAATCGCGACAACGAAGAGGCGCTACGCCTCGCGAAGAGCGAGCTCGACAAGCGCCCCGGTCCGCAGAGCAAGGACGCCTACGCCTTTGCGCTGCTCCGCGCCGGTCGCGCCGCCGAGGCGAAGGAGGTCATGGCGCCCGTGACCGCGATGAACATCCCCGAGCCCTCGTACAAGTTCCACGCGGCGCTGATCGCGATCGCGAACGGCGACGCCGCGGGTGGCAAGAAGATGCTGGAGGAGATCCTCGCGAAGACGCCGCACTTCGATCGCGCGGGCGCGGAAGAGGCGAAGAAGGTCGTGAAGGGATGAGGATCTTTTTGATCGCGCTGTGCCTGACGGCCTGCACGAAGGATCCGCCGGCACCGCCGCCCGAGGTCGCCAAGTCGCAGGGCGCGCCACAGGCGGGCGCGAAGGCCAACTTCACGCTCGCGCCCGGCCAGGCGCCGAGCCCGCGCGCGATCGCGCTGTGCGAGGCGCTGCACACGCTGCCGGTGAACAAGAAGGCTTCGTGCCTGGGCGCGAAGGAGGCGGGCTTCATGGTCACGCCGATGTGCATCGACGCGCTGAGCGCGGCGCTGGCGATCGGCAAGATCACGCTGGATGACGCCGGCATCGAGCGATGCAAGACGGCGATGACCGCCGCGACCGACGACTGCGCGTTTGCCAAGTCGTTCAACACGCCGCTGCCCGCCGAGTGCGACGGGCTGATCGGCGGCACGATCGCGGCCGGCGAGCCGTGCCGATCGGCGCTGGAGTGCGCGGCCGGACTGCAGTGCTTCGGCGTCGGCCCCACGGATCTCGGGCGCTGCACGCCGCCCGCGCCCGTCGGCACGGTCTGCGGATCAGGCGTCGACGCGCTCGCGACGTACACCCGCCAGATGTCGACCGAGCGCACCCGCCCCGCGTGCGAGGGCTACTGCCGGCTCAACCACTGCCTCGCGTTCCATCCCGAGGGCGCCGAGTGCCAGGCGGATCTGCAGTGCGGCCCCGGCGCGAAGTGCGCCGACAAGAAGTGCAGGTGATCTCTTCGCGCGTGACTGCGTCATCGAAGCGATGCACGATGCATACATGGCGAAGTCCGCCGCCATCACCATCCGGCTCCCTGAGGCACTCAAGCGCCGCATCCAGGCGCGCGCCAAGCGTGACCGCCGTTCGCTGTCCTCGCAGGTGCTCCACGAGCTCTGGCGGCGCCGAAGAAGCTCGGCCGTCGCGCGCGTGCCGTGCTCACCGAGAGCGAGTCTGGCGCGCACGTCATCTGGATCCCGGCGGCCGTCGTCGCAGAGGTGATCATGCTGCGCGAGCTCGGCCGCATCGATATCGGGCTGCCGAGCAGACGCTCGTGCCTGTCATCTGGTCGTAGCGCGACCCACGAGAGCGCTACAGCGGCGCCGACAAGAAGTGCGCTCCGCTTCGCTGAGCTTTGCAGGTCGCTCCTACTTTGGTAGGCTTCGGGTATGACAGCAGCGAAGCGGAAGGTCTCGGTCACTCTGGACGCGGACCTCGTCGCCGAGCTCGGCGCCGCTGACGAGGCGCTGTCGAAGCAAGTGAACGACGCACTTCGAGACACGCTGGAACGGCGCCGACGCGTGCGGCTGCTCGCCAAGCTGTGCGAAGAGCTCGACTCGCGGCACGGGCGGGTGCCAGCTCGGCTGATCGCCAAGTACGAGGCCCTCCTCACGTGAGCCGCTGCGTCGTCCTCGACAGCGAGGCCATGTCGGCCCTGGCCGGCCGTCCCTCGAAGCGCCAGCAGGAGGTCCGCGCGGCCCTCGCCGTCGCGGCCCGACTCGAGCGCGAGGTCATCGTCCCCGCGCTCGTCCTCGCTGAGCTCTATCGCGGGCGTGGCCGCAGCAGCCTCGTGGATGCGTGCCTCTCGCGTGAGACTGGCATTCTCGTGCGGGCGACGGATCGGAGCTTCGCGCGCTTGGTCGGCGGAATTTTGACCGGCGCTCGGGCGGGATCGGAGCTCATCGTGGACGCGCATGCGGTCGCCGCCGCGGTCGAGATGGGCGGCGGCATCATACTCACGGGCGATCCCGTCGACCTCGCTCGCCTCGCGGCGCCCTACCGCGACGTTCAGGTGGTCGACATCGGCTGAAGCAGTCGTTCGAACGCCGGCAACAGGTCCGCGCGCTCGAGGAGCTCATCCAGCTCGGTGAGGAGTCGAGCGACGGCGCTTCGGTCGAGCGCACTATGTGCGGCGACGATGCCGCGTACGTCGTCCAGGTCCTTCGCGCGACCCGCGATGACCTTTGCGACGACGAGATCCTCGACGCTGATCACCGGTAGCCGAACGCCGCCGACGTCGATCATCTGCGCGCGCGCGAGAAACGCGGCTTCGAGGCCGTCCGCCGCGATCACCAGATCGAGCGGGAAGCCTGTCCCGCGGTGCACGAACGGGAGGACCCTCGTCCGTTCGGCGAACGCTTCGATGTTCTCGACCCGCGCCACGAAGCCCGCGCGCGCGAGTGATCGCAAGAGCCCGGGGCGCTCAGCGGCCGGAACTTCGACCGTCACGTCGACGTCGGCGGTCATCCGCGGGCGCCCGTACAGGTTCACGGCCTGCGCGCCGAACAGGTACCAGCGGAGCTTCTTCCTCGACAGCACCGCGGAGAGTCGAGCCAGGAGCTCGATAGGCGCCGAGGATGGCGGAGACGCGGGCTTGCGTCTCGAGGTCGGCGCGCCGGTCTTGTTCGCTCGGCCAGCTCGGGTGGCGCGCGGCGGCTTCTTTGTAGAGCTCATCGGCGATGCGCATCTTCTCCGCAGGCGGCACCGAGCGCCACCACACGGCATCGATCGCCTCGAGCTCGTGCCACGGACGAGCCATGTACGCGAGCAGTGACGCCTTCGTGATCGTCATTGGAGCGGTGGGAGCCCAAAGAAAGCGCGGTCGGCGGCGATCTCGCTCGGGAACGCGCGGCGCATCGCGACCCCGACGTGGAGCGCGGAGTGCGCGCACGCCTCTCCGAAGCGGCGACGGAGCGCCCGGCTGATCTCCGAGAACCCGTGAGCCCCGGCGATGACGGCTGGCATCCCAGTCTCGAGCTGGCGGGCGAGCGCGAAGCACGCGGCCACGTCCGCGCTCGCCGCGTCGCTGTCGTGGTTGCGCGCGCGCTTGAGGCCGAGGCTCACGAGCGCTATCGCTCCGTCGTAGCCCAGAAAGACATCGCGCGCGCCGAGCCCGCCCATCGCGCAGGCGTCGGGCATCGGCCCAGCCTCGGCCAAGAAGGAGAGCGTCTCGCTCACCGCATAGAGCACGACCGCGGCGACCTCGACGGCGAGCGGCCCGGCCTCGAGCAGCGACTCGAGCGTCCGCCCGAGCCGGTGCGGGCGGACCACGTACGGGACGCCGTCCTGCACGCCCGCCCCGACCATCGGGATCAGGCAGCGGTGACGCAGCGCAGCGATCGCCGAGATGTCGGTCATGAGCCCGCTGTCGGGCGCGGCGAGCGGGGTGCCGAGGAGCGCGTCGAGGAGATCGATCTCGAGGACGCCGTCGGTCGGCTCGCCCAGCGCCAGGATCACCTCGCCAAACTGGGTCCGGCGCGCGCTCGGACCGAGCCGGTAAGGCCCAAGACGCCCTGCGTCGAAGGCCGCCTCGTCGACCCCCACCGGCGCCCAGACATCGTCCTCTCCAGCCTCGCCGACCGACTCCATCCGTCGAAGATATAGGCGTCGCCGACAAAGGACCACTGGTGCAGCCGCCGAGTTCCGTCTATGCGCCGGGTGCGTGATTCGCTCGTGCCGCGTCCTGCTCATTTTGTCGCTCGCGACCCCGGCCTTTGCCTGGGCGCAGGACGTGCGCGACGGCGACACGCTGCCGAAGGGCGCCGGCGGGTTGATCATCCAGACGGGGCTGAGCGGAGGCACCGATCGCTTTGGGCCGAAGTGGCGCTTCTTCGGCCGTGAGTCGATCCTCGCCGACTTCGCCGGCCTCGACCTCTCGCAGGTCCTCGCGGGCGACGGCGGCGACGCCATCAGCTCGGGCATCGGCAGCCTCGGCATCACCAACTTCCAGGCGACGCAGCGATCCGTGGGCCTGCAGTTCACGGTCGCCTATGGCATCACCGATCGCCTCACCTTCGCTGCAGTGCTGCCCTGGTCGTACGCGACCTATGACCTGGAAGCCTGGCTCGCCGCACCCGATACGACGGGGCTGGACGAGATTGAGAAGATGAATCCGAAGTACACCCTCTCCCAGTTCAAGGTCCGCGATCCCAAGGCCATCACGTGCCCCAATGGTGAGTTCGACATCACCGACCCGGACGACATCTTCAACAAGCTCATCGAGCCGGGTGGCGACGACTACAAGTTCAACGTCGCGGACCTCAACAAAGCGCTGACCTCGGAGTGCCTCGGCTATCGCGGTGCGATCGACGAGACGTTTCGCGCAGGCGACAATTACATTCACGGTCGAGGCAAGCGCACGTACTCGGGCTTTCGCGACCTGATCCTCGGCGCCAAGTATCAATGGTTCCACGGTCGCAACATCAGCCTCTCCTCGCTGCTGTACGTTATCGCGCCTACGGGCACGCCCGACGATCCCGACGACCTCTTCGATCCCGCCTTCGGCGACGGCCAATGGGATGCTGCGCTGCTCGTGGGAGCGACCATTCCGCTCGGTGATTTCAGGATCGGCGCCGCCACCGGTTACGAGATCTCGTTCGGCGACACGCTGGTCCGCCGGCTCAACGGCCTCACCTTCTCCGACGAGCTCGAAGGCCAGCTCGCGCGGAACGAGATCAGTGAGCCCGACCTCTACGACCAGCATCTCGACGAAGGAAACTCGCTGCCGATCGTGCCCGCGTACGAAAAGGCGCTCGTCGAGCGCAAGCTAGGCAACACGTTCTACATCTATTCGAGCGCGAGCTATCAGATCATCGAGATCCTCAGCATCGGCGTGACGCTCGATTTTCTGCATCACTTCCGCGACGGCATCACCGACACCGGAACGCACGTCGCAGACGGCACGCGCTACAAGACGTCCGCGCAGATCCGCCAGGAGGTCGACGACGGCGTCGCCGCGGGCACGATCCTCCTCGAGAACCGCGAGGCCGAGCTCAAGGGCCGCCTGCCCTCGAGCGCCGAGCGCAAGGCCGCCGCCTACGCGTGGCACACCGAGCGCGACTCGATCGTCGGCGGTATCGGCCTCAATCTGAACACGCTGGGGCCCTTCTTGCGCGATGAGTTCCCGCTTCCGTTGATCATCAACGTCGGCGCGGCGATCCCGCTCGGCGGCAAGAACCTCGATGCGATCGACTCCTTCTCTCTGTCGCTCGTCATCCCCTTCGTCACCGGCGACGTGAAGGACCCCGCCGAGTACGGCTTCGACGACGAGCCCGATCCCCTCAAGGGCCTGCCCTGGCCTTGAGCCGCAGCCTCTGCTCAGGCTTCGAAAGCCCGACGGCATGATCAGCCTCATCACCACCGATTAGGTCGACCGCGACGCGCTTCCCCACCGTTCCCGACTGATCCACCGCTGGACGAGCGTGGGAAAGAGGACGCTCCGATCACAAAATGCCCTGGGAAATAGGCGATGAAGAAGCGCGGGAACCAACAGTTGGGGATCCCTATTTCCTTTCTGTCGAGTCAGTTCGATACGACACATGGTGACTTAGGTTCCTGGGGATCGCGGTTCGCTCTCAGCTACGGGAACCGCATGGCGCAACACATCGCCTACGATCGCGGCGGGCGGCCTTGTCGCGCTAACCGGACCAATCGGCGCTGGGGCCCTGCCTTACTTGCTTGCGAAGGTGGACGCAGAAGAAGCGGCTTCAAACGCAGTCGACGCTCTGCAAGCGGCGGGCGTCATCGTCGGCGTTGTCAGCAGCGGTGTTAATTTGATCCGAGGCGGTCTCACCGCGCTTGCGACGGAGTCACTTTCCGCCCCGGGGTACGAAGCTCATCTGGGAGTGATGAAAGGGCTCACGATACGTGCTGGAAGGGCTCACGCCGGCGACCACAGCGCCGCGAGATCGAGCTCGATCGCCTCGAACGGCTCGGCGCGCACGACCTGGATGTCGCCGTAGGTCCCCGCGATGGTCCAGGCCGCGTCGGTGCGCCGGAGCACCTCGAGCGTCCGCGCGATCGGGTCGAGGAGCCACACGTGATCGACGCCCTCGCGCAGGTACACGGGCAGCTTTCGCACGCGGTCGACGCCCGCGGTGCTCGGCGAGAGAACCTCGGCGAGCCAGTCCGGCGCGGTCGTCGCGAAGCGACCGCTCGGTGGCGTCGCGTGTCGATCCCGACGCCACCCTGCGAGGTCGGGCACGAGCACGTTGTCGCCGAAGTGCAGCTCGGGCTCGTGGCGGATCCACCACCCACCGGGCCCTCCTCGGCCGCGGTCGAAGGGGCCGCCGAGATCCATCGCGAGCACCGACGCGGTCGCCGAATGCTCGAGCGACGGACGCGCGTGGGTGAAGAGATCGCCGTCGATGATCTGCCCCGTCACGTGCGGAGGCAGCGTCTCGATGTCGGCGTACGTCGCGCGGCGCCCGGTCGGCAGCACCATCGGGTCAGGTTAGCACGGCGCGACCCGTGCAGATCGCGTAACGTCTGAGTATGGCGAAGAAGGAAGCGGCCCTCCGTCGAGCGACTCCGATGTCCTCCGCGCGATCCTCGCGCAGCTCCAGAAGATGGACCAGCGCTTCGAGAAGATGGATCAGCGCTTCGAGAACATGTCCGAAGGCATCGCCGACATGAGCGCCCGCCTGGATGCCGGCTTCGAATCACTGATCGACGCGGTTCGCGAGACCAACGCCCGCCTCGATCTGACCAACGTGCAGCTCGAGGCGCGACGCGGATGACGCAGCGCCATGATGGTCGACTCAGCGCCCTGGAGCGCCCGCGCCGCAAGGGCGCGGTCTAGAGCGCGGAGAGCGCGCGTGTCGGCGGCGCTCGCCGCAGGTGGCACGCTATGATCCGATCCCTCGTCGTCGCCACAGCTCGCGCACGGAGAGCGCCCCGACGTACGCGGCGAACAGCCACCAGAGGCCTGCGCCGATCCACCTGCGGGCGCCGTCGCTGGGTCTGACGTGGGAGGCGCCGACCCAGCCGAAGCTCAGCGCGCAGCCGGCCAGGATTGCCAGCGCACACAGCAACAGACCAGCGCCGGGGTGGCGCGCCAGAAGATCGTGAAAGCGTTTGATCTGTCGGACATCGTAGCGACGCACCTTCGACACGACGTGATCAGAGCGCGGAGAGGCCGACCATCTCGCGGAACTGCGGGCTGGTCATGCGCATCGCGTTCCAGTCGGTGTCCTGCTCGCGGGCCAGCTTCTTGAAGTCGAAGCCCTTGTCCTTGATTGCCTCGCCCAGCTCCTTGAGCGCTTCGCCCTTCGCGTTCTCGAATCCGCGCAGGCCGGCCTCCGAGCCCTTCAGCGCGATGCACGCCAGGTTGTAGTGCGCGGGCCCGTAGTTGGGATCGATCTGAGTCGCCATCGTGCAGAACATCATCGCGTCGCCGTAGGTCATGGCGCGCTGATCGGGCGACTTCTCCGTCTTCGCATCGCCCGCCTCGTGCTTGATCGCGAGGCCGTTCCTGTTGAGGTACATCTTCATCGCGTTCTTGATGTCGGGCGCCGCGTCGAAGTGACCTTCGCGCGCCATCGACGACCAGACCGCCGCGTTGTCGTTCGACTGGAGCCAAGCCTGATCGAAGCCGGCCTTCTCGAGCTGCGGGCCGAGCTGCTTGATCGCCTGCTCGCGCAGCGCGCCAAACGCGGCCGTGTAGCTCTTCTGCGCGGACTTGTAGTTGCCGGCCTTGTCGGCCTCGAAGCCCTTGTTCAGGAGCTGCATCGCGGGCGAGGTGGCCTTGTCCTTGTGATAGACGCCGACCTGCGTGATCTTCGGCGCGGTCTCGCGCGACAGGACCTGGCCAGTGCTCTTCTTCTCGTCGGCCGTGATGTCGCGGCCCACGAGCGCGCCAGGCGTGCCCTTCTTCTCCTCGAGGACCGCGACGTTCACCTGCGCGTTGATGGGGGCGATGTTGGTTTGGCCGCCGACGGTGCGCGGAGCTAGGGGCTTCATGCGCGACACCCTAAGGTCGTCGTAGGTGAGATGTCTAGACCGTCACTTCAGCTCGACGCGCACGACCTGGCCCGGAGCGATGAGGTAGCCGATGCCACCGCCCGGCGCGCTGACGCCGCTCTTGTACTGGCCCGCGAGCGGGTTCTCGGTCGCGCACCACCGGCGCCCGCGGTTCACGTAGATGTTGCCGTCGATGTCCGTGATGAGCGCGCGGCCCTGGCCGATCGCCGTGGCGGTGACGAAGTCGACCAGCGGCAGATCCTTGTCCTGACGGATCCACTCGTCGGTCTCTTCCTTGCGAACGTAGACGTAGCGCTGGATCCCGACCGCAACGCCGCCATCGGTGTCGATGTCCCAGTCGTTGAGCGTGTTCATCGTGTGCCCGGAGCAGCCCTCGTTGTAGAGGTTCTGCTTCCACCCCGAGGCCTCGAGCTCGTCGCGGTAGTAGTAGAGCCAGCAGCGATAGTAGGCGACCACGCGGTTTCGCGAGATGACCTTGAACGCGCCGTATCCGCCGTCGTACGCCTGCGCCACGGTCCACGCGGAGCCCTGCCGACGAAAGAGCGCGGCCTGGATGACCGACATCCCGCCGTCGACGAAGCGTCCGTAATACGTGGCCATCAACGTGCCGTCGATCCCGACGCTCACCTGGGCAGCGTCGCCGGTCAGCTCGGGGTTGTCGGGCGGCGGCGGCACCAAAAGAGGCTCGCCCATCAGACCGAAACGGAAGATGTTGCCCCGCGAGTCGACGTCCCATGCGCTGTTGGTGGTCGCATCCCAGCTCGGCTTGCTCTGCGACGACGCGAGCTCGACGCGGGCCATCAGCTTGGTGAACACGCCGTTCTCGAGCGAGTAGAGCTGCACCGTCGGGTCACCGGTGGCGCGTCCGGTGAACAGCAGATGGTCGGGCCCCACCGCCACCGCGGCGTCCAGGCGGACATTGGGCGGGCCCTGGATCACCGTCACGTCGGTCTCACCGCAGAGCTTGGCGGTCGGGACCTCGAGCGTGAACGAGAGGCCGGTGCGCTCGAGCCACTGCGTCCAGGTGCGGCGCTCGTACGCGATCGGGTTCTTGGCGCCGTCGCCCAGCTCCGCCAGCATCACCTCGTCGGCGGGAGGCGGAAGCTGCGCGGCGCCGCCGGCGATCGGCTTCAGCGCGGCGAGGATCTGCTCGGTCGAATCCTCGGCCAGCCCAGGGAACTCGGCGCGCAGCGTGTCGGCCTTGTACGAGAAGAGCCAGACCTCGGCGCTGGACGCGTCGCCGAGCACGCCGGTGAGCGGCGCCTTGCCGTCGAGCGCCAGGACCTCGATGTCCTCGCCGGGCCGCGAGATCACCGCCACGCGGATGTCGGGCGCCGCCGTCCACGGCTCGCTGCCGACGTAGTGCTCGGGGCTGCAGGCCATCGCAGCGAACGCGATCGAGAGCGCGGCGAACCGAAGTGACACCAACCCAGCGTACCCGTTTGGAGCGAGTCTTCCTAGTACTCGAGGATCTCGCCGGTCATCGTGTAGAGCACCTTCGAGATCTCCCGATCGCCGAGGCGCCCACGGATGAACAGATCCGAGTTGGTGATCAAGATCGCGCCATTCTTGGTCGCCGGATCGAAGAACATCAGCGCGCTGAACCCGAGCGCCGATCCGGTGTGCCCGAGGTACTTCTTCCCGTTGATCGTCTCGTAATACCAGACCAGCGCCTGATCCTCGTCGAGCGCCGGCAGCTGCACCGTCTCGAACTTGGTCGCGATCGCCTCGTCATAGATGCGCGTCCCGTCCGGCGCGACGCCCCGCCGCGTCACGGTCGCGAGGAACACCGCCAGATCGCGGATGCTGGTGCGCATGGAAGTGGCCGAATAGAACCGGTACCCCTCGTGCTTGTAGCGGATCAGCCCGTCGTTGAGCGCGCCGTTGTACGGCACTGCCAGCGTGCTCTCGTCGAAGTCGGAGAGGTGCCAGCCGCTCTCGGTCATGTGCAGCGGCTCGAGGATGTGGCGCGCGGTGAGCGCCGGGAGCGTCTCGTGCGCGGCGAGCTCGACGAACGCGCCGAGCACGCCGAAGCCCGCGTTGCTGTACGTGCGGCGCGTGCCGGGCGCGTTGCCGAAGTGTGCGGCGGTCCAGTAGTCGCGGGCGAACGACTCGAGCGTTCCGGGATGATCGCCCTCGGTGGACTCGGCTCCCAGCGTGATCCAGTCGTCGATCAAGCCTGACGTGTGCGTCGCCAGCATGCGCGGCGTGATCACCGTGTCCGGCGCGTCCGGATCGCGCATCGGCCCGCCAAAAGCAGCGTCGATCGGCGCGTCGAGATCGGTGGCCGTCTTCGCCAGCACGATCGAGACGAACGTCTTGGAGATCGACGCGATCATGAAGGGCGTGTCGACCGTGACCTGCTTGCGCGCCTCGTAGTCGGCGAAGCCGAAGGGCTTGGTCCACGCGACCTCGCCGTTGGTGATGCGCGCCGCGGCCATGCCGACGATCCCGGCGTCGCGCATCTGCTGGGTGAGCGAGGCCTCGAGCGACGCGAACGGATCGGGCGCGACCGGCGCGGGGTCGGAGCCGCAAGCGAACAGGAGGAGCAGCGGAGTGAGTCTCTTCATGGTCCCACCACGAACTGGCACGCGGGGCAGCTGAAGATGAAGCGGATCGCGCCGGTGGGGGCCTGAACACCGGAGCATCGCCCGCCGAGGGCCGGAAAGAAGGCGAAGATGTCGCCCTGGGGGTGCTCGAGGAACGCGCCGACGAAGCTCGGTGAGCCGGTGAGCTCGATGCCCGTCGAGCACGGGCGCGCGGTCGAGAACAGGTTCACCTCGGCGCCGGCGAACGGGGTGTTGGTGCCCGGAAGGTTGAAGCAGCCAGTGGTCACGTCCTCGATCCGGCCCCGCGACATCATGAGCCCGCACCTCATTCCGGGGCACGTACGCAGGCCGTCGCAGACCGCGCATTCGGAGGCGTCGATGGTGCAGGTGCGCGGGCCGTTGCACTCCCAGACGCACTCGTTGCCGATGCAGCTGTAGCGCGAGTCCGGACAGAAGAGGACGGAGGGCTGCGCCGGTCCGCGGCAGTCGCTCGCGGTCAAGCACGGGCTGGTGCTCGCGTCGAGACGTCCGGCGTCGATCGAGCCCGCGTCGACCATGGCCGCGTCGCGCGGGGCCGGGCCCAAGGCGTCGGGAGGATCGATCGTCGCATCGCGCGGCGAGAAGGTCGCGTCAGGATCGGACAGCCCCGACGTGTCCGCCGAGCAGTTGCAACCGCTCGCCGCGAGGACCAGCGCGATCGTGCCGAACCGGAGCACCTGTCCGGAGTAACAGGTTTGACCCAGTCCAGCAAAGCCAGCTAACAGGCGGAAAATGCAGAACACCGTCGCGCTCTCGAACGGAGTCGAGATCCCGCTCCTCGGCCTCGGCGTGTACCAGTCGGCGCCCGGCGAGACGACGTACAACGCGACCAAGATCGCGCTCGAGCTCGGTTACCGCCACATCGACACCGCCCGCGCCTATCGCAACGAGGCCGATGTCGGCCGCGCGCTGCGCGACAGCGGCGTTCCGCGGACAGAGGTCTTCATCACCACCAAGCTGTGGACCTCGGATCAGGGCTACGACACCACGCTACGGGCCTGCGAAAAGAGCCTCAAAGAGCTGCAGCTCGACACGGTCGACCTCTACCTGATCCACTGGCCGGTCGAGCACAAACGGAAGGACTCCTGGCGCGCGATGGAGACGCTCTTCGCGGAGGGCAAGTGCCGCGCGGTCGGCGTCAGCAACTACACGATCAAGCACCTCGACGAGGTGCTCCAGAGCGCGAAGATCGTCCCGCACGTGAACCAGGTCGAGTTCAACCCGTTCCTCAACCAGAAGAAGCTGCTCGCGAAGTGCCAGCAGCACGGCATCCTGCTCGAGGCCTACGCGCCGCTCGCGCAGGCGCAGCGCATGAGCCACCCGGTGCTCGTCGCGACCGCGAAAAAGTACGGCCGCACGCCCGCGCAGATCATGCTGCGCTGGGCGGTCCAGCAGGACATCGTCGTGATCCCGAAGTCGGTGCGAAGAGAGCGCATCGAGGAGAACGGCAAGATCTTCGACTTCACGATCGACGCCGCCGACATGGCCGCGCTGGACAAGCTCGACGAGGGGCTGCGGACCTGCTGGGACCCCACGACGCAGAACTAGATATCGAGGTCCGCCATCACCGGCGCGTGATCGCTGGTGCCGACATCCTTCTGCACGACGCAGCTCTTCATCTTCTTCGCGAGTGATTCGCTGGCCAGCACGTAGTCGAGCCGCCAGCCGACGTTCTTCTGGCGCATGTTCCGCCACGGGGCCCACCAGGTGAACAAGCCTTCGTTGTCCGGATCGTGCGCCCGTCCGAGATCGACCAGCCCGCGAGACAGGATGCGCGCGAGCAACGCGCGCTCGGGCGGGCTCTGCCCGGTCACCGGCTTTCGCTCCTTGGGGTGCACGTCCATGTCCGTGCGCGCGACGTTGAGATCACCGCACAGCACGATCTCGCGGCCGGCCTTCTGCGCTTCGGCGGCGTGCGCGTCCATCGCCTCGAGGAAGCGCATCTTGGCCTCGAGATCTTTCCCGCCGTTGGGCACGTAGATCGACGCGACCTCCACCGGTCTTCCGGTCCCTGAGATCGATCCGCAAGCGGCGACCACGATGCGGCTCTCCAGATCGAACGCCGGATGCGTGAACGTCGGTGCGCCGTAGCGATCCTCGCGCACGAGCAGCGCGACGCCCGAGTAGCCCTTCAGGCCGTGCCAGTAGCACTTGTAGCCGGCCACCGCGGCGACGTGGGCCGGGATCTGATCGGTGGTCGCCTTGATCTCCTGCAAGCAGGCGACGTCGGGCTGCTCTTTGGTGAGCCACTCGACGAGCTGATCCGCCCGCGCGCGCAGGCCGTTGACGTTCCATGTTGCGATTCTCAAGCTCACTCCACGACGCGCAAGCTGACCGACGAGGGCACCGACAGCGACACCGCCGACGTGCCAGCCGCGGGCCACACCTCGCGCTCGTTCACGATCGCGTCGGGCGGCACCACCGCACCGGGCATCACGCGCGCGCGATCGTTGACCTTGGCGCCCTCGGCGATGATCGCGCCGGCGCCGACCACGGTGTACGCGCCGAGCTCGACGCGATCACCGATCACCGCGCGGGCGCCGATCGATGAGCCGACGCCGACGCGCGACTCGATGCCGATGATGGCGCCCGGACCGACCCGCGCCTCGTGCGCGATCGCGGCGCCCGGGAGTATGACCGCGTGCTGGCCGAGCGTGACGTTGGCGCCGATGGTGATGCGCCCGATGTGGATGCGGCCGGCGCTGTGCACCACCGTCTCGAGGCAAGCACCGGGCTCGACGCGCGCGCCGGGGCCGATCGACACCAGCACCGGATCGCGCACCACGGTGTCGGGCGCGATCGACGCGCTCCACGAGACCTCGGCGCCGAGCGCGCGCAGATACAAGCAGCGGGTCGAGCCGAGCAGCCAGAACGGCGCACGAAACGGCCACGCCATGGCGACCTCGGCGAGCGCGGCAGAGAGCAGCCACACCGCGTGATCGTCGCTCTTCCCGACGCGATGCAGGCCGGGATTGGGCTTCGGGAGCACCTGCCGCAACAGCGCGATCGCGACCAGCTCGGCCGCGAACGCCGCGATCACGCGGCCCAGCGTGTCACGCCAGGCCGGCTCGACCTGGGGGAGCAACGTCGCCGAGGTGACCGACAAGACGATGATGCTGGCGTAGAACAGACGCACGGTGTCGGCGAGCACCCGCCGTCGCGTCGGTTCGGCGATCCTCAAGCGTCGTTCCCCACGTTAATCAAGCTGCGGAGCCTGCCGTATCGAGATCTTCTTCCTCGCGTTTCGAGAACGTCTGGAAGCCGGCGCCTTCCCACTCCAGGAGGCCCTTCTCCAGCGCCACCACCTGCGAAAAGCCTGCTTTCTGAGCCTCGATCGCCGCGGCCTTCGAGACGTCACCGGTGCGGCAGACCAGCACCACGCGTTCGTTCGGAGGGAGCGTCGCGAGGTGCTCGTGCAGCTTGGTCGCGTCGACGACGTGCGCGTGGCGCAGGTGGCTGCGCGCGAAGTGCTGCGGCTCGCGCAGATCCAGGAGGTGGATCTTCGCTCCGGCCTTCAGCTCGGCGGCCAGCGCCTTGGGCGCGACGACGCCGGTCTTCGCCTTGGGGAGCCACTTCTCGATCAGCGCCGTCAGCTGCGCCTTGGGGACCGCGCCCTGCACCGCCTGCGTGGCCTTTCCGCCGACGAACAGGATCATCGTGGGGATCGACTGGATGCGGAACATGCCCGCGGTGCGCGGCGACTCGTCGACGTCGAGCTTGGCGATCGTCAGCGTCCCGGCGTGCTCGTCGGAGAGCTGCTCGAGGATCGGCGCGATCTGGATGCAGGGCCCGCACCAGGTCGCCCAGAAGTCGACCAGGACCGGACCGGACGCCTTCAGGACGTCGCGCTCGAACGTGGCATCGGTGACCTTCAGCGTGGCCATCGGCTCGAAAGTTAGACCCCGATTGCCTGGACCTGCAAGGTCGGGCCGACCTGGTAGAGCAGCCCGTAGATGACGACCCCGGTGACCGAGACGTACATCCAGACGTCCCAGCTCCACGGGGCGATGGTCACGGTCCGAAGACCCAGCGATCCACGACGATCAGGGCCAGGAGGAGCGGCAGGTAGATGATCGAGGCGAAGAAGGTGCCGCGTGCTGAGGCCATCCCCGGCTGGGTCCACATGCGGGCGGTCCGGGCCTGGAACCACAGGCCGAGGATCGTGGCGCCGCCGGCGTAGAGGAGGTTCGCGGCCCCGAGCAGCGGGAGCGCGAGCGACACCGGGACGAGGAGCGTGCTGCCGACCAGCATCTGGCGGGCGGTCTTCTTGCCGGTCACGTCATCGGGCGCGAGGAAGTGGAACCCGCCGCGCGCGTAGTCCTCCCGGTACATCCAGGCCAGCGCGAGGAAGTGCGGGAACTGCCACACGAAGAGCAGCGCGAACAGCGCCCAAGCCACCGCGCCCATCGAGCCGTCGACCGCCGCCCAGCCCATCACCGGCGGGATCGCGCCCGGGATCGCGCCGATCGCGATCGCGACCGGGCCGAGCTTCTTCATCGGGGTGTAGACCACCGCGTAGAGGATCAGCGTCGCGAACGCGAGGAGCGCCGTCGCGAGGTGCGTGAAGACCGCGAGCTCGACGAAGCCGAGCGTGAACAGGCCCAGGGCGAAGATCATCGCGGGGCGCGGCTTGATGCGGCCCGAGGGCAGCGGGCGACCCTGGGTGCGGCGCATCTTGGCGTCGAGATCGCGCTCGATGACCATGTTGGTGGCGCAGGCGCCGCCGGAGGTCGCGAAGAGGCCGACGATGAGGTGCACCAGCAGCACCGGATCGATCATCGGCGCGCGAAGGAAGTAGCCGAGCACGCCGGTGATGACGACCAGCAGGCTCAGGTTCGGCTTCGTGAGCTGATAATACGCCCGTACGGTCTCGGCGAATCCGAGCCGGGCGCGTGAGAAGTCCTGCTCGAGATCGAGGGCGCTCAAGGGCAGTCTACTTTTTCGCGATCGAGGCTCTTCCGGTCAAGCCCTCAATCATGCGGCATATCGTCGCGCTTCCAGAACGCCTGCGAATACGCTATCTCGCGGGTAACCGTAGAGATTTATGTCTTCGGACGTCACCAACCCCGAGGCGGCCGACAAGGGCGACCGCCGTCCGGCGACCTTCCTGGAGGCCGCCGACAAGCTGACGCGGATGGAGCGGTTCAGCATCGCGTTCATCCGCCGCACGTTCAGCTCCCGCTTCCTCGACGGGATCATGGCCTGGTGCCAGCGCTGGCCCGGCGCGGCGTGGGTCCACTACTGCACGCGCAACATCCGCACGGTGCAGGGGATGGATCGCATCCCGCCGCCCGCCTCGCTCGAGAAGTTCATCATCGTCTCGAACCACCGCAGCTACTTCGACCTCTACGTGGTGACGATGCTGCTCTTCAAAGCGGGCCTCCATCGCCGCGTGCTCTTCCCGGTGCGATCGAAGTTCTTCTACGACCACCCGCTCGGCGTCTTCGTGAACGGGATCATGAGCTGGTTCTCGATGTACCCGCCGATCTTCCGCGACAAAAAGAAGCTGGTGCTGAACCACACCGCGATGAGCGAGTTGATCTGGCTCCTCCAGAACCGCAACATCGGCGCCGGCATCCACCCCGAAGGCACGCGCAACCAGGGCGACGATCCGTACGCTTTGTTGCCCGCGCAGAGCGGCGTCGGCCGGGCCATCCACTCGTCGCGGGTGACGGTGCTGCCGGTGTTCATCAACGGCCTGCTCAACGATCTACCGAAGCAGGTGAAGTCGAACTTCGACGGCACCGGCCGCGAGATCATCGTCGTGTTCGGGAAGCCGATCGATTTTTCGCAGATGCTCGATCAGCCGGCGACCGCGCGCACGTACAAGCTGATCACCGATCGCACGATGGAGGTGATCCAGGAGCTCGCCGCAGAGGAGCGGGCGCTCAGGGGCACTTCGGCGTCAGCTTCACCTTCTTCGTCAGCGCCGGCTTGAGATCGATCGTCTCGATCGCCGCCTCGCACTTCGGCTTTCGCACCTGGATCTGGACCTTCCCGGGCGCGATCGTCTTCAGCGTCTGCGGCGCGGGGCCGATCTTCTTGCCGTCGATCCACACCTCGGCCCCCTGCGCCTCGGAGTCGACGATCAACGTCGGCGGGATGCCGCTGATGTCGACCGTGACCGTCTCGGCGCCGCCGTCGGCCAGCTTGAGCACGCCGTTGTACACACCCTCGCCGTCGAGCTTCAGATCGAGCGCGTAATCACCGGCGGTGAGCGGCGTGAGCGTGGCGGGTGACTTCTTCCCGGTGTCGCGGCCGTTGAGCCAGATCGACAGGTCCTTCGGCGTGGTGATCACGATGATCGCCGCGGTGCCCGCGTTCGCCTCCAGCGTCAGCATCTCGGCGTCGACCTGGCCCGACACGATCTTGATCGGTCGCACCAGATCGCGATAGCCGGCCCGCTTCACCGTCAGCACGTAGTTCCGTGGCTCGAGATCGCGCACGAACGGCGTGGTCTCGGAGACCTTCTCGTCGTCGAGGAACACCTGCACGTCGGCCGGGGTGCACTCCACGCTGAGGGTGCCGTTGCCGCGGCCGGCGAGCATCAATACGCCCGCGACGCCGACCGCAGCGAGCACGCTCGCGACGCCCGCGATGATCCAGGTCGTGGTCTTCTTCTTCGTGTCCCTCGGCGGCTGATGCTGGCCCGACGACGCGTCGGCGCGCAGCGAAGGGTCGCCGGGGATGGCGATCGCCCCGAAGTTGGGCGCCGAGACGTGCGGCGGCAGGCTGTTCCGCGGCGAGCTGCTGAAGGTGACCGGGCGCGGCTTGAGCGCCGTCGGGATGCGCGCGATCGCGACCTTCTCGTCGGGCTGCGATCCGCCCGCGAAGCCGAACGCCGCGGCCGATCCACCGGCACCGGGCGGCTGGCTCGGCTTCTTCTCGACCGGATCCTCGAAGTCGGCCGGGTTGAGGTCGCGATACTTGTCGAGGCGCTCCTGCTCCGCGGCGATCTCCTCGGTGAAGTGCTGGTGCATGTAGCGCTGGAGGTCGGTGCGCGCGAACGGCTGGTTCGACGAGAAGAGGTAGCGCTGGAGGTCCTCCGCCATCTCGCTCGCGTGGCGGTAGCGATCGTCGCGGTTCTTCGCGAGCGCTTTCATCACGATGCGCTCGACCTGCGGGGAGAGGTTCTTGTTGAAGTGGGTGGGCGGGACCATCTCCACGTTTCGCACCTTTTCCAGCGTGGAGAAGTCGCTCTCGCCGAGGAAGAGACGATCGCCGACCAGCAGCTCCCAGAGCATGATCCCGCACGCGAAGATGTCCGATCGGTGATCGAGCTCGACGCCGCGCACCTGCTCCGGGCTCATGTAACCGAACTTGCCCTTGAGCACGCCGGCCTGGCTCTTGGACACCTTGTGGCGCGCGAGCGCGATGCCGAAGTCCACGACCTTGACCTCGCCTTCGAAGCTCACCAGCAGGTTCTGCGGAGAGACGTCGCGGTGGACGAGGCCGATGTCCTTGCCGGTGTCGTCCTTCTTTCGGTGCGCGTAATCCAGGCCTTCGCAGCACTTCATCACCAGGTAGCAGCTCATCGCGATCGGCAGCAGGCGGTTCCTGCGGCGCGCGCGATCCCAGACCGTGCGCAGGTCGCCGCCGGACACGTACTCCATCGAGATGTAGTAGCGATCCTCGACCTTCCCGAGATCCATCACCTGCACGACGTTGGCGTGCTGGAGCTGCACCGTGAGCTTCGCCTCGTCGACGAACATCTCGATGAACTCCTCCTCCTTCGAGATGTTGGGGAGGATGCGCTTGATCGCCACCAGGCGCGCGAAGCCGTCGACGCCGAAGGACTTGGCGCGGAACACCTCGGCCATACCGCCGACGTTGATGCGGTCGAGGAGGACGTACTTCCCGAATTTCTGGAACTTGGGCTGCGGGAAAAAGGACACGGCGGCGCGGATGCTACCGCGTCAAGGCCGAGGCGACCAGGCCTCGGTCACCGCCGACGCGATGCGCGTGTGCGCCGCGAGATCCATCCCGTGGCGGTTGAGTGTGAACACCGCGATCCGCGCCAGATACGCCCTGAGGCCGACCGCGAGCTCGCCGCTCTGCCACGCCTCCGACAGCGCTTTTGTGAGACGTTGGGTCGCCTCGCCATAGCCCACGAGGGCGTGCCTTTCGGCTTCGCTCGCCTGCTCGAGGAGATCTTGTGGGCGAACCCGGCCCCACTGGCTCGCGTCGCGCGGGCGCTGCTCGCCGTAGCGCCACCACACGTCGAACACCTCGGCCGCGTCGGCGAGGACCGACAGGAACAGCTCGTTCAGCGCGGCGACGATGAAGAGGTCGGGAGGGATCTGCCCTTCCCCGCGCTGGTGTCGCCGCCGAAGCGCGCGCGCTCGGGCTCGTAGACCGACGGGAACCAGCGCACGATCATCCCGCGCGCGACGAGCGCATCGAGGATCGCGTCGATGTCGCCGCCCTTCAGCCGCAGGCGCAGATCGGTGCTCTTTCGCTGGAAGAAGATCCGCGGGACGTCATCGAGCCGAGCGAAGAGCTGCCGCGCGCTGGCGACCTTCGGCGCGGCGAGCTCGATGTTCCGCTGGATCCAGGCCAAGGCCTCGACACTCTACCAGGAGACGCCCGCGGAGAAGAAAGGCGAAGCCAAGGTCGTGACGATCGCGCCGCTCTCGACCACCAGCGCGAGGCCGAGATCGAGCGGGATCTCGAGCCCGATCGCCGGCCGCACCGCGACCGCGTTCGTCTCGTGGAGCATCACCGCCAGATCGACGCTCGCGCTCACCTGCACCTCGGCCGTGCCAAAACTGGCGATCGCGCCGGGACCGGCCGAGACCCAGACGTCGTGGGTGTCGTGCCCTTCGAACAAGCTCGCGCGCAGCGCCACCGCGAGGTTGTCGCGATCGAGGATCCGCAGCCGGGCGCCCGCGCGCGCGAGCTGCGCGTACCCGAGCGTGGCGACCTCGACGTCGAGACCGATGCGCGGCGTGAGCCCGTGCAGGAGCCGGAGGTCGACGGACGGCGTGCCGTTGGCGTACGCCACCCCGATGCCGAGGGTGGTCTGGTCCTCCGCAGCGCCGAGCGCGGACAGGATCCAGGAGTTCGACGGCGCCTCGGGGGAGGCGGTAAGGAGGGTGAGCAGTGCGATCAGCTTCATGAAGACCAGCGTACGCATCGCTCTGACAGGACCGATCAGAGCTGTCAGCGGCCTGTTTCGCGGAGGATCTGTGCCGTGTCATAGTTTGGCCGCAGCGGCCGTTTTGCTAGCTATTTTTGGCTGCGCTTCGTCGGTCGACTACGCCACCGGGCTCCCGACGCTGAACGACTACACGATCGCGCAGGAGATCGACCTCGGGACCAAGCTGGCGACGGCGATCATCGCCGCCGCGGAGGCCGGTGGGCGCACGATCGATCCCGACGACCCGCTCACCCGCACGATCTGGCGCGTGACCGGGCGCCTGCTCTCGGTGCCCGAGAACCGCGCGCGTATGCCGCCGCTGCCGTGGGAGGTGCACGTGATCGGCGCCGAGCCCGCCAACGCGTGGTGCTTCCCGGGCGGTCAGGTGCTGGTCATCGAGGGCCTGCTGCGCCACGGGCTCGCGCGCGACGAGGACGAGCTCGCGGCGCTGCTCGGCCACGAGATGGGGCACGCGGCCGCGCGCCACGGCACCGAGAAGCTCACGCTCGAAGCGCTCGATGCGCGGCTCGGCCCGTTCGGTCGCTTCCTCGGCCCGCGCTTGCTCGAGCTCGCGCATCCCGACACGCCGCGGCGGATCCAGGAGGCGTTCGCGAAGGGCGTCATCGCCTACGACATCGTGCAGGAGATCGAGGCCGACATCATCGGGCTCGAGATGATGGCTCGCGCGGGCTACGATCCCTCGCGCGCAGCCGAGATCTGGCACCGCTGGTCCACCGACGCCAAGGCGGTCGACGCGGCGACGCACCCCTCGTCGGTGGAGCGCGAGCGTGTCCTGCGCGAGCACGTCCTCACGGCGCGCTACGTGGCGTCGCGGCGCGCCTCGGTGTCGTCGGATCCGCCGGAGCGCGCGTGGACCTGGAGCGCGGAGCTGGAGAGCGTGACCAGCTCGAAGTCGTCGATCGCCGATCTCCGTCCGCTCCCGGATGGCCCGCGGGTGCGATCGATCGGCGTTCGCCCGCCGCCCGCGCTGCTCGATGCGACGGTGAGCGTGCGCGCCGGGCCGAACGGTGAGGCGCTGCGCGCGGCGATCGAGGTGACGGTGGGCCGAGATCTGCGCGAGGACGCGCTGCCGTTCTCGGCCGAGCTGATCATCACGGGGAGTGGCGGGCTCTCGCAGCGCTACCCGCTGGCGGATCGCGCGCCGCTCGATCGCACCGCGATCCCGATGCGCATCGCGCTGCGTGCGCTCCCGCCGGGATACTATCGCGCGCGGGTCCGCGTCACCGTCGGTGCGCTGGTGCGCACGGTGTCGCGCAGCTTCGACGTCGGTCAGTCGAGCGATCCCTGAGCCCTGCACCAGTTGAAGCTGGCGATGCCGGCCACGCCCAGGCCCGTGCACATCTCGGCCGTCCCCTCCGTCGTCTTCACGAACTTGATGATGCCGCCCGCCCCGCGACAGCACGCCTCCGACTCCTCCAGCGTGAGCCCGATGCCGGGGTCACGGTCATCGTCGGTCCCATCCCCGTCGCCATCGATGCCATCCCGGGTCGGGATGCGCCCCAAGGGCCCGGCGATCACTGGATCCTGCGAGTCCTCGAGCTCCTCCTCCATCGGCCCTCCGCAGGCGGCGGCGAGCAGGGCGGCGAGAGTGAGGGTCGCGATGTGCTTGTTCATGCCGATGAACAAAGCAACCGGCGGGCCAGCGCTCCTGGATGCCCGCGCGTCAACCCGAGGAGACGGCGCGTAATGAATCTGTAATTGCCACGCTGTCTCCGCCCGGAGACGAGCGTCTCCAGGTCAGGCGCGCAGGGCCAGCGCCGGGTCCGCGCGCGCCGCGATCCGCGCCGGCAGCATCGCGCCGATCAGGGCGCTCAGCGCGCCGACCAGCCACGCCCCGAGCAACAACAGCGCCGGGAACGCGACGAAGTGCGGCGGCTTGAACGGGATGTCCGGCAGAAACGCGATCGCCAGCGCGTCGAGCCCGAGCGCCGAGGCGACGCCGAGGACCACGCCCGCGAGGCCCGCCACGACGCCGAGGAACAGCGCCTCGGCCATCACCAGGCGGAAGAGATGACGCCGCTGCGCGCCCATCGCGCGCAGCACCGCGAGCTCGGTCCGGCGCTCGCCGACCATCAAAAAGAACGTCTGCGCGATCGCGAAGGTCGCCATCCCGATCAGCACCAGCGCGACGAGGCCGAGCAGACCGCCTGCCGAGGCCACCACCGCGCCCACGATCTCGAGCGTGTCGTCGACGTCGAGGCCGAGCTTCTCGATCTGCTGCGCGACCGCGCTCGCGTCGGTGGGGCTGTTGGTGCGCACGTACGCGCCGACGATCGGCGTCTTGCCGTCGCCATGGCGCGCGTTCCAGCGCTCGATCGTCGCGGCGGGGACGGTGATGCCGACCATGTTGGCCTGATCGCTGAAGCCGACCACCTGCGCGATCTTCTGCTCGACCTTGCTCGGATCGGGCGTACCGCGCACGTACGACGAGCCCAAAACGAGCGTGAAAGAGAAGCCGATCACCGCGTCCTCGCTGAGGCGCGGGCGCTGGATCGCGGGCGCGACGGTGGTGTTGTAGAGATCGAGCAAGCGCCGCGCGACCACCACCGGGATGACGTTGCCGTCGGGGCCGGGGTCGGCGAACTTCTGGCCCTTCGCGATGTCGTTCTCGACCAGCGCGGGATCGACGCCGGTGGCGAACAGATCGGTGCGGATGCCCGCGCCGCCGAGGAAGCGCCCGCCGCCCTCGCCGCGCAGCGGGAAGCCAGCGCCGAGCACCGGGTAGACCGCCTTTGCGCCGGGGATGTTGCCGAGCCGGCGCACGGTCTGTTCGTCGATCCCACCGCCGCCGTCGAACGCGAGGAGGCCCAGCGAGAGGACGCGCGGCTCGACCTTGATCAGATCGAGCGGCAGGCGCGGGAGCAGCGGCAGCACCACGTTCTGGTAGAGCCCGGCGCCGATCGCGCCGAAGAAGACGATCGCCGCGACCGACACGGTGACGGCCGAGCCGACCACCATCAGGCGGCGCTTGCTGCGCGCGAGATCGCGGCGGATGAGCGTCCCGAGCTTCATGCCGGCACCAGGCGCCCTTCTCTGAGCGCGAGCACCCGATCGGCGCGCGGCGCGACGCGCGGATCGTGCGTCACCACGATCACCCCGCAATCTACTTGTTTTCGTGCCTGATCGAAGAGCCCGAGGATCGAGGCGCCGGTCTCGGCGTCGAGGTTGCCGGTGGGCTCGTCGGCGAGGATGAGCTTCGGCGCGTGCACCATCGCGCGCGCGATCGCGATGCGCTGCCGCTCGCCGCCCGAGAGCGGACCGATCGCATCGTTCGCACGGTCGCGCAGGCCCACCGCCGAGAGCGCATCGAGCGCCCTCTGCTCCGCCACCTCGTCGTCGGGCCCGTCCTCGAGCAGCCACAGCGGCAGCTTCACGTTCTCCACGACCCGCAGGTGCTCCAGCAGGTGGAACGACTGGAACACGAAGCCCACCGTGCGCGTGCGCAGCGAAGAGAGCGCGTCGTCGCCGAGGCCCTTCAGAGACTGGCCGAACAGCTTCACCTCGCCGGTGAACGCCGAGTCGAGCGCGCCCATGACGTGCAGCAGCGTCGTCTTGCCGGATCCGCTCGCGCCGACGATCGCCACCAGCTCGCCCGCGGCGACCGACAGATCGAGGTTCGAGAGCACGGCGCGATCGCCGAACTTCCGTCCGAGGCCGGTCAGCTCGACGATCGGGGCGCTCACTTGGGAGGGTTCGCGAACACCACGCGAGCCACGCCGGCCAGACCGTCGTCGGTGCTCTCCATCTTTCCTTCGACGATCTCGATGCGGTCGAGGATCGAGAGCGCCTTGGTCATGAACCCGCGGACCAGCATGGCCTCCGCGGCGCCACCGGCCAGCGCCTCGATGTCGAGCGAGCGGAGCGCGACCGCGACCGGCGCCACGTGGATCTCGACGATGACTCCGCCCTTGCCCGCGAGCTTGTCGGCCGGCGGCGCGGCCTCGGCGTCGATCATCTTCTCGGTTCGCGCCGCGGTGTTGGAGAACGACCAAGCACCGCCGCTCAGCCAGGTCTCCATCAGCATGCTGTCCACGCCGGAGGGCGCGTCGGTCATGCCGAGCACCGCGATGTCGTGCTCCTTGATCGTGCGGTTGGTGCGGGCCATCCCGCGCTGCGTGAGCACCGGATCTTGCTCCGCCTTGAACACCGACAGCTTCTTGATCTCGTCCGGCGACTTGAGGCCGATCGAGCCGGTGCTCCACAGCGCGCGCGCCGGGTTCCGCATCAGCTCGCGCACGTTGGCCAGAAGCTTGGGATCGGCGATGCCCAGCGCGAGCGCCGCATGGCCGCTCATCTGCGCGAGGACCTGGATCCGCACGTCGACGCCGACCTCGGCCTGGATCGCCTGCACCATGCCCTCGAACTGGGTCGCCAGCTCCGAGCCGGGAGGCATCAGCGTGGCCATGACCGCGTCGACATTGCCCGCGCCGAGCACGGTTATCACCGCTTCGGACGAGAGCACGCTCGCGACACCGGCCGGGAGCTTGCCGCTGGTCGCGAACATCGCCTTCAGCTTCGCGAGCGCCGACTCCTCGAAGCGCATGCGCAGCAGCACCGCGAGCGACTTGTCGTCGAGCGAAAGGCCCCAGCCCACGCTCTTCATCTGGAGCGCGATGCTGTCCGCCGGCAGCTCGAGCGCGGCGCCAAGGGCCGCGTTCATCTCCTTGGCCGACGGGACGATCACCCGCACCATCACCTCACCGATCGAGCCGACGAGCGGCGCGTACTCGGCGTGCGTCGCGATGCTGTCTTCCTTCTTGCGCGGAAGCGCGGCCTTGACCGCCTCGAGCCCGGACTTGCCGTCGCCGACGAAGGCGTAGCCGTTCTTGATCGTGTGCGCCGAGATCAGCATCTTTTCCGGCCCGAACTGGCCGTAGTGGCAGGTGATGTCGCTGCCCTCGAACGACTCCTGCTTGGTCTCGACGACGGTCTCCTTCGACTTCACGAGCTCGTTGATGGTGGCGTCGAGCTTCTTGGCGTCGCCGACCGGGATGATGAACAGCGCGCTCGCGCCCTGATCGATGACGTCGATCGCCATCGCGCCCTTCTTCGGGAGCCCGGCCGCGTCGAGCCCTTCGGCGGTGGTCGGATCGAACGTCAGGGTGCGCTTGAGCTCACCGATCGCGACGTCGATCTGCTCCTTGGTCGCGATGCCCTCGAGCTTCGCCGTGATCGCCGCGCGCCGAGCGACGAGCGCGCCGACGTCGGGGACCTCGATGACCATGCCCGAAGCCTTCGCGACGTAACGCGAGGGCGGCTCGGTCGGACCTCCGCCGCACATGGAACAGGCGGGAAGGAACGCGAGAATGATGAACGAAGCGAGCCTGGACGAGCGCGGGGACATGAGTACGCCCCGCCTATCACTCGCGAAGCTTGCGCGCGAGCGTATTGCGCCCGATCCCCAGCAGCTTCGCCGCCACACTCCGGTTCTGATCGCAGTGCGCCAGCACCGCCAGAATATGCTCCCGCTCCACCTCGGCCAGGGTGCGCACCCGCGCCGGCGGCGCACCCTGCGGCGCCACAGACACCTTCGCCCGCGCGAGCGGCAGGTGCTCCGGCAACAGGACGTCGCCGTCCATGATCACCACCGCGCTCTCGAGGCAGTTCTCGAGCTCGCGCACGTTGCCGGGCCACGGATACTCGACCAGCGCCGTGATCGTCGCCGCCGGGATCGACGGCACCATGCGCCCGTGCCGCCGCGCCGCCGCGGTCACGAAGTGGCGCGCGAGGCGCGAGATGTCGCGCGGGCCGCGATCGCGCAGCGACGGCAGCCGGATCTCGACGACCTTGATGCGATAGTAGAGGTCCGCGCGGAACGTCCCCTGCGCGACCATCGCCTCGAGATCGCGGTTGGTCGCCGCCACCACCCGCACGTCCGCCTTGACCGGCTTTTCCCCGCCGATCCGCTCGAACTCGCGATCCTGGAGCACGCGCAGGAGCTTCCCTTGCACCGCCAGAGGCAGCTCGCCGATCTCGTCGAGGAAGATCGTCCCCTTCGCGGCGAGCTCGAACTTGCCGGTCGAGCGCGCCTCCGCGCTGGTGTACGCGCCGCGCTCGTGGCCGAAGAGCTCGTTCTCGATCAATGTCGCGGGCAGCGCCGCGCAGTCGACCTTCACGAACGGCCCCTCGCGACGCGCCGAGTTCACGTGCACCGCGCGCGCGAAGAGCTCCTTGCCGGTGCCGCTCTCGCCGCGCAACAGCACGGTCGCCTCGGTCGCCGCCGCCTTGGCGGTCAGTCGGCACGCGGCGAACAGCGGCTCGGACTCGCCGACGATCAGGTTGAAGCGCCCCGTCAGAGGCAGCGATTCGGCGTCTTTCCCCCGGGGAGAGGCCAGCTCCTGGTACAGCGTGGTGGCCTCGATCGCGAGCGCCGCTTGCTACGCGAGCTCGACCAAGGTGGCGCCGTCCTCGACCGAAAAACGCCCACCTTTGTGGTTGAGGAGCTGGACGACGCCGATGATCATGCCGCCGCGATCGCGGATCGGCGCGGCGAGGATCGACTCGGTGCGGTACTTGGTCTTCTCGTCGACGCCCGGAAAGAAGCGGATCTCGCCGCCGGTGGTCGGCACGTTGACGACGTCGCCGGTGGCCGCGACGTGGCCGGCGACGCCCTGCCCGATCGCCAGACGGATCTCGTCCAGCTCCGGCAGATGCGCGGCCTTCGAGAACAGCTCGCCCTTGGCGCGATCGACCAGATAGATGGTGCCGCGATCGGCGGACATCCTCTCGGCGATGCGATCGACGAGCCGGAGCAACAGATCGCCGATCGCGATCTCCTTGCCGACCAGCCCGCCGATCGCCCCGAGGATCGCGTCGTCTCGAGAAGCCACGTCCGTCTCTAGCATCCGCGCCGCGCTGTTCACAGGTGGATCGTCGTCCCTTCTCGCGCGGCAAAAGAAGCTGTGAACAGCGCCTTGGCCTCGCGCTCCATCGCCTCGACCACGTCGTCTCCGTGGGTCGGGTCGTGGTGGAACAAGGCCAGCGCCTTCGCTCCGCTTGCCCGCGCGATCTCGGTGGCCGCCACGTACGTCGAGTGGCCCCACCCCTTTCGCGACGGGCCGTTCTTGCCCTCGTACTCGGCCGGCGTGTACTGCGCGTCGTACACGAGCAGGTCCACGTCGCGCGCGAGATCGAGGATCGCCTCGTCGATCCCGTCCGCCTTGTGCTCCACGTCCGTCGCGAAGCAGAAGCTCTTCCCACCGACCTCGATGCGATAGCCGAGCGATCCCTGCGGATGGCACAGCGCGCGCGTCCGCACGTCGAACGGGCCCTTCGCCAAGGTGTCGCCGCTCGCGATCGTGCGGAAGCTCTTCTGCGACGCCATCGCCTCGAGCGGCACCGGGAAGCTCGGCGGCATCATCTGCCGCGCGAACACCTCGCGCAGATCATCGGACGCGCCGTAGAGCTCCAGCTCCGTGTCGGGCCGGAACGCCGGGCCGAAGAACGGAAAGCCCTGGATGTGATCCCAGTGCAGGTGCGAGAACAGCATGGTCGAGGCGATCCGCTTGCCGAGCACGCGCGCCTCCGCCAGCAGCTTCTCGCCGAGCCCACGCAGGCCCGTTCCTGCGTCGAGGATCAGGCGCTCGCCCTCGTGGCTGACCTCGAGGCAGGTGGTGTTCCCGCCAAACCGCGCGAAATCGGGCCCAGAAACCGCGATCGAGCCGCGCACGCCCCAGAAAGTGATGTCCATGACCGTGATCCTCCTCGCTCGCGCGTCACATCGGAGACGCGAGCGACACCACGTATTGCCAGCGGCGTGCCGGCCGTATTCCCGCCCGCGCCGCTCACGTCGCACCTCGCTGCACCAAAATAGAGCTTCGGCCCTGCTCCGATC
>Ga0105048_10002583_pt1 | contig 29441 bp, 26 predicted proteins | sample MAT05_FD_78382 | JGI IMG/M metagenome (GOLD analysis project Ga0105048, IMG submission 78382) | Freshwater microbial communities from Lake Fryxell liftoff mats and glacier meltwater in Antarctica - MAT-05 | ecosystem: Environmental > Aquatic > Freshwater > Ice > Liftoff microbial mat | place... | reverse complement strand
GTCATAAAGAACATTTGCAACATCTCAAGGGGCTCATGCAATTCAAACGAGGCCAAGTCGAGGATGCTTTGGCAACCTGGCAATCGTCGACAGCGCACTCCATGTGCCGACTGGACGATTTGTGTAAGCTCGCAGAGGTCGTGGGAGATGGTGCCAACTCCCGACTGTCGTTCCGCGCGAAGAAAATGAATCTCGCTGCTCTTTACGGGGCAACGTTGGTTGCTGACGAACTCGTGAGCACTGAAGACTTCAAGGCGGCGTGCGCCGCTTTGGACCAACCGTGGATTCGGATGCAGCGCGAGACGCAGACGTGTGCACGGTTGGTTCGGTTGTTGCTGCTGTCGCCGCCATCGACCGGGCTGCAGACTTTCAACCGCGCGTTGGTTCTGGCTATGTTCTTGTCCGAATTGGCGCAAGGAGAAACAGGCAGGAATATGATGGTTTACGGTCGTGCTATCGCGCCTACTGCCATTGAGGAGCTTGCGGCAGCCGCCAAGTCGTGGTTTGGCGGACTGGCAGCTTTAACGAAGAGTTCGGCCATGTGCCCTCCGCATTGAACACAGTGTCGTTTGAGCTGATGCGCCTCTCTATCGCACGGGCGGCTCGGTGTTTTTTCTGGTGCTCCTCATCCGTGCAAACGTCATGCGAAGTTGATCCGCGTTTGCCTCTTCATGAGACGTAAAACGCTTGATACCGACCGGCCAAGACGGAGGACAAAGCAAGAATGACCTTTCCCACGAATCGCTTATTCGAGCCACGAGGTCGTCCGTCTTGCCGAGTTCGGGCGAGGGCATATCGGTCACGGAACGAAATTTTTTGACTGACATCTTACTCGTCTGTATCGAGGTGTTAACGCCCTCCTTATTCAGGCTGGCAATAACTTGCAACGCGTCGTTAAGCGCATTCAAGCCTCAAACGTATCACTGAATGGGAGGACGGGCCGCACCTGGGGGACAGCTAAGTGATCTGGCCAAGCAATGAAATCTGCATACACCCATGCTGAGCCTGAACATTAGAGCAGCTTTCGCTAAAGAAGCCTCGGCTTTTGGCCCCGGGTTTGTGTTATCGTCACGCCGGTAACCGTGCCTCGAATCCACCTCACGTTCATGCCGGGTCGTGCGAGCCGGGCTTTTGTGCTTCCTGCTTTAGGTTTCGCCTTTGCGGGTGGTCTTTTGTCTGTGCTTGCACAGATCCCCGCGCAAGCCGCCGAAGCCACCCGCGTTGTTAGTGCCGGGGATGACGACAACCCCTACGATCTCAACCTTTCGCTGTTCTTCTCGCATGAAACCCGCAAGGGCAATTTAATGCGCGAGAGCACGTCTGCAACCGGTGGTGTGGATCGTGTTGCGGATCAGGTGTTCCAACAGAACCGGGACACCCTGAACATGCGGATGGATGTTGGCCTTTTGCCCGACATTGGTTTGTACCTGAATCTGCCCTTGGTAATCTCGGATACCCGAACGTTGTCATTCGACAACGACGCTGGTGGCTGCCCTTCGGCCAAGTGTGCGGATGTTTCCAATTCCTCGCTTCTGCGTGATCAGATCTTGCCGGGGTTCGGGCCGTCCAGCTACGGGCTTGATGCCATTCATGGCCGCAGCTTTTCAAGCCCGTCGTCGCAGACCTTCGCAGGTCCCAAACGCCAAGGTCTTGCGTATCTTGGTTTTGGTTTGAATTGGGCCATGTTCAACCAGAAACGCGTGGCATCTGAACCAACTTGGATCGTTGGGTTTGAAGCGCGTGTGGATGTTTCCAAGACGATGAAGTTTGATCCAAAGGCGCCGAAGGAAAACACGGCCGTTGGGTTGGGTTACCACCAGTTGTTGGTGAACACGATGGCGTCACGTCGCTTTGGCCCGCTTGAACCCTACGTAGGCGGTTGGTACATGTTCCCGATCAAAACCGCAGGGAGTCCTTTTGAGAAACAAGGGCTTGGCAGCAACGCGTTTTCTGATCCACAGCACCGCGCGTTCTTGACCGCAGGTATGGAAGCCACTGTTTGGGAAAGGCCCAAAGGACACCAAAGCATTTCGCTCGAACTGCGAGTGAATATGGAGACACGGTTCTTAGGTTTGGCCCGCAGCGATCTGTGGGAGCCGTTGTCAGGATCTGCAAGCTGTGCAGGCACACCTGCAAGCGGTTGTCGGCCAGGGTTAGACGATCGCGATCTGAATAGCGACGGCAAGGCCGATCCCAACACAGGCATCACACGAAGCCCTACTTACGCGATTTTCGGTGGCGATGTTGGCTTAAATGTGCGGGCTGGCGAGCACGTTCGGTTTCGTGGTTTGTTTGGCCTTACCGCTGAACAAAACCGCTTTATGACCGACGGACGTTCTGGGTATGCAAGCATTGATAGCCCAGGTCGCCGCTATTACGTTCAGGACGCCTACGGCTACCATTTCTTGCTTGATGGCGCCTTGTTGTTTTAGTAGCGGTTTATCGGGTCAGGCGAACCACACCTGCGACAATACCCACTGCGACGGCGATAAGCAGAACGATGCGAATCCAAGGAAATGGTGGCTTCAAGTTCGGAACCGCAATGTCGGCCATCAGTGATGGCGCGGCTTCAACATGAACGGGTGCTGACACCTGAGCAACAGGCTCAGGTGGAGCCGCAAACATCGGTGCTTGAGCCGCAGGAGGCGCCCACGGCATTTCGTAAGGAGCCGGAGGCGGTGGGGTTGCGGTGACCGTGATCTGTACCGGAGCCACTCTCGCGCGCTGCGGAATGGGTGGAGGCGTACGCTCAATAGGCGGCTCAACGGCGGGCGCGGGCTTTCGAGGCGCCGCAGCGGCCACCGGCTTGGGAGCGACAGCCACAGGAGCCGGTGCTGGAGTTAGTTTGGGAGGCGCAGGTGTTCGAACAGGTGCGCTGGCGGGCACAGGCGTAGGCGCGGCAACTGGAACAGGTTTCACGGGCACAGGCGTAGGCGCAGCAACCGGGGCCCGCGCGGGCGCCTCGTCGTTGTCATCGGGACCTGGTGGTAATGCCATTGTACCCTGCACCACAGTAGGGGCCGCATCCATCAAAGCCTCCATGGCAACGGGGGTTGGCCGGAGATCGGACAAGACAACAGAGGGTGTCTTTTCTGCCGGAGGCGCAGCTTCGTACCCTGGCGGTGGCGCCAACAACTTTCGCTCGATGGCGACTTTGTCGAACACTTCGTGCATCGCCCCAGCGACGCGGCTCTTGAAGTGATGTCGACCTTCGTGCAGTGCCGCAGTCAGATTGCCCCCCGCTGCGATCAGGTCTTTGTTGTACAGCTGTACATCCGAAAGAATTACGCGAGCCAGGCGCTTCGCCGCCTCTTCTGTTTCGATAAGGGTTGCCAAGACGCCTTTAGCATCGGCCGAGCGCGGCGTTTTCGGAAGGGCTCGTTCGCATTTTATCTAGAAGAAGTAGGATAAAAGGTTACCTTTTGGCCTGTTTGCGGCCGTAAAAGACATAGACAAGCATTCCAATGGCAAGCCATATGCCGAATCGAATACAGTTCATGACTGGCAAACCCAGCATGAGGGTCACGCAGAAGATCGCCGAAAGCGCAGGAACCACGGGGTAACCCGGGCAGCGAAAGGTGCGCACAAGTTGTGGTTCTTTGGTTCGCAAAACGATCACGCCTACCGAAACCAGGAAGAACGCAAACAAGGTGCCTATGCTGGTTAGTTCGAGGGCTTGGCTGGGTGTTATGAAGCTGGGCGCCAAAGCTACAAAAACGCCAGTCACCACTGTTCCAAAAGCGGGCGTTGCATAGCGAGGGTGGATGCGACCAAACGCCTTTGGCACTAAACCGTCACGCGCCATCGCCATCAGAATGCGTGGCTGGCCGAGTTGAAAGGCCAACAACACAGCTGTGACGGCAATAACAGCACCAAACGCCATCACACTCGAAAGTCTGTGCAGTCCCACTTTTGCCAACACATAAGCCAAGGGATCGCCGACCCCAAGTTCCGCGGCAGGCACCATGCCCGTCATCACAAGGGCAGTCACAGCGTATAGAACAGTGCAGATCGCCAGAGAAAAAATCATCGCGCGAGGCAACTGTTTGCCTGGGTCTTTAACTTCTTCAGCTACGGTGGAAACCGCGTCGAAGCCAATATACGAAAAGAACGCCAAAGAAGCGGCGGTCCAGATGCCGCGGACGCCAGAAGGAGCGAATGGATGCCAATTTTTGGGTTCGACATACGCGAACCCAACCGCAACGAACACCGCTATCAACACCAACTTGCCTACCACCAGCCAGGCGTTTAGTCGGGCGCTTCCATGAACTCCACGCACCAACACCACGGTAATTACAATTGTGATGAAGGCTGCGGGCAAATTGCAGGCAAACACAAAGCCAAAAAGATGTGGCGCGGTGGCGGCGATTGCCTCTGTTTTTGCAGCTGTTTGCAGATCCGTTGTCAACCACAACGGAAAATCAAAGCCCAGTGTTTGGCCAAGAAAAGCACGCGCATATTCAGCCCAACTTTGCGCCACGTAGATGTTTCCGATGGCGTATTCAATGATCAGATCCCAACCGATGATCCAGGCAGGAAGCTCACCCAAAGTCACAAACGCATACGTATAAGCACTGCCGGCGACGGGAACGACAGACGCCATCTCTGCATAGGACAACGCAGAAAATCCGCAAACTATCGCCGTTAAAACGTAGGACACTAAAAGCGCGGGCCCAGCGCCTGGACGTCCATCGCTTCCCGCTGCCAGTTCACCAATGCTCGAAAAAATACCGGCGCCGACCACCGCGCCGACGCCTAGGAAAACAAGGTCGCGGGTGCCTAGCCGACGTGCCAGTGGCGTGGCTTGCGAATGCGCCTCGGCAAGGGCGTTCGCGACCGATTTGCGACGGAACACGTTGGTCAAGCGCCAGCCGCGCTATTGCTTTACGAACGGCCGGACGATCACCATGATGACAATGATCACCATCAGCAAAGTGGGCACTTCGTTCATCACGCGGAAGAATTTATGTGACTTGAAGGTGGGCTCGGTGATCAAGCGTTTGCGCCATCCGGCAGACATGCCGTGAACACCCGCCAAGGCGAACACGCAGGTCAATTTAACGTGCATCCAAGGTTGCTTAAGCCACTCGGGAACCATCACCAACATCGCAATTCCCGTGACGAGGGTGGCTATCATCGAAGGCGTCGCAATAGCCTTTAAGAGCCTTCTCTCCATAATTTCAAAGCGCTGCCGGACGACGGCTTCGTTTTCCATGGCGTGGTAAACGAACAGGCGCAGCAGGTACAACATGCCTGCCATCCACGAAATGAGGGAGATGAGGTGAACAGCCTTGATCCACTGGTAAAGCACGGGCGCAGGCTAGCAGCGCTGCCCCGGGAACTCCAGCCTCAGTAGTAATCGCGAGAAATATGCGATATGTGGAGTTGTGTGGGTAGGGTGGGACACCTAAGAAGTTCAAGTTAACTGGGAGAGTTCAATGTCCGTATCTTCAGATTTTAAGAGTTTTATTCTGCGCGGCAACGTCGTCGATTTGGCCGTCGGCGTCGTGATCGGTGGTGCGTTCGGGAAAATCGTGGCGGCTCTCGTCGATGATCTGGTTATGCCCTTGGTTTCTCCCCTGATTCCTGGCGGGAATTGGCGGGAAGCAACCGTGACTTCTCTGAATATCAAGTTAGGTCATCTTTTCGGGACCACCTTAGATTTCCTGATCGTTGCCACCGTTATCTTCTTCGTTATCGTTAAAGGTGTGGGCGCTTTAACGCGCAAGAAAGCGGAGCCAGCCCCTGTTCCCCCACCTACAAAAACCTGTGGCGATTGTTTAGAGACCGTTCTTGCGGCAGCCAAACGCTGTAAGTTCTGCACCAGCGCCTTGGTAGTGGTGCTGTTGATGTTGTTGGGCGCGCCCGCGTTCGCACAAGAGGCTCTCAAATTTGAATACGTAAAGCCCGTGATTGTTGCCAAGCCTGATGTGGAATGGACGGCACAGGTCAAAGGTGGCCTCATTTCCGTGGGTGGCAACTCTCAAGCCACGAACGTGAACATGGGTGGAACTGCATCGCGCAAAGCGGGAGACAACAAGTTCTCGTTGGATGTTGCTGCAGCTTACGGTGAAACGAAGAACCGTACCTATGGCACCACGCTCACTTCCGATGCTGATATCAAACGCACGAAGGTTGAATCAACCAACAACGCTTTGGGGCGCGCACGGTATGATCGCTTTTTGACGGAAAACAATGCTGCCTACGTCGTGGGTGCCGTTGGACGTGACAAGATTGCAGGTAAGGATCTGTTCGGGGGTGGTCAGTTGGGTTATAGCCGCCTGCTTCTGAAGAACGAACAACACTTGCTGGTTGGCGAATTCGGCTATGACTTTTCGTACGAGTCGTATCTAGCCGAAGGCGCAAAAGCCGTGTCTGTGCATTCCGCCCGCGTGTTTTTGGGCGAAGCCTGGAAGATTTCCGAAAAGACAGGCCTTTACGGCAACATTGAAGCGCTGTTCAACTTAAACAAAGAAACGAACGCACTAAATGTGAACAAGACACTGCCTCCCGTTGATCCTGCCAAACCCAATGAAGTCAAAGCTGCAGAAGGTGTCGACGCTTTCAAAGATACGCGCATCAATGGCAAGGTGGGCTTGACCACGCAGTTGTGGAAAAACCTTAGTTTTGGTTTCGGCTTTACCTTCCGCTACGACCAAAATCCCGCCGCGCTAAAGACCCTGATTGTAGCGACGTACACGCCCTTCGCTGAAAAGATCGACGTCATTACAGAAGCTTCGCTCATTGTAACGTTGCTTTAGTTCCTACGCACCAAAGCGCCTTCGCAGGTCGTCTACCAAACGGATGACCTGCGAACGTGTGCTTTCTGGTGTGCCGCCGTTGTCGATAACGTGTGTGGCAACTTTTGCTTTGTCTTGCATCGGGAGTTGGGCACCCAAACGCGCGCGCACTTCGATCTCTGACAGCGGACCGCGAGAGACGGCGCGTTCCACCTGTATTTCTTCTGGCGCGGTCACCACCACCAGCGCGTCGAAATCTACGTAGCGCCCGGTTTCGACCAACAGCGCTGCTTCATAGACGGCCAGCTTGTGGCCCTTAGCTTCCAAAGCGCGCACATGGTCCATGGCGCTGCTTTGAATCTTCGGGTGCATGATGGCCTGCAATTTCGCCCGTGCTTCGGGATCTTCAAACACCAAAGCGCCCAAAGCCATCCGATCTAAAGTGCCATCGGCTGCCAACACTTCAGGCCACAAAGCGGCGATTTCGGCCAAGGCAGGCTGGCCTGGGGCCACGATGTCCCTGGCAATTTGATCGGCGTCCAGAACCGCGATGCCGCAGTCTGCAATAAGCTTGGCCACAGATGATTTTCCCGAGCCAATGCCACCCGTTAGGCCCACAAGGGCGAGGTTTCCCAACATGGGGCGGGATCCTATGTCATTGTCCCCCTCAAACGTAAGCACTCTTTGTATGGCTGTTTCTCCCGCCCTAAATATTATCTCTGCCGCCTTCGTGGCCGAAGCGCGCGTCCCCGCCGATCTTCGATCGTTGCCGGCCGTTGCTAGCTACCAGATCGCCATTTCCGGGCGTTCGAACGTTGGAAAATCGACGCTGTTGAACAACTTGGCCGCCCGCCGAGCGCTGGCCCGAACATCGAAAACACCGGGCCGAACCCGGGGCCTTATCTTTTACGATCTGATGCTGCGGCTGGGCACCGATCCGCCCTTTTCGTTGCGTGTGGTCGATCTCCCCGGCTATGGGTACGCGAAGGTCGCCAAGGACGAACGTGGCAGTTGGCGTGATTTGGTGGAAACGTATATGCATGCCACCGAAACGCTGCGGCTTTGCTTGGTGTTGATCGATTCGCGGCGCGGCGCCGAAGAAGAAGAAGGCCAGCTTATTGAATGGCTCGATAGCCTTGGGATCCCAAACCGGCTGGTCGCCACCAAGATAGACAAGCTTACCGCTGGCGAAAAGGGCTTGTTGAAGACCAAGATGCCAGGCGTAATTGGAACCTCTGGTCTCAGTGGTGAAGGCATTGAAAGGGTATGGAAGGCCGTGATCGATTCGCGAATTGCGCCTAAACTTCGCCCGATCAAGGAGAAGAACGAACTGGGTTGAGCATGGGTTCCTTCGGTTCCTATACGATTGAGTCAATGCGTCTGCAGCACATTGACGACGTTATGCGGGTGGAAACCAGCTGCCACCCCCACCCTTGGACGCCCCAGATGTTCCTGCAAGAGCTGCAGCGCGAGCAAGCACACATTGAAGTGCTGCGCCGCGATGCTGACAAGCAAGTGGTAGGTTTTATCAACCATTGGGTGGTGCTGGATGAGCTGCATTTGCTCAATGTGGCGATCCTTCCCGAAGAACGGCGTCGCGGACACGCGCGTCGTCTGGTCGAGCATATGTTGGCCTTTGCTCTTTCGTCGCAGTGTCGTCTAGTGATGTTAGAAGTGCGTAGATCCAATGAAGCTGCGTTGGCTATGTACCGGAGTTTCGGATTTTCATCTGTTGGCATGCGACCTGGCTACTACGCAGATAACCATGAAGATGCGATTTTGATGAACCTGCAGCTGCCTGCGCCGCGTATAGTGTAAGCGCTTGGGTTGGAAGCGCAGCGCGGGCCAAGGTGCCCCGATCTCAGTGATTCTTGCCATCGTGTTTCCCGCGATGGTGGGTTCTACTTTGGCGTTGGCGTACTTCGGTTACTTGTGGTCGCAAGACGCTTCACGCCGCCTAGAAGCCACGTTTCGCCAAACCGCGTGGTCAGAGGCTGGTCGCCTGATTGAATCGGTTGAGAACCAGGTGGACACCGTCACCAAGGATCTGCTCGACCGCGTCGAACTGCCAGATGCAGGACGTGAATCCGCCGCGTGTGAAGTGGATGCCAGCCCGGCTGTTGACGGTTACGTGGTGGTTAGATTCAACTTGCGCGCTCGCTTGGAGCTGATCTGTCTCAGTGGGGTGGTTTCCCGGGATGAATGGCGCGATTCCTATCTGCGCACCTTAGATTTCGCTTCGATTCTTCCAGGCCGTTTTCGCTTCGTCCATCAACGGCTGGATCGCCAAGAAGTCTTGATGGCCTTCATGCGCAAACAAACCGAAAGTGGCAAGGGCTACTACGTTGTCATGCGCTTGGGTGATAGATGGGTGAAGGATGTGATTGAAACGGAATTGGCGCCCTTATCCGAGCGCCGCAGGATCACCGTTTTGGATCAACGTCGCCGCAGCATTGCGGGTGCATTGTTGCCTGATCCTGCGCCACGACGGGAAGAACGCTTTGGCGTGGAAAGATCGTTTGGAAAGATCTTGTATGCCTGGGATCTGCAGTTGGCCCCACGTGACGTTGAAACGTTGCAGGAGCAAGCAAAGCGCGAACGTGTTCTGGGACCTGTTTTGGCGATCCTCTCCGCCGTGATCATAGGCTTCGGGCTTATTATCGTTTGGCTAGGTGTATTGGCAGAACGTCGCGCGTCTCGCTTGAAAAGCGACTTCATCGCGAACGTTTCGCATGAACTTAAAACGCCGCTGTCACTCATTCGAATGTTTGGCGAAATGGTGGCCACAGGTCGGCACAAGGGGCCAGACGCCGTCAAAGAGTATGGCGGAATCATCACGCGCGAATCGGAACGATTGTCACATCTGATTGACAACGTACTTGATTTTGCGCGGTTGGAACGAGGCAAGGCGAGCTATCATTTCGTTGAAGGCGATCTGGCGGATCTGCTTGAACGCGCCGTAGATCTTTGCCGTTACCGCTTGGACAAAGAAAAGTTGAAGCTTGAGATCTTTAACGAAGCCGACCTTCCCCACGTTCGGATGGACGACAACGCGTTGACCTTGGTGATTTTGAATCTGGTCGACAACGCCATCAAGTATGCCGCAGACGGCGGTTCAATTCACGTCGGCATCAACCGCGCTCCGGGCGGGGTTTTGTTATGGGTGAGGGATTTCGGACCGGGTATTCCACTAGACGAAAAAGAACGCATATTCGATCGCTTTTACCGCGCGAAAAACGCACGTGAGCACAACATTCGTGGCAGTGGCATTGGGTTGTCGTTGGTAAAGCACATCGCCGAATCGCATGGCGGTCGCATAACGGTAGAAACTCCTCGGGGAACGGAGCGCCCAGGTGTTGGCATTATGTTCTGTGTTCATCTGCCTGCGTCGGCTGTTGAACCCACAAATTCGATCACGATTCCTTCACCCAGCAGCGCACGTTAGTTTCATGGCTTCTCCCAAAACCCGCATTCTGATCATCGAAGACGAACCCGACATTGCACGGGGGCTTACCGATGCCTTGGAATTCGAGGGTTTCGAGGTCTATTGGGCGAACCTGGGCCGAGAAGGCCTTAAGCTGGTTCGGGAACGAGGTCCCGATCTGGTGATCTTGGATCTGATGCTGCCGGACATCAATGGGTTTTCTGTTTGTGAACAGATTCGTCAACACAACACGTTGACCCCCGTGATTATGCTCACCGCGCGTTCTCAAGAAAGCGACAAGATCCGCGGTCTTGAAGTTGGTGCAGACGACTACGTAACCAAACCCTTCTCGGTGGGTGAATTGGTGGCGCGCATCCACGCGTTATTCAGGCGTTTGCACCGTGTGCCCGCGGGCGTTGATTCGATAACCGTCGGCGCGGCAACAATCGATCTTCGCAAACACGAACTGTTACGGAACAAGAAGACATACCAGCTAACTTTTTACGAAATCGAGATCGTCAAGCTGCTGTCCGAGCGCGGTGGCGAACCTGTTGCCCGCGATGAAATTCTGGAGAAGATCTGGGGTGTCAGTGGTTATGGCTCAAGCCGTTCCGTTGACAACTGCGTAGTAAAGCTTCGCAAGAAGCTGGAAGACGATCCGGCGAATCCACGGCACATCGTTACCATCTACGGCACGGGATACAAACTACTACCTTAGGGTTTTCGTGCGGGCGGTTCTGTCGGCCCACAGAACGTTCTTGAGTTCATCTTGTCGATGTATAGATCTCCATGAAGGTGATCTATTTCGTGCTGCAAAATGCGGGCATACCATCCTGTGGCGCTAATTGTCACCAGCGTTCCCGTATGATCCAAAGCAGTGACTTGCACCGACCGGGCCCGCGCCACTTGTGCCATGAACCCCGCAACGCTTAAGCAGCCCTCGTTGAAAATTTGCGGAGCAGCGTCTATCACCTTGATGGTTGGGTTCACCAAAACATGAAAGGGAACCGGCTTGCGATCACGTTCCAAGGCGTCTTGCGCAGCCAGTGCGTTGATCGTTTCCGCACGATCCTCGATGACAGCAACGGAAAGACCAACGCCCACCTGAGGCGCAGCCAAGCCTACGCCCGGTGCATCTAACATCGTGGCGCGCATCATCTCAATCAGACGCTGAAATTCAGGTGTTTTTATGCGGGAAGGTTCAACTTCCGCTGCGCGTTCACGCAGCACCGCTTCCCCCACTTGGACTATCTTGAGAATCATCTCTTAAAGCCTTCGTCTTCTATTGTTGTTTGGGGTGCTGGTGTTACGTCCCCCGTGTCCACCGCCCGGTGCACCAGTCCTCCACTTGCACGCAAGCCAATCACCCGAAGCAGCAGCCGATGGGCGCGTTCGTTCGGCACCTGTACGTGCTCAAGCAGTTTGGGCGCCGCCAGCGCCACAAGGGCGCGGATCACGGCGCTGACCAGAAACAGCAGCCAATACCGACCCGTGAACCAACCCAAAAGTAAGCCACCGGCAAGCGTCCCTAACAACTGCGTGGTGCCCTGTAGAAAACTTTGCAGCGCGAACACATGTTGGCGAATCGCGGAACGGCTTACGTCTAAGTACAACGAAAGCTGTGAGATCTCGTGGCCTCCCCACGCGAAGCCAGAAAGACACTGCGCCACAACCACCCAGGCCAAACCATTGGCCCACAGCCAAGGCAAGGGTATCAACGCCACCAGCACGATTGCCAACAGGAACACCGATCGCGGGTTGTGGGTGTCAATCACGCGCCCCCATGAAGGCATACTTGCCACTTTTGCAACCACCACGGCCAAGCTGCCCACCGTGTACTCAATGTACGAAAGGTGCAGGTGGTCCAACATATACGAGCCGAAATAGGGCGAGGAGAGATATACGGCGAACTGTAAGGCAGCTCCCACCAACAACAACCTGCGGGCGCTGGCGGCAGAGGGTGAACTGGCAAGCATGCGTAGTCTAAAGTGCTTGGTTTCAAGCTCGACAGGTGGTTCGGGCGAAAATGCCAGCAGTAGGGCGGACACCGCACGTGAAACTGCCGCGACGCCAAAGGCGAAAACAAAGCCCAATCCACCTGCACCCTTGATCACTTTTCCTGCAGATTCAGGTTCAATGAAGTGCAGCCCCACTCCCGCGCCCAGCATCGCAAGCATCGTGGCCACTTGAACCCGTAAACTGCGCCGCGAGAAGTAACGGCCCCGCACTTCCGCAGGCACCACGGCCCCAAACCACGAAGACCAAGCGGTTCCTCCTGCTTGAGAGCAAACTTGGTGAAGGCAAACCAACGCTATCAAGCGGCCCGGCGTCAGCGCGGCAAAAGCATCCCCAAAGGCTATCATGGCTAGAGAAGCGGCCTGAACGCTCGCACCAGCCACCACCAACGGTTTTCGCCTCCAACCCCGAGTAGCGAAAGCGATGGCTGCCAAAGGCCCGAGGCCACCCACAAACAGCGGCAGACTTACCACCAACCCCATTTGCACGTTCGTGGCACCGAGGCGTACTGCGTCTGCCAGAAAGTAGCCTTCACCCGCACCAACCATGATGGCGTAGAACACCGCTTCCAACAACGAAAGCGACATGGCGCGTTCGCGCAAGCTTGGTGCGAATGGCTCAGTGGTGGTGTGTTGAACTAGAGGCATCTGCTGTGGTGGATGTAGACGAACGCTTATCGTACAGGCAGGATAAAGCTTCCACCCGTGTCGCCCTCAAGTATTCAACCGCCAAGCCAAGATCCGCAAGCGGACACGGTTTTGCAATCGGAGTTGGCAAGGTCAGCGCCTGGCCTCGTGCTTGAGCTTTTTCTCAGGGTGCTGATCGTCGCATCGTTTGCGGTGCTCGCCGTTTCCTTCTTTTGGGGACCAGCTCGTACAGGCGTCTTGGCGGGAGCGGACCTCGCGAATGATTTGTTGGTTCTTTACCGCGTTCGCCGTTGCAAAACAGCGGGCGCCGCGTTGGTCTTGGCCCTGTCCTTGTGGGGGTTGACCAGCTTCTCTGCTTGGCAGGGTCAAGGCACGCACGATGTGAGCATGGTGGTGCTTGGCATCTTGATGATGGTGGCGTCGCTCATGCGCACCCGCTGGCACATGGCCTTGGTGGTTTCACTCACCCTAAGTGTTGTTTGGGTGCTGGGCCTAGCTGAAATGCACGGCCAATCACGAAGTTCACTGGCCCACGTCACTGGTTACGACGACCTCATTGTGCTGTCGGTCATCTTTATTGCGTGTGCTTCCATAATGCGCACTATGGCTACAAGGCTTTCTTCAAGCCTTGCCCGCGCCCAAGCAAGCGATCGAAACTATAAAGAAATATTCAACACCACCCACGAGGGGTTGTTCGTGTTGAACCCTGATTCGGGGGCCGTTCTCGATGCGAACCTGGCCGCCAAGAACTTACTCGGGACGTCCAGCCCTAACTTGCCCGGTCGGCTGTTTGCGGATGTGGTGTTCAGCCCTCAGGAATTGATTGACCAGTGGTTGGTGCAATGTCGATCCGGGGGCGCTGTTGTCCATGAGCGCATGTTGAATCAAGAAGGACGGGCTGGCCTATGGGTTGAGATGAGTCTAAAGCTCACCCATATCGATGGAAAACCCCGGGTTTTGGCCGTTGTTCGCGATGTTCACGCCCGCCACCGGTTGGATGAAGAGTTGCGGCAAGCCGACAAACTCCGCGCGTTGGGACAGTTGGCCGGTGGCGTGGCGCATGACTTCAACAACCAGCTGACGGGAATTTTAGCGAACGCAGAGTTGCTTCGACTAGAAGCGGATCGCAATCGACCGATGAACCCAGCTTTTGTAGATGCCATTATCAAATGCGCACTACGCTCGGCCGACCTCACCAAGCAATTGTTGGCATTTGCCCGCAAGGCTCGGCCCCGCAGGGAAGACGTCAACGTTTGTGCCTTGGTGCAAGAAGTTGCCGAGATGCTGCAAAGAGGGCTGGATCCGCGCATCGCAGTGTGCGTCGATCCAAGTTCCGTTCCCTTGTTTGCAGCGGCCGATCTTTCTTTGTTGCACCACGCCTTGTTGAACCTCGGCGTCAACGCTAAGGAATCGATGCCCAATGGCGGCGAACTGCATTTTTCCGTACAGCAGGTGCAGTTGTCGTCCGAACAAGCGCGACCCATCGAAGTGGCGCCAGGCGCCTATCTGGAAATCCGTGTGCGCGATACCGGTACGGGTATGGACGCTGCAACGAAGAACCAGATCTTTGATCCTTTCTTCAGCACGAAGGACAGTGGCACCGGCATGGGGTTGGCCGCTGCCTATGGCACGGTCAGGGGGCATGGCGGCGCGCTAACTGTGCAAAGCGATCCCGGCAAAGGGAGCGTTTTTTCCGTTTACCTACCGGCATTGACGCCGGCGTCGCAAAGCAAATCAGAATCGACACTAAAGGCGTTACCGCGCAGCTCGCATAAGCTTGTTGTCTGGGTTGTTGACGATGAGCCCGATGTTGCTCACACAACACTTCATATGTTGCGAGCCTTGGGCCATGAACCCAGGGCCTTCGGCTCGGCAACAGCCGCCCTTGACGCTTTTGCTGCCGAGGGAACCGATGTGTCGCTGTGCGTGCTTGATCGTGTCATGCCTGAGCTTTCAGGTGACGAATTGCTCCGCAGTCTGCGGTTGCTCCGTCCCGGGTTGCCAGCCATTTTTGTTTCCGGCTACAGCGAGGAACACAACGCGGAGTCGGCGCCGTTAGACAACGCCCTTTTTGTTCAAAAGCCCTTCGGGCCCAAAGATCTGTACCGGGCCCTTGCCACCTTGATGCCGAACGCTTGAATCGCGCTTGGGTGGGTCGATTGATACCGCCTTGGTGTGGTAAGAAGCGGCGCCATGACTTCTGCCCCAGACAGCGCTGCCCCCGTTCGCGTTCGCATTGCGCCCTCGCCCACAGGTGATCCCCACGTTGGAACGGCATACATTGCCTTGTTCAACTACGTGTTTGCCAAGAAACACGGCGGGCAGTTCATCTTGCGAATTGAAGATACGGATCAAACCCGTTCGCATCCGGAATCGGAAAAGTCGATCCTACGCGCTTTAAAATGGGTGGGCCTTAATTGGGATGAAGGTCCCGACGTTGGGGGGCCCTATGGCCCTTACCGACAGTCGGAGCGGGCTGAACTGTATCGAAAGTCGGCGCAAATTTTGATCGACCGGGAAACCGCCTATCGATGTTTTTGCACGGAAGCGCGCGTCGATGAGCTGCGCAAACAACAGAAAGTGGCAGGCGGGCGCCTGGGCTACGATAGACATTGTCGTTCAGTTTCGCCCCAAGAATCTGCGGCACGCGCAGCCGCGGGTGAACCCTTCGTGGTGCGGCTAAAGATGCCCACCGAAGGCGAAACGGTGGTCAACGATCTGCTGCGTGGCGAAGTTCGTTTCGAGAACAGCTTGGTGGACGATCAGGTCCTAATGAAGACTGATGGTTTCCCCACCTATCATTTGGCCAACGTGGTTGATGATCACGAAATGAAGATCACCCACGTGATCCGCGCCGAAGAGTGGTTGGTATCCACGCCGAAACACGAGGCTCTGTACAATGCCTTCGGCTGGCAAATTCCTACCTGGGTGCATATGCCGCTGCTGCGAAACCCAGACAAATCAAAGATATCGAAGCGCAAGAACCCCGTGTCGCTCGACTATTACCGTGATGCTGGTTACTTGCCTGAAGCGTTGCTGAATTTCTTGGGCACCATGGGGTGGTCGATCTCAGGTGATCGGGAAAAGTTTGATCTGGAAGAGATGATTCGCGTCTTCACTTTTGATCGTGTCAGCTTGGGTGGTCCGGTTTTCGATTTGGTGAAGCTGCGCGTGCTCAATTCAATTTACCTGCGTGAGCTGGACGATCAGCAATTTGTAGATCGACTGCGCACGTGGCGGTTCTCAGACGAGTATTTGCGATCGTTGGTGCCATTGGTGCGACAGCGCGTTGAACTTCTGTCGGATTTCGTTGGAAAAACCGACTTTTTCTTTCAAGGCGATGTCGATCACGCAGCGATGGGCGCGGCCTTGGTTCCGAAAAAACGAACCCGTGTTGAGACGATTGAGGTCCTAAAGTCGATCACTGAATGGCTCGATCAACAACGGGACTTCTCAGCGCACGGCTTGGAGACCGACGCGAAGGATTTCGCGGAAAAGGTCGGCTGGGAGCCTAAAGAAGTGTCTATGTTGTTGCGCGTGGGCGCCACCGCACGAAAAGCGACACCACCGTTGTTCGAGACCTTGGAAGTGCTTGGGCGCGATCTGGTGCGCAAACGTATTCGCGAGTGCACCGAAGTGCTCAAGCGCATGCCAGACGCGCCAGCCAGCGCTTAGACGGCTACGCGCTCAGGCGCAGGGGTGGATCGAGAGACATCACCAAGCGTCAGTTGGTTCTGAACTTGGGCGGCCGGCAACGGTTTGCTGAAGAAGAATCCCTGCATCTCGTCCACGCCAAGCTCTAAAAGGCGCAGGCGCTGCTCGTCTGTTTCCACGCCCTCTGCAACCGTACGTAGTCCCAACGCGCGAGCAATCGCTATCATTGCACTGATAAGCGTTTCGGAATTGTCATCCGAGCCGATGTCCATGACGAACGATCTATCTATCTTCAAAGCGTCGACACGGAATCGTTTGAGATAGGCCAACGACGAATACCCTGTTCCGAAGTCATCGATGGCAAGTTGGATACCCATGCCTCGAAGGCGGGCCAAGTGCTCACGACAGTTGGAATCACCCTGCATCAACACAGCTTCAGTGATCTCAAGCTCCAAGTCTGAAGGCGAAACACCCGCGCGCTGCAGAATCTCTTCGAAGCGAGTGACACAATTGGGATCCCTCAGCTGCACGGGCGAAACATTCACGGCCATGCGTAACCCTTTGAATCCCTGCTCGTGAAACTTTCGCAGCTGGTTGCAGCTTTCTTCCAGCACCCAGTTGCCGATCTCCTGAATGACGCCCGTTTCTTCGGCCAAGGGGATGAACATCACGGGGCTAATTAAGCCGCGCTCGCTGTGCTTCCAACGCACCAATGCCTCAAGACCAATCACGCGGCTCGTCGCAGGATCGATTTGTGGTTGGTAAAACACCACCAGCTCGTTACGCGCAACGGCGTGGCGCAGATCCGCTTCAAGTTCCAACCGCTGCGTCGCATTGGCGTTCATCGCCGGATTGAAAATACACAACCTGCGGCGGCCATCTGATTTTGCGCGGTTCATGGCGGTGTCCGCGTTCTTCAGCAATGAATCGCAATCGAGTCCATCGGCAGGGTACACCGCAACTCCCATGCTGAACGTCACGAAGACCTTGCGATTCCCGGTAAGGAGAATCGGTTGTTCTTGCAACCGAAGCACTTTGGCGGCAATCGACGAAACGTTGTCTTCGTTTTGAAGGCCTGGCAGCACCAACACAAACTCGTCGCCGCCGAACCGCGCTACCGTGTCAGACTTGCGCAAGCAACCACGCAGTTGGGTGGCTATTTTTTCGAGCAACTCGTCGCCCATGACGTGGCCTAAGGTGTCGTTCACTTTCTTGAAGTTATCGACATCTATAAATACGACCGCCACGCGCGAGTCGTCGCGTTGCGCGTGGGCCAATTCAAGCCGGAGTCGATCTGTAAGCAAAACGCGGTTTGGCAGCCCAGTCACTGGATCGTGAAAGGCCAAGAACCGCGCTGCCTCCTGGATGCGCTCCTTTTCTCGCAGTTCATGCGTGAGCCTTCGGCTCAGATCGCGCAAATGCCCCACGCCCACGCCGACCACCACCCCCGACAGAATCCCCACAAAGCCCCGGGCGAAAATTTCAAGCATCGGCAGGCTTTCTTGCGCCGATGCGACGGTGACGTTGATGGCGGCCGTTGCAACAGCCGCACAGGCTCCCCACATTGCACCCCGGTAAGCTCCCACAAAGATGATGGAAAGAAACGAAAGCAAAAACGCGCTTTCGCCCGCTACGGACGCCAGAGGCCAACAGACCATACCGTAAAGAGGCACCGACGCAACGCACAACGCCGTGACCATGCGGGATGGCGCCACGGGCGGTGTGGTGGCCTCAAACGAGACCGCTTGCGTCAAAGAGCCGCTGGTAATTCTCACTACATGGGGGGCATCGGCATCTGGAGGTCCCGCATTGAGCTTTTGGGGAGCCAAAGTGGTCGATCCTTTCAACCAAACGCTGCAGTGGTTTCAGTTGACGACAAAAGACGACACCTCATTACAATTCGATGACAATCGCCCAGGTACATTGCTTCGCAATGGACGTCTCCGGCGCACTCATCGGACTTTACTTAGGGATATTGCTGTGTTTGGCCGTGTACGGCTTTCACCGCTCGCACTTGGTTTACCTGTTCTACAAGCACAAGAACAAGCGCCCGAAAGTTGAAACCCGGTACCGAGACTTGCCTGCCGTGACGGTACAACTGCCGTTGTTCAACGAAATGTACGTTGCCGAACGGTTGTTGGATGCGGTGGCTGCCATTCGCTACCCCAGAGACCGTTTCCAGATCCAGGTTCTGGACGATTCCACTGACGAAACGCAGGAGATCTGTCGCCGCAAAGTCGACGCTCTTAAAGCCCAGTTTGCGGATCTGGATATCGAATACGTGCACCGTACAGATCGGTCTGGTTTCAAAGCCGGCGCTTTGGACAATGGTTTGCGAACGGCCAAGGGCGAGTTGGTCATGATTTTCGATGCCGACTTCCTGCCCCAACCCGAAGTTCTGGAGCAAACGGTCCACCAGTTTTCCGATCCCAAGGTCGCTGTGGTGCAATGCCGTTGGGAACACGTGAACCGCGAGTTTTCGGCACTGACTGAAGCGCAAGCCGTGATGCTTGACGGACATTTCGTAATGGAACATGCAGGCCGCGCGTGGTCGGGAAGATTCTTCAACTTCAACGGAACCGCTGGCATTTGGCGCCGCGCCGCCATCGCGCAATCAGGCGGCTGGCAACACGACACCCTTACTGAAGATATGGATCTTTCATACCGCGCGCAGTTGCGTGGTTGGAAGTTCGTTTACATGCCTGAAGTGGCAACACCGGCAGAATTACCCGTTGAAATGTCGGCCTTTAAAGCACAGCAATTCCGTTGGGCCAAAGGTTCTATCCAAGTGGCCCGCAAGCTCTTGCCAACCATCTTGCGTTCAGACGCCACCTTCGCGCAGAAGAGCGAAGCGTTCTTCCACCTCACCAACAATTTCGCTTACCCGCTGATTGTTCTGCTTTCCCTCTTGTTGTTGCCGAACTTGGCTTACCGTACAGAGCACGGCGTTCGTGAAGTGTTGTTGATCGATTTGCCTTTGTTTTTCGGCACCACGATGAGCATCGCCTCGTTCTACATTTGCTCGCAGCGCGAGATCGCCAACATGGAAGGCACCAAGCCACTTGTTCGAATGATGGCGGCTTTCCGTCGTTTGCCCTTGGTGCTTTCAATTGGCATTGGACTTTCAGTCAATCAAACCCGCGCGGTTATCGAAGCGGTTATGGGACGTGAAAGTGAATTCGTGCGCACCCCAAAACACGGCGTGACAGGCAAACTTCAAAGCTGGTCAACCAATCGTTACCGCGCTGCCAAATCGATCACGCCCTTCATCGAAGTGGGTATGGCGCTGTATTTCGCGGTTACGCTGGCTGTAGCTATTGATCATGGGCACTTCGTATCCGTGCCGTTCGTGTTCCTGTTCTTCGCAGGCTACGCTTACGTAGGCTTCACCTCGCTATGGCAAGGTGCCTTTGGCCACTCGTTGCGACGGTTGCCGTCAGCTGCCAAAGACGTCTTCGTTCGTCGTGACAGCCGCGTGTTGGGCGATTCGTAAGGGGCTCACCGCCGGTGCTAGGGCTTCTCGGCAGGAGGGCCCGCATCCGTGGCGTCGTTTTTAGGACTCGCCTCGGGCACCAGCGGAAAGCGTTGCCCGCGCAATCGGCGTTGGCTGGTGATTCTCCAAGTTCCACTTGAAAGTTCCCAGGATTGTTCAACCAGCGTCTTGTGAATGACGAGGTCGTTTTTCATGTACCACTCGAACTGAGCGACGGTTTTCGCTTTAACCGGAGGCGCATCAAACTTGATCGAAGTCATCTCGTGGTCAGCAATGACGAGCTCCTCAGCTACCAGATCTGCTCGTCGCAAAAAACGCAAACCTTCGGCGGCCTCGAAGTGCGCTGCCGCCGTATCGTAGCGAGCCCAGCGAATGTCGTTGTTCAACTCCCTTGAATTGCGCAGCAGGTTGTCTTGTTTTTCTTGGGCTGGCGTCATACAGCCGGCAACAAAACTCGCTACAGCTAAAGTTGCCAAGCCAACCGACATTAACTTTCGTCGTACGATGATCATTCCCCGTCCCCTGGTTTGCTAGCCCCAACCACACGTTCAATACCGCCTAGATCCTTCAAAATGAAGGGGCAGATCAATCCAGCTGCAATACAAAGCGCAGCGACATCATCTGCTTGGCCTTGTCCAAGTTCCAACAATACGAAACCGCCGGGAACCAACATGGCAGGTGCCTGTTTCAGCAATGCGCGGACGAGGTCAAGACCATCGTGGCCGCCATCAAGTGCCGAATGTGGCTCGCCCTGCACCTCGGGTGCCAGTGTTTGGATTTGGGCCGTTGGTATGTAAGGCAAATTGGCGACAAGCATGTCGAAAGGTGGAAAATCCGCCACAGGCGCCAACAAATCCCCCTCGAAGAAGGCGATGTTCACCTTGTTTCGTTCTGCATTTTGGGTGGCCACCGCCAACGCAGCCGCGTGTTTGTCGATCGCAAACACCTGTGCTTGCGGCCGGGACTTAGCAATGGCGATAGCAATCGCACCCGATCCCGTTCCCACGTCAACGATCCTGGATTCGGATTCCTTCGGCAACCGTTCCAACGCGGCTTCAACCAAGGTTTCAGTATCTGGGCGGGGCACCAAGACGCTTGAGTTCACCAAAAACGGCAAACCCCAGAACTCTTTTTCGCCCGTGATATAGGCCACCGATTCGCCTTCTTGGCGACGTCGAACAAGTTCGCGAATCAAGGCCAGTTGGTCAGTCAGCAACAGATCGGTGGATCGCATATACAAATCAATGCGGCGAGCCCCCAGTGCGTGGGCAATCAATAGTTCGGCGTCTAAGCGTGGAGAATCAAGCTGGCGTTCAGTGAACCGTTGCGTGGTCCACCCAAGCACTTCAAGGATGGTCCAGTCGCGACGGCGTTGGGACGCTGGTGGAGAGTCAGACACGGTGGGCATCATGCACGACCAGGGGTGTGCGTCTCAAGGGGCGTGGTGAGGAAATTCTCACGGAGAATCCTGCGCATCACTTTGCCTCGGTCATTGCGAGGCAATTCGACAAGTGACACCCACCATTTGGGAATCTTGTAGCCAAGCAAACGTTCGCGCACGAAGGCACCCAACTCTTGCCACAGTTCCTCACCGTCTTTGGAACCCGGCTCAAGAACCAGGAATGCGCGTGGTTTTACGAGGCCCTGTTCATCGGTGTGGCCTACGACAGCGCAGTCTTTGACGGCGGGGTGTTCCCGCAAGACCGCTTCAACTTCTAACGGTGATACATAAAGTCCCGCCACCTTTAACAGGTCATCGCTGCGGCCTTCATAGTGGTGGTAGCCGTCGGCTGTCTTGCGAAACATGTCTCCTGTAACCACCCAACCGTCGTTCAAGAATACGCGGGCTGAACGCTCGGGATCGTCGTGATAGCCATGCGCCGACGATGGCCCACGTACGTGCAGCAAACCCACTTCGTCTTCGCCTACGACCCTTCCGTCTTCACCAACAACACGGGTTTCGTATCCTGGAACGCATAATCCCAAGCACACGGGCCGCACATCATCGCGCCTGTTGGTGATGTACACATGGAACATCTCTGCAGATCCAATTCCATCGAGCAAAGGGACATTTTGAACTTGATTCCATTTCGATAACTGGTCGGCTGGAAGCGCTTCTCCCGCACTGACGGCAAATCGCAGTGAGCGAAAAGCAGCTTGTTCTTGTGAAGGTCGCGCCAACAACCGCGCGGTCATGGTGGGCACTGTACTGAAGATGGTGGGTTTGTGTTCCCCGGCCAGTGAAAGCAACTCTTCGGCGCAAGCACGTTGTGGGAACAACACAGCGCTGCCGCCCACAGCCAGCGGAAACAGTAGATTCATCCCGGTGGCGTATGGAAAGTGAAGCTTTGACACTGCCATCGTTCGATCGCGCCGGTTCATGCCAAGCACACCCTTGGCGTAAGTTTCGATGTGCGCGATGAAGTCTTTGTGCCGGTGCATCGCAGCCTTTGGCGCACCCGTAGAGCCAGAGGTCAAAAGCCAAAACGCATCGTCTTGAGAATCGATGACCACTGGATCGACAAGGGTATTGCCGTTGTGCACCTGCTCTTGCCATTGTTGTGCGTTGTGAGGCTCAAGCATCACGGACGCGCCAACGTAGCGAGCAAGCTGCTGGTGCTGTTCCGTTGGCGCTTCGGGGTTCGTCATCACCACCACGCCACCCACGGCTAGTGTGCCGAACAATGCGGTCACGAAGTTGAGTCCATCAGGCAAAGCGATGACCACGCGATCTCCACGTCGCACACCTCGCGTTGCCAGGGCGCCGGCAGCCTTAAGGCACAGGACCCACAACGAATCAAAGGTGATCGGCCCCTCGGGTGTCAACAAGGCCACATCGTTGCCATGTCCTTGTGCCACCTGCTGGCCCAAAACATACGTGACCAGATTCATCGGCTGAGTGTTGAAAAGAGCAGCTAGCGAATGCGGAGCCGCTCAACCGGTACGCCGCCCTTTAGGTGGCTGCTTACGATCTCCTGGACGTCTTCGGGGGTAACTTTGCCGTACCAAACTTGCTCGGGGTAAACCACAACGGTCACTCCGTGTTCGCATTGGTCCAAACAGCCCGCGGCGTTGGCCCGCATGGTTGCTTGTAAGTTTTCCTCAAATACGGCCTTCTTGAAGGCCTCCCGCACCTTTTCGGCGCCTTTGGACGCGCAACAGCCCTTGGGGTTTGCCGGATCACGGCGGTTGGTGCAGATAAAGATATGTCGTTCAAGTTGGGGCGTGCCCATAGTGCAAGCCTAGCAGGGGAGCCGCTAGAACCTAAGCCCCTTGAGCATCTTCGCCGTTTGGGAGGCACAGGCCAGTTCAATTTTTGCGTCGGCGTGGCCTTCTCGTTCCCAGAAAAAGTGGCGTTCGCCGGGCTGGCCTTCGAGGGCCGCAAAGACTTTGCCGAAAGGTATCGTGCCGTCCCCTACGCAAACAGTGGCGCGGTCGGGCTCGGGCCCCATGTCTTTGACGTGGAACAAGGAGAACCGTCCCGGGTGGGCCGTTATGTATTTCACGGCGTCTTGGTTGCCCTTGTGGATCCAATAAATATCCAGCTCCATTGTAACCAATGATGGATCGGTGTTGGCCAAAACTTGGTCGTAGGGGATCTGGTTTTCGTAGGGAGTGAACTCTTTGTCGTGGTTGTGGTACGCGAAGCTCAGCCCTTCCTTTTTCAACGTGGCGCCAATTTCATTCAAGGTGCCACCCAACTGCTTCCAATCTTCGATCGTCTTGTTCAACCCTTTGTCCGCCCAGGGCCAGTAGCAGGCCAGATACTTGCGACCGAAAAAGTGGGCGCTTTCAATCATCGTTGGGAGGACGGTTTTCAGCTGGTACATCGCTGCACCCCCTGCCACCGAGACTAGGCCTGCGTCGGCTATCATCTTCTTGAAGTCTGCCGGGGTCACTCCTTTAGGGGGCCCGTTGAATTCAAGTTCTTTGAAGCCCTGTTTGGCAAGGTGCCCCAAGGTGGCTTGAGGATTCTCGTTCAGCGCTTTGTTAACGCTTCCCAAAATGACGCCCATGTTGCGCAGCCGCCGTGCGGGCGCTTTGGTGTTGCCGTGTGCCTGTGCGCCGGCCCAAGTGGAAACCGAGGTGGCGGCCATCGTTTGAATCAACCCGCGGCGGCTAATGCTCATGGGAACGTCTTTCGGTAGGGGAAACGCGCTTAGCCTTTGATTTTGGCTTTCTTGATGAAATCAAGCTTAGGGAACGATTGCTTCAAATATGCGTTCCCTTGGGTCTGAATCATCATTTGGTTGGGCGTTTCACCGTATTGCGATGTGATCTTCTCCACAACAGACAATCCCTTGGTCACTTTGCCAAAGGGAGCAAAACCCATCGCATCTAAGAAGGTGTTGTCAGCCAAGTTGATAAACAACTGCGTGGTGCGCGTGTCGGGTCCCGCGGTGGCGAACACGATGTTGCCCTTGCGGTTGGTGTCTTTGACGGGATCGTCTTTGATATGTGCTTCTCGCCACACCGTGTTTAGCGCGGGATCTCCGCTAAGGCCCCATTGCACGACAAAGCCGGCGGCCACGCGGAAGAAGCGGTTTTCATCGTAAAAACCGTTCTTTACGAGGTTGAAAAACCGGTCCGCGCCGTGAGGCGCAAGTTCACGGGTCACTTCGATCTCGAAGGTTCCTGCAGACGTTTCAAAAACGGCCACATACTTCGCTGGAGCGGTTGCCGTTAGTTTCGCAGGATCCAAAGCTCCCGCCGACGAGCCAGACGCCATTTCAGGGTCAGCTTTTACAGCAGCCGCGTCGCTGGGTTCGACCTTTAAAGCCTCTTCCTTTGGGGCCTCAACTTTGACAGGCTCAGCGGGCTTGGCCGTAAGGGGAGGTGGTGGCGGGGCGCTGGCTTGTTTGCAGGCAATTCCACCGAAAGTACAAATGAGGGCGCAAAGAATCGTCGTTCGCATGCCGGCAGAATACGCCACCTGCTACCGGTGGCCAAGTCGACGTCGAATTGCCCATTCAAAACATAGCAACAGAATCGCAACGACCATCAATCCAGGGTTCGACCAAAGTTCGATGGCGCGTTGTCGCCCTAAGCGCTCCTCGCGCAAGGGTTTTAGCGGGAAGTCCGAAAATCCGTTCTCGACAAACTGCCCCCCGGTTTGTGTAGCCAACTCTGCAAGCACGGCTTTGCGGGCGACGATGTCTTGCAGCTCTCGCCCTTCGGGGCGAATGAGCAACGTTTTGTCTTCGGTGAAGGGGCGCCCATCCAAGGTGGCCTTGGCCGTCAAGCGGTAAGCGCCCATGGCCAGATCACCGAGATCAACGGTGGCTTCCCCTTCGTTGTTCGTCTTTAGCGGCATAGTCTTCAAGGGGGGCTCGTCGGGTTGTTGTGCAGACGTGCGAATCTGCACTTCTGCATCAACGCCAGCAGCACGGGTGTAGTCAGCGTGCAAGGTGCGCACGCGGGCTCCAATGTTCTGGCCCCTGCGGTATTCCACGCGATCCAATTCCAATCGCAACAGCGTCAATGCGGGATCGCGCACCAACCAGCGAATGGCGTTTTCCCAAAACGTCTGAAACGCGCGCCCATCGCTCTTGTTGCCTGCATCTACAAATCCCCATTGCCAGGCCGAATCGGTTAACAGCGCAAGCGTCCTGCCCTTGCCCACATCGGCCACGGCAAGAACAGGGGAGGGGGTGCCATCAAAGGTCTTTAGCTTGGGATGCTCTAACAAAGCAGAAGCACCAGGCGCAAGCCGCGCCACGCGGTTGAGTCCCTCAAGAGGTGGCAACCCGGCCCACCGATTCTCATTGGCTTTGGCGTCAATGCTAAGCGCAGTGATGGGATGTCCCGCACCTTCCCGGGTTGGTTTAGGTCGGTAAGCTTCCGATGAAAACGAAGCCTCGCCGGAAACGGGAACGCCTTGCAAGGATACAGGCAAGATGTCGGCTAAGGCACTGGTTTCATACAGGCCCCCGGCAAATGAAAGATCTCCTCCCACCATGGCCAGGGCACCTCCGGCCAAAACGTATTCACGTACGCCGGGCAAGAAGGCTTCAACTTCGTAGGGCTTGTAATTGAAGTTCTGAAACACCAACAAATCGAAGGATGAGAGTTGCTCGTAAAAGACTTCGCGGTGAGGAAACGGTATCAGCGACATCGCTCGGCGTTCGTCGAACGGGTGTTCGTCTTGCTTCGTTCGCAGAATGAAGAACGACACCAGATCCACGTTGGGGTTAAGCCGAAGCAACGAGCGCACGAAACGTTGGTCCCACGAAGGGCGACCTGCGACGTGCAGCACACGAACGCGATCGCGAATCACTTTTAGGGCGAACACTTGCTTGTTGTTTTCAGCCAAGGCTTCGCCACTTAGAACTGGCGTTGCAATCTCAAACACAAAGTTGCCCGGCTGCTGTGGCGTAAAGGGGAAGCTTACCTTCGTTTCAGAATGATCTGATAGCAGCTCAATCGTACGCGAATCAATTAGCCTTCCGTCGCGCGTTAAAGTTACCTCAACTTTGCGCCCGCCAAGCCCCGTGTGTCGCACGACGCCTTCAAGCGCGATCGGCGTTCTAACAAAGGCAAAATCATCCGCCAAAACAGTGGCTACCGAAAGATCCTTTACCGACGCCTCTCCTAGCCAAACCGTGTGAATGGGCGTCCCCAAGGCCTTTGCTGCACGGATGGTGTCAGCATCTAAAGGTCCAGTACCAACGCGGCCTGTGTCGATGCCATCCGACACGATGATGACTCCGCCCAGATCGCGACCAGCGTATCTTCCCTGCAAGTCGCTGAGCGCTTCGCCTAACCGGGTGGCATCTGCAAGTTGAGGTTTGCGTAGGCTTTCAATCGTGGCTGGTGCCAACGCTTCGCCAAATGAATACAAATCAAGCCTGTGGCCGTTGTTGCGCCATTCTTGCATCTGGTTGGCCGCGCTATCGAATATTTTTAACATGCGATCGTGTCGCGAGGCGCCTCCCTGGGAAGGGCTCACCGTCATCGATCGAGAAATGTCTGCCATCACCACCACATGGTTTGGCACCCGCGTCATGCGGCGCAGTTCAAGTGTTGGTTCAAGTGCCACCAGGAGGCAGGTTGCAATTGCGCCGGCGCGCAAGGCAAGCAAAAGCCAGCGTCGGTCCTTACGCGGCCCTCGCCAAATTGAAACGATCGAGATGGCGAGCGTTACTGCCGCACACGCGACGAGGAGCGCGATTGAGCGGTTCGACAGATGCCCGCCCAGCGCCACGCGCCAGTCTTGAAAAGTTGGCAGATGCATTAGAAACGCGATCTCCGAGAACGCAGAATGAACTCGATGTGCGCCTGTTCTTCCTTGTAGTCCAAGCACAACGCGTACATCGTGATGTTGACGGCCAGACGATGAGCGTATTCTCGTTGGGTGTCGCCGCCAGGGATCACCTCGTGCTCGTAACGGCCGAACCCATCGCGGGCCAAAGCGCCGCAGAGATCGTTTTGGCTGTACAGAACGGCGATGCGTTTGTCTCGTTCGACGGCTTCAAGGTAAGGCGCCGCCATGATGCGCCCTGCAGGCGCGTGCAGAAGGTAAAACGTCTTCCACAGCACGTGGTCGTCTGCGACCCGCTTTGGCAGATCGGTGGGCAGCACCCGCGCCAGCAGTTTGCGAACGGAATCATCGAAGGCTCCACCCGCGCGGCCTTCAGCCGAATCAATAACCAGAAAGCCTCCGAACGTTAAGTACCGACGCAAACGAGCCGCTTCCGTGTCCGTCGGAGCGCCAAAACTTTGGTCGCCGCTAAGGACCAGCATCGGGTTGTTAAACAGATCGGCATCCATGATCCGGACCACGGCGGGGTCGGCTTCTGGATCAAGGCTGGTTCTTGCCTCAAGCTCCCATGCCCAACGCTTCAAAGCGGTGGGACGAGGGTCGGGCAAGCCTGCAATTTGCAAACGCGCCAAACGGAACCGGGCTCGTCCTGCGAAGGCCTTTGCTGCACTGGACGCAGCGCCGACGCCAGCAGCCGCAGCCACGGCGTCCCTCAACACCCCTCTTCGGGTCGGTTTTGGGCGTTTTATGGACATCTTGAGGCGATCATCGTCACTCACAGTGGAAAATCTCTCCGCGCCGTTCGATACTCGCGCAGCCATGGTCCGCAAACAGTCTGTAGCCTTTAGTTCATTCGTGGGTTTTCGCCCGCTCAGTATGGCGCTTGTGTGCGCTGTCGTCGCCCCCTTGATTGCGGAGGGAAGGGCGAATGCTCAAACAAGCCCGGCGCCTCAGGTGGCTCCTGCCGTAGGGGAAGCAGAACCTGAAAGTTCAATCACGCCCGCGCCGGCCCCAACTTGGGGGCCTTCGTATCACCACAAGAACCAATTTGGCTTGTCGCTTATGCCGGGGTCGGGGTACCGCATGATCGTTCCTTATGAAGAAGGTACCGACTGCGGCGACGCTGAATTCGCCGGAAAACGAGTTTGCACTACGCGCAGCCCAACCTTCATTGATCTTGAAGCGTCCTACGGAATCACCACCAGGCTGGACTTGTTGGTTGCCACCCGTTTGGGTGTGGAAAAGGATTTCACCCGGACGCGGCAATTCGCCGTTATGCCTGGTTTGCGCATCTGGCTTGATCAGGACGAGGCTCTGAAGTTCTTCACCTTGCTACAAGCCGTGTTTGACAGCACCGATCAAGCTGGCCAAGTCTCAAAATCTGACTATGGCGCTCGCATCGGGCTTGGCTTCATGTACGACCCCATCCGAAATATCGGTTTTTTCGCGCAAATGGGGTCAACTTTTGGGTTCAAAAGGTGGTTTCGAATCGAAGCGGACCTTGGAGCTGGCGTGCAAGTCCGCTTCCCATAAGCGATTAGTTCTGCTCGTTCACGGTGGGAGGTGCGACGGGAGCGTTGCAGCTTTTGTGTCGTCGACGCTGTTTGGCGATTTTGAACACGACGAAACCTACTCCGACAAGAAAGATCGCTAGGATTCCGTATTCAGATCGGCGGGACCAAGCGATGACGCGATCGATGTGGTCTCCAAAGTAGTACGCAAGGTAAACCAGCGCTGGCACGGAAACGACAGCCGCCAACGTATCGTAAATGACGAACACGGCTGGCCGTACGCGCAGCATTCCGGCTGAAAAGAAGATCGAAAAGCGTAGACCAGGCAGAAAACGAGCAATGAAAATGACCTTGCTTCCGAATTTACGAAAGTAGGCCCGGACGCGCCTTTGTTTGCGCGGGGTGAAGTAGCGCTGCGTGCTTTTCCACCGAAGTATCGCCTGTCCGAACCGCCAGCCCATGCCAAACGCGAGGCTGTCACCCAACAAAACGGTGCTGAAGCACACCAAGAACACCGTGTGCACGTCGACCACCGCTAGGTGTGCCAGATACCCAGCGCAGATCAGCGCGATGTCCTCGGGGATCGGCAACCCTAGGCCGCACAAAATAAGAATCCCCCCCAGGGTCCAATAAACGGAACTGGATGAAAGAGTGGACAGGTGGTTTATTAACCAATCCATCTAGGTCGAGGAAGG
>Ga0105048_10002582_pt1 | contig 29442 bp, 24 predicted proteins | sample MAT05_FD_78382 | JGI IMG/M metagenome (GOLD analysis project Ga0105048, IMG submission 78382) | Freshwater microbial communities from Lake Fryxell liftoff mats and glacier meltwater in Antarctica - MAT-05 | ecosystem: Environmental > Aquatic > Freshwater > Ice > Liftoff microbial mat | place... | reverse complement strand
GGAGGCGGCGGGAGTGACAACGAGTACGACGTACAGCTGAACCTCGTTCCGCTGATCGACATCCTCACGAACATCCTCTTCTTCCTGATGGTCGGCTTCGTGAGCCAAGAGATCCAGTACGAGGCCGAGAACAAGATCAAGCTGCCGGTCGCGTCTACGAACACCGAGCTGCGGATGAGCGTCGCCGTCTCGATCTCGAACGAAGAGCTGCTGGTCGAGAAGGTCCGCGTCGCGAAGATCATCAACGGCAAGGTCGATGCGCTGACCGAGGGCGACAAGATCGTCCCGCTTTTCGAGAAGCTCAACGCGCTGAAAGCGGCCAAGCAGGGCCAGACCGGCGGCGTGTCCGAGAACGACGACGTGATCTTCCTCGTCGCCGATCGCAAGATCCCCTTCACGCTGCTCTCGCCGATCATGAAGACGGCGGCGATGGCCGGCTACCCGAACTTCCGCTTCGCGGTCATCAAGAAGTGAAGCCGCTCCTGTCCTTGCCGCCCGACGCGCTCGCGGGCGTGCTCGGCGGCGATGGGCGGGCGCAGGCGGTCTACGCGGTGATGCGCGAGGGTGGCGATCCGTTCGCGCCCGGCGTCCTCGCGCCCGGCGCTCTGAAACGACTCCAGGAGCACGTCACGCCGACCGTGCTCGCGATCGAGACGGAGACGGTCGCGAGCGACGGCACGGTCAAGCAGCGGGTGCGGCTGTTCGACGGTCGGGCGGTCGAGATCGTCGCGATCCCCACCGAGGATCGCACCACGCTCTGCGTCTCGAGCCAGGTGGGCTGCGCGCGCGCGTGCACGTTCTGCCTCACCGCGACGATGGGGCTCGTGCGGAGCCTCGGCGCCGACGAGATCGCCGGGCAGGTGGTGCTGGGCCTCGCGCTCGTGCGCGCGCGGAAGATGCCGGTGCTCCGCAACGTGGTGTTCATGGGCATGGGCGAGCCGCTCGACAACCTCCCCGAGGTGGAAAGGGCGCTCGAGGTGATGACCCTGTCGCGTGGGCTGGGCATCGGGCCGCGGCACGTGACGGTATCCACGGTGGGTCCGAGCGTGGAGAAGATCGCCGCCATGGCATCGCTCCCGGCGCGCGTGGCCTGGTCACTCCACGCGGCAGATCCAGCGCTGCGGGCCCGGCTGGTGCCCACCGCGCGCGCGACGCCGATCGAGCTGCGCGACGCGCTGGCGAAGGTGCTCGAGCCGAGGAAGGAGCCGCTGTTCGTGGAGATCACGATGATTGACGGCGTGAACGACGCCATCGCCGACGCGGAGGAGGTCGTCACGCTGCTGCGCGCGTTCCCCACCGAAGTGCGCGTGAACCTGCTGCCGGTGAACCCGACCGAGCGCGGGCACCAGCCCAGCAGCGAGGCGGCGATCGATCGGTTCCGTGATGTGTTGATCGGGGCCGGCATCCGCACGCTGACGCGGCGCGCGCGCGGCGCGGAGGAGCGGTCCGCGTGCGGTCAGCTGGCGATCGACGGTCTCGGGCGACGTCAGTAGACCAGCGGTACCACGCGCCAGCGCACGCGCTTGGCGTAGCCGGGATAGCCGGCGAGGGCCTCGTGGAGGAGGCGATCCTCGAGGCGGGTGCGGCGGAGGATCTCGATCGCCGCGAGCAGCGCCGGCGCGAGGCCGATGAGCGAGCCCACCGCGAGCGGGATGGCGAGCACGATCACCAGCGCCGAGAGGTAGCCGGGGTGGCGCACCAGGCGGTAGGGACCTTTGTCGCAGACCGCGTGACGCCGCTCGATCTGCAGCAGGATCGCGCTGCTGAAGAAGCGATTGGTGCCCATCGCGAGCGTGCGCAACAGGTACCCGCCACCGAGCACGAGCGTCGCCGCGGACCGCACGTCGTCGGGGACGCGCGAGAACGGCAGGTGGCCGAGGCCGAGCGCCGAGGAGAGCAGCGTGAGCACCAGGAAGAGCGCGACCCGGCGCGAGAAGGGCTGATCGGCGCCGTCCGCGCGATCGTTCGATCGCTCGTCCACCACCGCCGCGATCGCGGCCGAGCCGGCCAGCACCACCGAGACGAACGCGAGGAACACCACATCGAGCGCCGGCCAGGCGAGCGCGATCGCCGGCACCACCCACCACCCGTTCTTCGCGACCTGCGCCGTGACGCGCGCCGATCGCGAGGGCCCCTCGTAGCGCGGCGGCGTGGGCAGGGGCGTCGACCGTCTCTCGATCGTGGCGCGGAAGGTGAGGCACGTCATAAGTCGTCTGGGAGCGGCGATCCGAAGCTCGCGCATGGGTGGAGGCGCGCGCAGTACTGTGACCTGCGGAGAGACATCGCTAATAATTTCGGTGTTTTAGTGGCGCAGTCGACACACTGAGGGCGACGCGCCCCGTGATTGGCGTACGCTGCGGGGATGCGGGATCCGATCGATCTGTTGCTCCACACGCTGAAGTTCGCCGCCGAGAAGCACCGCATGCAGCGACGCAAAGACCCCGACGCGTCGCCGTACATCAACCATCCGATCACGGTGGCGAGCGTGCTGTATCACGAGGCCGGCGTGCGCGATCTGACCGTCCTCGCCGCTGCGATCCTGCACGACACGGTCGAGGACACCGAGACGACGTTCGAGGAGCTGCGCGAGGAGTTCGGCGCGAAGATCGCCAGCGTGGTGATGGAGGTGACCGACGACAAGTCGCTCGCCAAGGCCGAGCGCAAGCAGATGCAGATCGAGCACGCCGCGCACCTCACGCCGGAAGCGCAGCAGGTGAAGATGGCCGACAAGATCGCCAACCTGCGCGATGTCGCGTCCAGCGCGCCGCCGTCGTGGCCGCTCGAGCGGCGCATGGAGTACTTCGATTGGGGGAAGCAGGTCGCCGATCAGATGCGCGGAAAGTTCCCCAAGCTCGATGCGCTGTTCGACGCGGCGTACGAGCAGAAGCCCGGTTGACAGAGGTCGCGCGCCCGCGCGAAGTCCACCGCGTAACCCGTACCTCCGGATAGCTATCCTGACGGGCTGCGGCCGCCGATGCATCTCGCCTGGCGGCGTTGCGTCCCCTCGCCAGACAACGAGTAAGCCTTCGGGGACGCGCCTTGCCAGACGAGCGCCTCGACACCCGCAACCCATCAGGATAGCTATCCGGAGGTACAGGGACGGTGGTGCTCGACGTCGAGTGACGTCGAGCTGGGAAGCTGGTGTGAATCCAGCGCGGACCCGCCACTGTGAGCCGGCGCTTCGCAGGAAGCAGGCGTGATCAAGAAGCCACTCGCAGCGATGCGGGGAAGGCGATCACGCTCAGCCGGGAGTCAGGAGACCGACCTCCGTCCCATCGATGCCTCTCGCGCCCGATCCGCGCGAGAGAGACCTCCTCGGGGAGAGGGAGGGATCGTGCGGCTCGGCCTAGCGCCCGGGTTCCGAATTGCGTTCCGCGATCTGCGAAGGGATCGCGGCCGATGGCAAGGCGGACCACCGAGGCATACTCATCGTCTGTCGAGCGTGGTCCAACGCGGCCAGCGGTCGCGAGACCGAGCGAAGCGTGGGACGCAATTTGGAATCCGGGCGCTCATTGCCGTGTTGTGTTTGCCGGCCACGGCGTGGGCTGAGCCTGTATCCACTTCGACGCTCGCGGTGCACGTGCGTGCGCGCGCGCTGTTCGGTGATCCGAGCGCCGCGGCGTCGCGCATCGATCCCGAGACGATCGCCCAGGCGAGGCGCGAGGGCACGACGCTCGGCGCGGTGATCGATCGGCAAGCCGGCGCGCGCGTCCTCGACGAGGGCGGGCCTCTGCACGCCGAGCGCGTCACGGTGCGCGGCGGGAGCGCGGCCGAGACCCAGGTGGTGATCGACGGCGTTGCGCTGGTCTCGCCGTTCGCGACGGGCCTCGACGTCGGCCTCATCGGCGTCGAGAGCGTCGCGCGCGCGACGCTGGTGCGGGGCGGGGCGGGCGCGCTGTACGGCGATGGCGCGCTCACCGGTGCGCTGACGATCGAGACACGCACGCCCGAGGAGACGCCGCCGCTCACGCTGGGGCTGCGGGCGGGATCGCAAGATCGCTTCGGGCTCTCGGCGGTCGTGCGGGCATCCGATCTGGCGATCGGCGCGGACGTCGATCGCACGTCGGGGCGCTTCGACTACGTCTCGCGCATCGAAGGGCTACCGGACGCGGCGCGGGTGCGCGAGAACAACGACGCGTCGCTCGGTCGAGCCCATGCGCGCGGAGGCTGGGCGCTCGCCGGCGGTGCTCTGACGCTGCTCGCGGGCGGCGTCGTGCGCGAAGGCGGTTCGCCGGGGCTCGAGACCTCGTCCGATCTCGACGCGCGCGAGCGGCGCGCCCACGGGATCGCGCGGGTGGCGTGGCAAGGGCCGCTGCTCTCGGGTGCGACCTGGGAGATCGCGGCGCAGGGATCGGCGCTGAACATCGACTACGACGATCCCGATCCGGACGCGCCGCTGTCCTCGCGCACCACGTTCGTCTCCGGCGGTGGCGACACGGCGCTCGCGTGGCGCTGGGGCGATCATCGCCTGCGCATCGGCGCGGGCGGCGCGGTGGAGACCTCGCGATCGACCGAGCACGGCGCCCCCACGCGCGGGCGCGGGCACGTGGTGGTCTCGGACGAACTGGTGCTCGACGACCTGCGGCTCTTCGCAGCCGTGCGCGGCGCGCTGGTCGACGAAGCCGTGGTGCTGCCGCGGATCGGCGCGGTGTGGACCGCGACCACCGGCGTGGCGATCACCGCGGCGATCGGGCGCTCGTTCCGCGCGCCGGCGATCGACGAGCTCTACCACCCCCTGATTCGAGGATTCTCCGGCAATCCGAACCTCGTCCCGGAGACCGCGTGGGAGGCCGAGCTCGGCGTGCGCTTGTGGGTTCTCTCGATCGCGGGCTACGCGCGGCGGATCGAGGACATCATCGTCTACGTGAACCAGAACGCGTTCCTCGTGCGCCCGGAGAACCTCGGCGGCGCGAGCGCGATCGGGGTCGAGGTCGAGCTCGCCGAGCACGCGTCGATCGGACCGCTCGTGCTCGACGCTCGATTCGCAGCCAGCATCGGCGCGTCGCGGCTCGATGCTTCCGGCGCGAGCGTCCCCGTGGCGTCGCCGTACGGGATCGACGCGGAGCTGCGGGCGTCGCTGGAGATGCTGTCGGCGTTCACGCGCATCGCGCACGGCGCGCCGACCACCGCCAATCTCGCCGGTACGATCCCGGTCGATGGCTACACGCGCTGGGACGCCGGCGTGGTGTGGACGTGCACGCCGGGCGCGTCGCTCGGGCTGGTCGTCACCAACCTGCTCGACGATCAGACGCTCGAGACGCTGTTCAAGCTGCCCCTGCCGGGGAGAAGCATGCTCGCGACGCTGCGGGTGGAGGCCGGATGAAGAGCGCAATGTGGCTGATCGCGCTGGCCGGCTGCTCGGCCGAGGCGGTCGGAGGGTACGAGCCGGCGGTGCCGGACGCGCCCGATCTGCGGCTGGAGGTGATCTATGCCGCGGCGCTCGCCGGCGGGCAGGTCGAGATCGGCGGCCTCGATGGCGCAGCTGACCCAGGGGCGAGCGTGCAGATCGCCGATCGCGCGGTGAACGCCGACGCGCGCGGGCGCTTCAAGACCCAGGTCAGCGGCGTTGCGGGCGACACCGTCGACGTCGGAGGCTTCGCGTTTCGCGTGCGCGACGTGGAGAGCGCGCGCGCGGCGGTCGTGCACCCGGCGCTCGGCGGAGCGGGTGACGGGCCCAACGATCTGCTGTTCCTCGACGACGATCGTGCGCTCCTGGTGCGCAGCGGGGACAACGCGATCTCGATCTTCGACCCGGCGACCGGCGTCGCTGCGGGACACGGCATTCGCATGCCGGAAGGCGCCAATCCGTGGTTCGTCGCGCGGATCGATGCGCACCGGGTCGCGGTCACCGCGCAGCGACGCCACGTCGTGTACATCATCGATCTCGACACCGATCAGGTGGTCGCGACCCTCGAGCCGCCGATCGTCTCGCTCGGCCGCACGTTTGTTCTCTCTGCGCCGCGCGACGTGGATGGCGACGGGGCGATGGACGCGAGCATCACGCAGCTGAAGCCGCGCGCACCGCAGGCGGTGGTGGTGGTGGGACGGCGCCTGATCGCAGCGTTTTCCGGCTTCATCGACGTTGGGCTCTTCGTGCCGGGGGTCGTGCTCTCCTGGTCGCTCGATGATCTCGCCGCGCCGCCGCTCTCGCGTGTCGTGTCGGCGCTCGATCCGCAGGAGCTGACGGTGGTGGGTGACGACCGGGTGCTGGTCACGATGTCGGGCGCGGTCGTGCAGGACTCGGCCGGGCAGGTCAGCACGTCGAGCGGCGCGGTGGAGCTCCTCGACGTGGCGACGCTCGAGGTCGAGCACAGCTGGTCGCTCGACCTTTTTGCGCCGACCACCGCGATGATCGCCGCAGGCGCGCTGTGGGTGGGCTCGCTCGCGAACGGCCGGGTGCGCGCGCTCGACGACAGCGGTGTAGCGCTGGTCGATTTCAAGCTGAATGACGAGACGGTCGACAGCATCTTCCGGCTGGTCTCGCTGCCCGGCGGGCTCATCGGCGCGGGATCGAACAACACCGACATGCTGCACGTCATCGATCCGGTCACCCGCACGCTCGCGCCGCTGCCGTTCGGCGGCCCGATCGCGGTGGGACCGGGGCGGCCGCTGCCCGATGGCCTGCAGATCTTGGCGCGGCGCCCCGGTCGCGCCGGCGTCGACTTCGTCGGGCCGGACGTGCTCGCGATGATGCGGGCTTCGCGGATCATCCCGCTCGAGCTGAGAAAGGTCCTGGGCCCATGAGCATCCTGCTGTTCGTTCTGTCTTTCATGGTGCAGCCGACCGATCCGTGGCTGGCGACGCCGAGCTTCCCGGCGCGCTGGATGGGCGATGCGCGGCCGAAGAGCGCGCCGCAACGGATCGTGACGGTGGCGCCGTCGATCACCGAGATCTTGTTCGCGCTGGGGCAGGGATCGCACGTGGTGGGGGTGACGCGGTTCGACGACTTTCCGCCGGAGGCAGATCTGTTGCCGGAGATCGGCGGCTTCCTCGATCCGAGCGTCGAGAAGATCCTCGAGCTGAAGGCCGATCTGGTGATCGCAGCGCCGAACGCGAGCAACCGCGTGCCGCTCGCGAAGCTGGTATCGCTCGGCACACCGGTGCTGGTGGTGCCGGGCAACGGGTTCGCCGATCTGTTCCACTCGATCGACGCGATCGGCACGGCGGTGCGGGCCGAGCCGGAGGCGCGCGCGCTCGGTGACAGGCTGCGCGCCGAGGTGCGCGCGCTGATCGCGGTCCCGCGGCCGAAGACGCGGGTGGTCGTGGTCTACGATCGCAACCCGCTCATCGTCGGCGGGCCCGGCAGCTTCGCCGACACGCTGGTGCGGTTGCTCGGCGCAGAGAACGTGGTGAAGGTGCAGAGCGAGTATCCGACGTACTCGCGGGAGCAGCTCCTGGTCGACGCACCCGAGGTGCTGATCGACGCGTCGCTCACGCACTGGACGAAGACCGGGACTTCATCGCCGGCGCTGGCGCCCATGGACGGTGCCAACGCCGAGTTCTGGAAGACCTTCGCTTCGCTGCCGGCGGTGCGCGATCATCGCGTCTACGGCATCACGGGTTCGGAGCTGTTGCGGCCGGGCCCGCGGCTCACCGCCGGGATGCGGCGGCTCGCCGAGGTCCTCGAGCGGAAGTGATCAGCGCTGAGGCGTGGGGGGCAGGCGCGCGGGCTCGGCGTTGCGGAACGTGCTCGGGGCCGAGCGCGCGTCGCTGCGGTGGAACTCGCTCGCGCCCGACGATCGCATCGCGCTCGAGTCGGTCGCCGAAGCGCCGGCCGGCGACGCGCCACCACCCGACGAGACGCTCGCGGTCGACTGGCCGGTGGTTCCGCAGGCAGACGCGACGAGCAAGGTGACGAGGACCGTCGAGGCGAGGGAGGCAGTGAGCTTGTTCATGCAGAGGCGTATTACAAGGCGCGGGCCAACGCTCTCGAGACCACGCGTCTGTGTTTTCGGGCGAGAGACGCAGTGCGGAGCAGGCGGCCGTGCAGCGCGCGTTATGCGCGTGCAGGTTTCGGCATTAAATTAAAGGCCGAGCGCGACGTCGAAGCCGTCGACCACGGGGGCGTCGAGCGCGCGACCTTCGAGCAATAGGCGATAGCGAATCGTGCGCGCGAGGCTCAGCGCCTCGACCGGCTGCCCGCGCGCGACGTCGAACCACTGCGGCGGGTCGACGTCGCCGTCCGCGAGCTGCAGCGCGACCGACGTGCCCGGCGGGACCGTGGTGCGCAGCTCGAGGAGCTGGGGCGCATGGCCGATCACGTGCGAGAGGCGAGGGATGGGGCGCGACGTGATCCAGCCCGCGGTCCGCGCGCGGATGTCCGGGGCCACGCGGCTGTACGAGGGGTCGAGGCTCTGGCTGAGCACGCCGGGAGGCACGCCGTCGCCGCCGTGCGCGCTGGTGTCGAGCGGGCCGCTCACCGCGTGCGCCACGACACGGACGCTGCCGCCCGCATAGTCGCCGAAGCAGGTCGAGCCGGTCGCGGTGCCGCCGCGCCCGCCGAGCAGCTCTGCGCCGCGGCCCGGGAGGGTCACGAGGCCCGCAGCCAGCAGCACCACGTCACCGCCCGGGGCGCACGTGCCGTCGCCCGCGCCGAGACGAGCGCCCTCCTCGAGCGAGAGCGAGCCGGCCACCGTCAGGAGCAGCCGCCCGGCTTGATCGTCGCCGTCTCCGGCGCGCGCGTCGGCGGCGATGGTGGCGGTCTGGGCCTCGAGCGAGACGTTCGCGCCGACGCTGCCGGCGCCGCCCTTGAGCTGGACGCCGCGTCCGAGGCTCAAAGCGCCGGCGCTCTTCAGCGACACCGCGCCGCCGTCGCCGACCGCGCGACCGCCGAGGACCAGGACCCGATCGGCGATGGTGATCGATCCGCCGCGCAGCGCGACCTCGCCGCCGCGGGCCACGCGTGATCCGCCGATCAGCTCGCCATCGCCGCCGCGCAGGACCGCGCCCTTGGCGACGTCGATGTGCCCTTCGGTGAAGATGCGCACCGTGCCGCCGGCTGCGCCCATGCTGCTGCCGCCGGTCAGGGAAGCCGTCGCGCCGACGACCGCGACGTCGCCGTACGCGAGGATGGTGATGTCGCCCGAGTCGCCGTAGCGGCCGCTGCCGGTCTCGATCGAGCCGGTGATGCGCACGCTGCCGCGCGCCTCGATCGACACTTCGCTGGTGCCGCGCGATTCCTCGGAGACCGAGACCAGCCGCCCGGCGATCTGGAGGGTGCCGGTCTCGCCGGCGAGCTGGATGGTGATCGGGCCGGCGGACTCGATGGTGCCGTCGATGAAGATCGCGCGTCCGGCGACGAGGTGCACGCCGCCCGCGCCCGCCCGGATGTGACCGGAGACGCGCAGCAGGTTGCTGGCGCGCAGCTCGATCGAGTCGCTCGCGTCGACCGATGCGTCGCTCAGCACCACGATCGATTCGGCGGAGACCAGGCCGTTGTACATGCTGTACGCGCTCAGCTCGCGCAGACCCGCCTGGTCGAGCGGCGGGAACGTGCTGGCGGGGAGGGTGGCCCAGCCGTGGTTGACGTCGATGATCGCGACCGAGCTCGACTCGACGTAATCGCGATGACCGAAGTCCTCGCGGAGCACGCCGTCCGGGGGCAGCGGGATGGCGGCGTCGAAGGACGAGATCGAGCCTGCGTCGGTCGCGGCGGGGGACGGGCCGGCGTCCAGGCGCTCGGAGGGCGGCGGGCGGTTGATCGCGACCGAGTCGGAGCAGCCAAAGGTGGCCACGACGGCCAGCGCTAGGAACCCGCGGAGCATCTGCAGCGGTCTATACACTCTGTCCCTCACGGTCGGCGGACTCTCGTTCAGCGGCGCACGGGCTTCCCCTTGGGTTTCCGATCGCTCCGTCGGTACTACAGTAGCGAGGTGCTGGGCTCGATCCAGATCGCGACCATTCGCGGCATCCCGATCCGGATCCACCTGACCCTCTTCATCGTCGTCATCATCCTCGTCTCGCAGCTCGGGATCCTGGGCTTGCCGGCCGGGTTGCTCCTCTTTGGGTCGGTCCTGGCGCACGAGCTGGGGCACTCGATCGTCGCCCAGCGCTACGGCATTCCCATCGCGAGCATCGACCTCCACCTCCTCGGCGGCACAGCGCTCATGCAGGGGCTGCCGCGGCGCCCCCGGCAGGAGCTGTGGATCGCGCTCGCCGGACCGCTGGTGTCGCTGTCGCTCGGCCTGTTCGGGGCGGCGCTCGTGCTCCTGCTCCAGGTGCGGGTCGGGATCCAGGCGCGCACGCTGCTCGACCTGATCCCGTTCTTCGCTGCCGTGAACCTGGGCATGGCGCTCTTCAACCTGATCCCGGCGCTCCCGATGGACGGTGGCCGGGTGCTGCGCGCGCTGATGGCCGAGCGCACCGACGTCGTCACCGCGACCAAGCGGGCGGCGCGCATCTCGCGCGTGATCTCGGTGACGTTCGTGCTGTTCGGGATCTACATCGGCGGCTGGACGCTCTCGCTGCTCGGCGTGGTGCTCTTCTCGATGGCCGGACACGAGGTCCGCATCGCCGAGGCGCAGGCCTGGCGCGACAGCGAGGCCGAGCGCACGCGCGCGTTCGTCGAGTATGTGACGGCGCGCGGCTTCTCGCCGCCGTGGCCGCCGCCCAGCGTGCGCAACAGCGAGCCCTCAGGCCCCGTGATCGACGTTTAGTTTCCCGTGAACTTGCCGTCGCGGCGCTCGATGAACGACATCAAGCCTTCGCGCGCGTCGTCCGACGCCATCAGCGCGCGCGCCTGCTCGAGCAGCTTCGTGGCGGCGGCCTCGGGGCCGTGGACGTGCGCTTCGCGTGCGTTGGCGAGCGTGGCGCGGACACCAAGCGGGGCCTGCTTGGCGATCGTCTCGGCGATCTTCAGCGCTTCGGCGCGCTCGGAACCCGGGGCGGCGATCTGCTGGATCAGGCCCAATCGCAGCGCCTCGTTCGCGTCGAACATGTCGCCGGTGAGCAGCCAGCGCATCGCGTTCCCCCAGCCCGCGCGGGCCGGCAGACGGAACGTCGCGCCGCCGAACGGGAAGATGCCGCGCTTGATCTCGATCTGTCCGAAGCGGGTGTCGCTCGCGGCGATCACGATGTCGCTCGCGAGGGCGAGCTCGATGCCGATCGTGAGGCAATAGCCGCGCACCGCCATCACCACGGGCTTCGTTCGCACGCGGCCGTTCAGGCCCAGCGGATCGACGCCACCCGCGGGAAACAGCGCCTCGCCCGACGCGACCGCGGGGCCGACCTCGCCGAGATCGAGACCGGCGGTGAAGTGATCGCCGTCCGCGCTCACCAGCAGGACGCGCGCGGCGGGGTCGTCTTCGAAGCGGGTGTACGCGTCGGCCAGCTCGCGCAGCATCGCGAGATCGAATGCGTTGCGCTTCTCCGGTCGCGCGAGCGTGACCTCGGCGACATGATCGGTGAGGGCGTAGCGCGCTCTCATCGTCGGATGATCTGCACTTCGGCGCCGGGCGGCGGGGTGAACTGGAACGCCGCGGGCGTGAGGCCGCCGTTGGTCTTCACGTTCTGGAAGCGGAAGCGGTTGGTGTTGCCGCTCGTCTCGTGGAGGACCGACTCGGTCACCTGGCCCGACGGCTCGACCGTCAGCGTGAGCTTCGTGTACGTCGCGTCCTTCTTCGGCGTGAGCTCGAGGATGGTGACGTTGGCTTCCTTCAACGGGCCCATCGCGATCGTGAACTCGTTCGTCAGCTTGCCCTGACCCCAGAGAAACGAGAGCGAGGAGCCCTGATCGCTGATCTGGAAGTTCGGATCGATCGTGACGTGCTGATCTTCCGGGTCGTAGACGTACAACTGCTTGCCGTCCGCGATGAAGTGCTTGGGCTCGGGGCTCGCGTAGTCCCAGCGCATCATGCCGGGCTTGAGCACCTTCACGGTGCCGCGCGACTCGCTCGTCTTCGAGAGCGCCACGCGGGTATAGCTCTGGATGAATTCGGCGCTGAAGTCCTTGGTCTGGTCGTAGAACGCCTGGACCTTGGCCGCGACGGCGTCGGCCGGGCTGGCCGGCGCGGCAGGCGCGGGCTTCGCCGGGACAGCCGGCTTGGCGGTGGCGGACGGCTTGGCGGTGGCGGCGGGCTTGGCGGGCTTCCCGGCGGCCGGTGACGGCGCGGGGACCTGCCCGGCGAGCGTGAACGCCAGCACGGAAGGAAAGAAGACGGAGATGACGCTGAACATCAGTGGGGACCCTCGGCCCTCTTACGACGGTCGAGCGGGGTTGGCCATTCCTATCGGCGCCACGAATTTGACCGCTGATCCTGGGGGGATCAATCTCCCCGAAGCATGGCGCGCGCGAAGAAGAGCACCGAGATCGATGACACCGCGGCGCCGCTGACGGCGTCGCGCAAGCACGAGGCGATCGGGCTGGTGCTGCTCCTCGTCGCCACCGCGCTCACCTTCGCGCTGGGGTCGTTCGAGCCGGGCACGCGCGGCTCCGCTGTGAACCTGGTCGGACCGGTCGGGCACGGCATCGCCACCGGCATGATCACCGGCCTCGGGGTGGTCGGCTACGTCGGCATGGTGCTCGGGGTGATCGGCATCGGTGCGTCGCTGATGCTGCGCGGGCGCTGGCCCCGGCACCTGGCGATGATCTGCGGCCTCGCGTTCGGTGTCTCGCTGTCCGTGCTCGCGCACCTCGCGACCAGCGGCTCATCGCTGCTCGGCCAGCCGGTCGGCGGCCTCTTCGGCGGCGTGGTCGCGGAGATGATGCGCTCGGTGATCGGGCGCGGCGGTGCGGCGCTCACCGCGGTGGGCGCGCTGCTCTTGTCTTCAATCGGGCTGTTCGATGTGTCGCTCGGCATCGTCGCGCGAACCACCGTCGGCGCGTTCACCGGGCTGGTCACGCGGGCGCGCTTCGCCCTCGGAACCTGGCGCGAGTCGCGCGAGGCCGAGAAGGAGCGCGAGGACGAGCTCGAGGCCGAGCACCGCGAGAAGAGCGCGGCGGCCGAGGAGAAGCGCCTCGAGCGCGCCGAGAAGCTGCGCGCCGATCTCGAGGAGAAGAAGCGCCTCGCCGTGCTGAAGGCGCAGGCGAAGGCGGAGGAGAAGATCCTCGCCAAGCGCGCCGCCGACGAGGCGCGTGCGCGTCTCGAGGACGAGGAGCGCGCTCGCCTCGCCGAGGAAGAGGCGGAAGAAGCGGCGCTCGCAGCCGCGGCGGAAGAGGCGCGCCGGATCGCGATCGCGAATGCGCCGGCGCCGGAGGTCCACGACACCGAGCAGCCCGCGCCCGCGGTCTCGGACAAGCCGGGCGTTGCGCCGTGGGAGGCCGGCGACGAGGCCGAGTTCTTCGCGGACACGTACGTCAAGGAGGAGGTCTCGCAGCCGACCGGGCCGATGGATCCGAAGTCGCTGCTCGGCCCGGAGATCATCCCGCACAAGCGCGAGGAGCCGAACGACGCGCTGCTCGACGAGGAGGACGACGACGTCGCGCCGTCGCTCCCGGTCATGCCCCGGCGCACCGAGAAGAAGGTGTACGAGCTGCCTCCGCTCAAGCTGCTCGACTACAAGGCGCCGCCGCCGCAGGAGATCGACGGCGAAGATCTGCGCGGCAAGGCCACGCGGCTCGAGGAGAAGCTGCGCACGTACGGCGTCGATGGCCGCGTCACCGCGATCCGTCCGGGTCCGGTCGTCACGACCTACGAGTATCTGCCCGCGCCCGGCGTGAAGGTCTCGAAGATCGCGGGCCTCAGCGACGACATCGCGATGGCGATGACCGCGCGCAGCGTGCGCATCATCGCGCCGATCCCCGGGAAGGGCGTGGTCGGCATCGAGCTGCCCAACGAGAAGCGCGAGAACGTGTTCCTGAAGGAGCTCATCGCGCACGAGCGCTTCAACAAGTCGAAGTCGCTGCTCACGCTCGCGCTCGGCAAGGACACCGAGGGCGATACGCAGGTGCGCGATCTCGGAAAGATGCCGCACATCCTGATCGCGGGCACCACCGGCTCCGGCAAGTCGGTCAGCGTGAACGCGATGATCCTCTCGATCCTCTACAAGGCGACGCCCGACCAGGTGAAGTTCATCATGGTCGACCCGAAGATGCTGGAGCTGTCGCTCTACAACGACATCCCCCACTTGCTCCTGCCGGTCGTGACCGACGCGAAGAAGGCGTCGCTCGCGCTGCAGTGGGCGGTCGACGAGATGGAGCGGCGTTACAAGCTCCTTTCGGAGTTCAAGGTCCGCAACATCGAGGGCTTCAACAAGAAGCTCGAGTTGCTGCGTGATCAGCGCAGCAAGAAGGCCGCACCGCCGAACCCGGACGCGATAGAGGCGAGCGATCTGTTGGCCGACGACGCCGACATCGCGACCAGCACGCCGCCCGCGCCGGACGAGGACGTGGTGCAGGATCCCTGGACCGCCGATCGCGATCTGCCCGACGATCTGCCGTTCATCGTCGTGCTGGTCGATGAGTTCGCCGACCTCATGTGCGTCGCGCCGCGCGACGTGGAGATGTCGGTGCAGCGTCTCGCCCAGAAGGCGCGCGCGGCCGGCATCCACTTGATGCTCGCGACGCAGCGTCCGTCGACCGACGTCATCACCGGCGTCATCAAGAACAACTTCCCCTCGCGGCTCTCGTTCCGTGTGGCGTCGCGGCACGACTCGGCGACGATCATCAACCAGCCGGGCGCTGAGAACCTGCTCGGCATGGGCGACATGCTCTCGCTCGGCGGCAACTCGCCCGAGCCGCAGCGCATCCACGGCGCGTTTGTCTCGGAGGACGAGGTGCAGCGGGTCTGCGAGTTCTGGAAGGCGCAGGGCAAGCCGACCTACGATCAGGCGATCTTGAAGCCGCGCGAGGACGAGGACGGCGGCGGCGATGAGGATCTCGATGCCGAGAAGGACGAGATGTACGATCAGGCCGTCCGCATCGTCACCGAGACCCAGAAGGCCTCGATCTCGGCGCTCCAGCGGCGCCTGCGCGTGGGCTACAACCGGGCGGCTCGCATGATCGAGCTCATGGAGAAGGAGGGCATCGTCAGCGCCGCAATGGGCGCGAAGGGCGACCGCGAGGTGCTCGTCCGGACGATGGCCGCCGACGGACCGCGCTGACGGTCAATGGACAGTACGCGGGCGGTCCGGATATCGGAATTCCCTCGCGATCCCGTCGGCCTCGGCCTTGCTCTCTCCGGGCGCATGTTCCTCCGCGGCGCCCTCTCCCGAATCTCCGTCCCCGTCGAGGCCCCCGATGCCCGGGTGGCGTCCGACGTCGCGGCCCGCTTCGCGCGCCAGCTGGACATCCGCTGTGACGGGCTGCGCTTCGTCGAGACCGTGCATCCCAGCTCCGAGACGCTGCGCTGGATGATGGTGGTGTCGAACGAGGCCGCGCTCGAGGACGCGCTCCGCTCCGAGATCTGGTGCCGCGCCGGCTTCTACGGCCTGCGCACCGCGGAAGGCGCGATCGCCCGCGACGACGTGGCCATCGTGACGTTCGAGCGCGACGCGAGCGGCTCGCCGATCGGCGCCCACCTCGCGATCGGTCACGCGGACGAGGTGCTCGCCACCGCGCACGTCACCTTCCACGTCATCCCGCACGACGGGGGCTACCTCGGCATCGCCTACAGCGGCTTCTCGATCGCGATCGGGCGGCTCCACCGCGCGTCCATGGCGGTGCCCGCACTCTCTGCGGTCAGCCAGATCAGCCGGCGCTACGCGAAGATCGAGAGGCAGGCGCTGATCGCCGAGATGACCTCGCGCGGCCTGATCTAGCCTTTGGACGGGGTGGTCTCGACGAAGCGCTCGTCGAGCGCGCGCACGATGTCGCGCACACTGGCCGGCTTCACGAGGTGGGAATCGAAGCCGGCGTCGGTGGCCCGCGAGCGATCGGCGTCGGTGCCGTAGCCGGTCGCGGCGATGAGCAGTGGATCCTGTCCGTGCGCCTGTCGCACTGCGCGCGCGAGCGCGTAGCCGTCCATGTCGGGCAGTCCCAGGTCGAGCACGGCCGCGTGCGGCGCGAAGCTGCTCCATCGCGCGAGCGCCGCGCGTCCGTCGTGCTCGACGGCGGTCTGGAACCCTTCCAGCATCAGCGCCTCGCCGAGGAGCTCCGCGATGTCGGTGTTGTCGTCGACGACGAGGACACGCACCTCGGATCGGGGCCTACGCACTGACATCCGTGAACGCTAGCATCGCCGGAAGGCTATTTTCCAGCGCACTCAGCTCGCGGCAGGCGATCCATTCGTAGGTCTCCGGCACGGTGTAGGTCGAGCACTGCCGTTGCAGATGAGGAAGCGATCAACGCGCCTTGATCAGCGCTGCGTCGATCACCTCTTCGTTGCCGCGATCATCGCGCACCCGCACCTTGGTCCCGTCGCGCGACATCACCTTGAGGCGATCGCCCTTGCTGGCGCTCCGGCCGCCGATGTTCACGCTGCCGGTCGGTGTGAAGCCGTATTGCTGATCGAGCTCGACGTTGCGCTTCTGCTTGCCGACGACCAGGTTCGACGTCATGCGCTGGAACGCGTAGCTCGAGCCGACGTTGGCGATGCTCGCCTTCGACGCGTCGCTCTTCTTGAACTCGGCCTTCTGCGCGGCGGTGAGGCCCTCGATGTCGTCGACCGCGTCCTTCGCGGCGACGGCCGGCCCCGCGGCGTCCATCTGGCGATAGAAGTGGCTCACGACGTGGATGACCTCGCCGTCGTCCCAGCGAAAGCGTACGACGACCGCAGAGGCCTTGTAGCGCGCGCCCATCTCGGCGCTGGTGGCGAGGACCTTCACGCGCTTCGGATCGCGGATCTTGATCGGATAGCTGCCGCCTTCGAGCCACCACTGCGGATCATGCTGGGACGACAGCAGCATCTGGCTCATCAGATCGTCGTTCTGCGCGGTGATCGTCACCGGGACCACCTCGCTGCCGGTGCTGAATCCGTTGTGCGTGATCGTGCCCGGGAAGGCCTTCTCGATCAGGTTCTTCAGCGACCAGTCGGTGGTGTAGAGCAGTCCGCCGGCGCGCACGAAGCGCTCGATGCGGAGGACGCCGGCGTCGGGCATGACGCCGGGGCAGTTCACCATCACGATCTTGCGCGCGTCGAGGTCGAGGCCGGCGACCTGCTCGGGATCGACAATGGTGAACGGGAGCTTGGCGCGCGCCAGGACCTCCTCGATGCTGTCCATCGAGCCGCGCACCACGACGATGTCTTTGCCGCGGACGGAGTTGAGGATGAGGCGGTCCGCGTCGCCGAGCTTGGCCTCGAGGAGCTGGCCCGCCGCGCGCTCCGATGCGTCGTCGGCGAAGGCCGAGGCGAGCGGGACCGCCAGGAGAAAGAGGGGTGCGAAGATGCGAACGTGCATGCCTCCACCACGCCGGATCGCGGCGCGCGGATGGTCAGCGGTTCGTAAAAGGTTTGGAGCTAGGACTGCGCGACGACTTCGCGGCCGTCGTAGCTACCGCAAGCCGGGCACACGTGGTGGGGCCGCTTGGGCGCCGCACAGTTGCTGCACTTGGACGACGCGGGATTCACGAGCGCGTCGTGCGAGCGCTGCTGCCGGCGGCGAGAGGATGACTTCTTCTTCCGAGGAACTGCCATGACCGGCCCGTACTAGGCGGGGTGTTGGTCCAAGTACAAGCAAAATCTAGCTCAGCTTGTCCTTGAGGGCCTCGAGGGCGGCCCAGCGGGGATCGACCATCTCGACCTCCGGAGGGTTCACCGCAGCGATCAGCGCGGCGGTCCGGTCCGCGCACCCGGCCTCGTCGGCGCAGGAGGGGTTCATCGCCACCTCGAGGAGGATCGCCTCGCGGACGATGCTGGGGAGATCGATCTCGCCATCGGAATAGGTGGCCTCCTCGGGGGACTCCGGATCGATCGCCTCGGCCTGGGCCTCCTCCTCCTTCTTGGCCTTCTTCTTCGACTTCTTGGTCGTCGCCCGGTCGGTCGGAGCGGCTGCTTCGTCGGCGCCCGGGCGCACCTTGGGGGTCGGGGCGGCGGGGAAGAGGGTCCACTCCACCGGGGTGTCGATCTCGAGCTGGATGTCGCTCAAGCAGCGGACGCAGGCCGTCGCGATGCACGCCTGGACGGTGCCCCGGACGTGCACCACCGGCCCGAGCGCGCTCTCCATCTCGAGGGGGAGGAGGTGGATCTTGGCGCTGCCATCCCGCAGCGCGACCAGGGGCGTTTCGTCGCTCAGCGCGCCCTCGGCCAGCTCGGCGTCGAGCCACGATTTGTCGAGCACGGCCTCGACGTCATCGCCGTTCTCCGGCAGCTGCCGCAGATCATAGACTTCGATCATGGGAGCGGTGGCGTAGCACGATCATGCATGCCAGCGCAGCTTGTTCTCGGCTGTGCGCGCCGCGATCTCTTCCTCGACCCAGGTCCGCGCTTCGGGGCGCGACTGGATGATCGTCGCGAAGTCGGCGGCGCTCATCGCGATCACCCAGCAGCGGGTCGCCGCGCGCACGCTGGCGGTCGCAGGCTGACCGCGCAGCAGCGATAGCTCGCCGGCGATGTCGCCCGACTCGAGCGTCGCGATCACCTGGTCGCGCTCCACCACGTCGGCGCGTCCCGCGAGCATCACGAACAGCGCGCTCACCGGCGCACCGGCCTCGATGAACACGCCGCCCGTCTCGATCTCGAGGAAGTGCAGGCGCGCCTTGATGCGGTGGGCGTCGTCCGGCGACAGCACCGAGAACAGCGGGTGGATCGCGATGAGCCGGTTGATCATGCGATCGCGCACGAAGCCGAGCATCGTCACGAGGACGTTCGAGTTCTGGTGGATGAGGCGGCGGATCACGTTGCGATCGATGGCGATGAGCTCGGTGGGGCGGAGCGCGATGGCGGTGGCGGTGCGCGGCTGATCGGTGATGATCGAGATCTCGCCGAACACGTTGCCCGGGCCGAGCTTGGCGACGCCACGGCGCGGCGGCCCCTCGTCCACCACGCCGATCAGCCCGTCGGATACGATGTAGAGCGAGTCGGCCTTTTCGCCCTGATGGAAGACCTCCTCGCCCTGGCTCTTCGATACGAGCGTGGCGGCGAGCACCAGCGTGTCGAGGCTCTCCGCGTCGAGCGCGTGGAAGAGCTCGACCCTGGGCACCAGCGCCTGCGCGCGCTCCGCGGTGCGGACCTCCGCCGCGACATCGGCGACCAGCGCCTCTTCCAGCGAGAAGTCCTCCGACGGCGCCTTTCGACGCGGGACCGCCCCTCCGAGGTGGAGCTCGACCGACTCGTCCTCGCCGCCGAGCGGGATGCGATGCACGCTCGGCTTCCCGAGATGAGCGCGCGCCTCGGGCACCATCTGGTGGAGCGGCATGCGATCCAGCGGGCCGGCCGGCTGGCTGTCGACGCCGTTCCGCTGAATCACCGACGCGATCCGGATGCTCGGCTGGGAGATGCGCGCCGAGAGCGCCGTGAGCGCCCGCCGCGCGCCCGGATGATCCGGCGCCAGCGTCAGCACGTGCTTGAGCGTCGAGATCGCGCGCAGCGTCTCACCGCCTTCGACGTGGATCCGCGCCACCCGCGCCAGCGCCTCGATCTCGTCGTTCTTGCGCCCGAGCTTGCGCAGCACGAGCGCCATGCCGCCGGGCCAGCGCGCGTTCTTCGGCTCGCGATCGCCGAGCTGGCTGTAGAGATTGAACGCGCGCTCGAGGTCGCCCTTCTGCAGCGCCTGGTCCGCGTCGTCACCGACCTGCGCGATCTGCTCGGGTGTCACCGCCAGATCTTAGTGTCCGCGCGCCGCGCGCGCCAGTCGTCGGCGCTAGGCGCACTTGCACGGCTTCGGCCAGCCGTTCTTTCCCGTGGGCTGGATGAAGCCTTTGCCGTTGCAGAGCGGACATACCGGCGGGGGCCGCGGCGGTTCGAACACGTGCCTGAGGTCGCGGTGGCCACGCTCCTCGACGGGCTGACCACGGCGATCCACGAGCTGGGGATGCGCGATACACCAGTTGGCGACGCACCGCTCGGCGCGATGGATGAGCTCGTTCCAGTCGATCGCGTGCGCGTCGGCGTCGGCCTGCGCGAGCTCCCTCTCGGCGTCCGAAGCGTCCTCGCGCTCCTCCATCTCGCCGAGACGATGCACGGCGATCCGGTCGGCGTCCAGACCGCTGCGGGCCTTCGCGAAGTAGCCGACGTCGTCGGTGCTCAGCGCGCTGCCCTCGCTCCGGGCGAGCGTGTCGAGCACGAGGGTCAACAGCTTGCCGTAGTGGTTCGAATCCAGCGGGCCACGGTCGTAATAGTTGCCCATCCCGTTTCGGAGGAGCTCGGCGCGCAGGCGCTCGACGGCGCGGATCATCTCACCCTGAATGGAAGCGCACTCACCCGATCTCGGGACGAGCGCGGTCCACAACACCTGGTGATAGCTCTGGAGTCTTGGGCTCGACAGCTCGGTGCCGGTGGCCTGCTCACTCGGGTCGAATGGCTTCACGCACGTTCCACTAGATCCGGTGTGTAAGTTCGGGCAAGGGCCGCTGGTCAGCCGGTCCGAGGGCTCCTACTGTCGACATTCGCAGGCGCACTCGGTGGCCGTGCGGAGGAGGCTGGAGAACGTGAGCAAGTCTGGCGAGATTCGGGTGCTGCTGGTCGGTGATGAGAAGCGAGATCGCCTCTCGGTGACGGCGCTGCTCGGCCGCGTGCCCGACTTTCGGTACGCGGTGGATGGGGTGACGACGCACCGCGAGGCCCTGGCCGCGATCAAGGGCGGCAAGTACGACGTCTGCCTCGTCGACTACGTGCGCGAAGCGGAGGACGGCGACGAGCTCCTCGCCCAGTCGATGGACGCGCACACGGGGACGCCGATCATCTTCCTCACCGAGAAGCCTGACATCGTGCTCGAGAGGCGGCTCCTCATCGCGGGCGCGGCCGACCACGTGGTGAAGGACAACCTCGATCCGGTGATGCTCGAGCGATCGATCCGGCACAGCCTCGAGCGCAGCGGGTGGTTGAGCACGGTCCGCGATCAGACGGTCAAGTTCCGCGCGGTCTTCGATGGCGCTCCCGACGCGATGCTGATCGCGGACGACGAAGGACGAAACATCGAAGGGAACGCCGCGGCGCTGAAGCTGCTCGAGCTCACCAGCGCACAGCTCGTCGATCTGAGCATCTTCGACCTCGTGGTGCCCAGCGATCGAGACACCGTGCGCGCCGGGTGGGAGGCCTTCGTGCGCGACGGCCGCATCGAAGGGGACCTTCGCATCATGCGCTCCGACGGCACCGAGCGTCTCGCCGAGCTGCGCGCCACGGCCCGATTCCGTCCCGGGCGCCACCTCTCGGTGCTGCGCGACGTGACCGAGCGACGGCTCGAGGAGGCGCGAGCACGACGCTTGGCGACGTTCGTCGAGTCCGCAGCCGACGCGATCGAGGGCATCAGCCTGGAGGGCATCATCGACTACTGGAGCCCCGCGGCGGAGCGGATGTACGGCTATCCGGCGGCCGAGGTGATCGGGACGTCGAAGTCACTGCTGTTCCCCAACGGCGCGACGACCGAGCTCGATGCGCTCCTCGGGCAGGTGAAGCGCGGAGAGCCGGTCCATCATGTCGAGACCGTGCAGCGCCGGAAGGACGGCACGACGTTCGCGGCTTCGCTCACCGTGTCGCCTGTGATCCAGATGGGGCAGATCGTGGCCGCGTCGGTGATCACGCAGGATATCTCCGAGCGAAAGCGGCTCGAAGACCGCCTGGCGGTGAGCGATCGAATGGCGTCGGTCGGCATCCTGGCCGCGGGCGTCGCGCACGAGATCAACAACCCACTCGCTTCGATGATCGCCAACCTGGAGTACCTGTCCGAAGAGATCGCCGCCTTCGAACGGGATCCGCCGCAGAAGTCGCCCCTCGGCTTCCTTCAGGGCCTGCGTGAGACGATCGAAGACACGCGCGCGGCGAGCGCTCGCATCCGGCATGTGGTGCGCGACCTCAAGCTCTTCTCCAAGCCCGATGAGGAGCGCCGCGGCCCGGTGGATGTCGAGCGGGTGATCGAGTCGACCCTGAAGATGGCGTCCAACGAGATTCGCCACCGCGCCCGCGTGGTGAAGCGGTACGCCGAAGTGTTGCCGGTCGCAGCGAACGAAGGGCGTCTCGGACAGGTCTTCCTCAACTTGATCGTCAACGCTGCGCAGGCGATCCCGGAAGGCGAAGCGCATCGGAACCAGATCACGATCACCACCTCGATGGACGTCGAGGGCCGCGTGGTGACCGAGATCGGCGACACCGGCGCGGGGATCTCGCCCGCCAACCTGGAGCGCATGTTCGAGCCGTTCTTCTCCACCAAGCCCGCGGGCGTCGGCACCGGGCTGGGGCTGTCGATCTGCCGGCGGATCGTGCACGAGTTCGGTGGCACGATCACGGTGGAGAGCACGCTCGGTGCCGGCACCACGTTTCGCGTCGCGCTCCCCGGATCCCGCGGCCGGCCCAGCCTACCCGCGAATGTGCCGCTGCTCGCGTCGCCCGGGCACATCCTGGTGATCGACGACGAGCCCCTCATCGTCCGCGCGCTGAAGCGCATCCTCGCGCCCGACTATCGGGTCACCTACGTTACGAGCGGAGCCGAGGCGATCGCGCTGGTCACCGCAGGTGAGCGCTACGACGCGATCCTCTGCGAGATGACAATGCCGCAGATGACGGGGACCGAGATCCACGATCAGATCTTCGCGCTGACGCCGGCGATGGCGGCGCGCATGGTGTTCTTGACGGGCGGCGCCTGCACTGGCGAGACGCGCGCGGCCGTGGAGCGAGCCTCCAACGCGCGAGTGGATAAGCCGTTCGATCCGATCTATCTGCGGCGCGTCGTGCTGGAGCAGGTGCTGCTCGCGCGTGCGGATGAATCGGACTAGAGCGCGAAGCTGATCCCTGCGGAGAGCTGCTGGTCCTCGTGCACGAGGTCGACGGTCGCGCTCACCGGAGCGACCAGCCGCTGTACTGCGAGGGCGAGGCGGAAAAAACGAGCGCGGTGTAGCCGAGGTCTGGAATCAGCTCGACGACGCCGAGGTCGAAAGGGAGCGCGACGTCGAAGTGGAGGTCGTGCTGCTGTCCGGACACCTCGCGGTCGTCGGCCGACTTGCTCGAGAAGAACGAGGCCCCGGAGCTCAAGCGGATCTCGATCGGCCCGAGCCAGCGCGAGCGTGCCTCGCCGTACACACCCAGCGCCCTGCGGACGACCTCCAGGCTTCGAGTCCCGTCGGTGAGGGCCGAGGCGGGATAAGCGGGAGGCTCGACGATGGGAATGTCGAGCGCGAGCGTGCTCGACGCGACGATCAGCGCGAGGAGCACCGGCTAGAACCGGAAGCTCATACCTGCCGAGAACTGCTGCTCGGCGTGGACCAGGCGCGACGTCGTGATGGTGACGTCGATTGGCGCGGGGCCCACGAACGGGGCCTTCAGGTTGCGCATCTCCCAGCGCACCACCAGGCCGATCGCGCTGCTGAACCGATACTGCGCGTCCGCGCCGAAGCGCCAGCCGGTGGTGAGCCCGGACTGCCCAAGATCGAACGGATACTCGGTGGTGCTGCCGAGCATACCGTGCGCGCCGACCTCGAGCACCACCAGCCCCGCGATGTTCGATCGGATCCGACCGCCGAGCGTGAGCAGGTGCGTGTGCTGCGAGAAGAACGTCGGCTCGTCGCGTGAAGGCAGGGCCGGCGTCATCGAGTAGATCATCGCGGTGTAGCCGGCCTCGGGGATGATCTCGATGAAGCTGAGATCGATCGGCACCGCGAACAGCAGCCGCGCGTCGTGCTGCTGGCCGGAGAGCTTCTCGTTCGGATCGGCGGCGGTGGCCATGCCGCCCATCAACAGGATCCCGTAGCTGAGCCGGATCTCCATCGGGCCGAGCGGTCCCGCCCGCATCTCGAAGTAGCCGCCGCCCGCGTTGGCGCGCACCGCGTAGCGTCGCAGGCCGGAGTTCCCGTCGGACTCGAGGCCGTGCTGGGGGAGGGCGATCAAGCCCATCCCGCGCAGCTCGACGGTGACGTTGCTGCCGGGGGAGCTCGGCACGATCGGCTCCTCGGAAGGCGCAGTCACGCCGGGAGACGAGGCTGAGGGCGGCGGAGCTTCGACCTCGTTCTTCGAGGAAGACGCGGCCGCAGGTGCCACCGGACCCGGCGCGCCCGCGACGACCGGCCCGCTCCCGGTGGAGATGCCGTTGTCGGCGACCGGCAGCGCGGCCAGCGTGCCGGTGGTGTCCTCGAGATCCGACGCCATCACCCAGCCGCTCTCGTTCCTCTCGTTTCGCACCTGCACCCAGGTGCGATCGACGGTGATCGCCAGCGCCAGCACCCGCGCCGACGCCGGCAGCGTGCGCTTGTCCTTCGCGCCCCGCTTCGGCTCGACCAGCAGGCCGATCGGTCGCAGCGTCGAGACGTAGCCGCGCTCCTGGCCAGATCCGACGGGGGCCTTGGTCGCCTTTGGGCGGGTCGTCGAGAGCAGCTCGATGCTCGCCGGATCGAGCGCCTTGATCGGCACCCAGCCGAGCGCCTTGTTCACCGGATCGTCGACCATCACCCAGTTGCCGTCGACCGAGAGATCGCTCGCCTTCATGCAGCGACCGTCCTCGAGGAACGCCGACACCGGATAGTTGAGGCCGGGGCCGCGACGGATGCCCGTCTTGCCCTTCACCAGGACCTGGAGCTGCGCGCCAGGCTCACCGCACTGCGCGTAAGCCGGGGCCGCGAACGAGAAGAGCGCTGCGATCAGCAGGAGCTTCATCATTGGTCACAGTACGCCACGTTGGGCGCGGGGCATTCGCCGGCCATCGGGGCGGGCGCGGTCTTCCAGGCGCAGTCGTGGGACAGCGCGATGAACGAGTCGAGCGCCGCCATCTGCTGCGGCGTGAACGCGGGCGCGACGGGGACGGCCGCGTTGGGATCGTGCTTCGAACGCAGCGTCGGAACGCCACCGCCCGCCGGCGGGCGCGCACGAAGCCAGAGCTGCGCGAGGGCTTGTTGTAGGTCGGTCGGCACGTCGAGCTGGGTCGTGGTCATCGGGATGAACGGCGGCCGGCCGCCCGTGCCGTGGCAGGCGCCCGCGAGACCGCAGCCGCTGGCGGTCCCCGGCAGCACGTTGAAGAAGTTGGTGAGGTAGGCTTGCTTGGTCGTCGGATACGGCCACGTCGCAGGGATCGCGGGTCGCGTGCGCGGCGTGCACGCCCCGACATCGCTCGGTCCCATCGCGCCACCATCGGGTCGGGGTCCCACGCCGACGTCGGCGACCGCGATCGTCAGCCCGGTGTCACCGCGATCGGCGCCGAGCTCGATCGTGCCACCGCAGCCGAGGAGTCCGGCCGCCATCGCCGCCGGCAACATCGCTCGAGAGAAGATCATCGTCAGAGAGCCTAGCAAACACCGTGCGTCGAACACAGGGGCGGTCTCCATGAGAAATTTCGGGAGAATCGTGCGCGGCCGGCGAGGTGAGTCACCAGGGCCGTGGGGGCCGCCGGCGCGCAGCACGAAGGGGAGGGGAGGAGAAGCTCAGGGGCAGGCGCGGGTGAAATCGCGGAACTTGAGCAAGGTGCGGCTGACGAAGTCGTTCACAGCCTGCTCACGATCCGGAGTCAGGTTGTACGACGGGTGCGGCGGCGTACCGAAGGGCGGCTGGCCCTTGTCGCGGTAGCGATACGCCGGGACCAGATCCTTGAAGGAGCCGTCCGGGTTCACCGTGCTCAGCACGAGCTTCAGCACGTAGTACTTCGAGTTGTCCTTGTGCGCATCGAAGGTGTCGGCCGAGTTCTGCGAGAGGAACGCGCCACCGGTGCCGGTCGAGTGGCAAGCATAGCAAGCCCCGTTTCCGGCCGTGTTCTGGTACGCGACGTTCGAGGCCTGGTTCTGACCAATCGTGTCCTCCCAGTCCGTGAGGCTCATGCACGCCGTGAAGCGCACGATGGCCTCGCGGAGGTTCAGCGGCGTGAAGTCGGTCGGTCCGGGCGGCGGATCGGTCGGGTTCGGGGCCAGGCCGCGCTCGTCCGCTTCCTTCAACAGCCACGCCTCGACCGTCTGACGCTCGGTCGCCGTGAGCGCCGGGCCGGTGTGCTCGCCCTTGGACACCAGCGGGCTGTCCTGCGGGGTCCGCACCTGGATGAAGGGCGAAGCGCCGATCACCGTCACTGCCGCTTCCATCCGCGTGTACCAGGTCGTCGGATTCGGCGACGTGCCCATGTAGTCCGGTCCATCGCCGGGCGACGTGTTGGCGTGGCAGGTGGCGCACTTCTGCGCGAGCACCGTCGCCACGTTGGCATCGAACAGGTCGCGCGCCGAGACGCCCGTACCCATCATGCCGTTCACGTTCACCAGCGCGCTGCGCTCGGTCGGTTGCAAGTCGCCGCCGATGACCTCGAGGATGTACGAGGTGGTCGTGCCCACGTTCACCGTGAAGCTACCGGCCGCCAGGTCCGCCGTCGCGATGGTCACCACCGTCTGGCTGCCCGACGTGATCTTGCCGGACACCGCGTTGGTCGTCGCCCAGGTGAGCGTCGCCGGAGCGAGCGCGTTGACCGAGGCCGGCATCGAGCCGAACGCCTGGATCGACGCGTGCGTCGGGACCGCCACCTGCATCACCACCACCGTCACTTCCGCGCTCTTGGTCTTCTCTTTGTTCTTCGCGGTCAGCGTGTACGTCGTGTTCGCGTTGATGGCCGCAGTCTCGAAGCTCCCGGTGAAGGTCGTCAGCGTCGAGTAGACGTCGACTCCGGACTTGGTGATCGTGATGGACTCCGCGTCCGTCACGATCCAGCTCAGCGTCGCCGGGTTACCGGCCACGACCGTCCCCATCACCGCTTCGAACTTCGAGATGGCCGGCTCCTTGGTCTCGGCCGGGGGCGTCACTTTCGGCGGCGCCGGCGTGTACTCCACGCAGGCGGTCGCCATCGTCAGTATCGTTGCCGACAGGATGGTTGCCGTCGCAGTCAGGGTCAGAGTGTTCCGCATGGAATCAAGCCCTCCGGCGGCGCGACACGAGCGCCATGAATCCGAGAACGAGGAGCGAGGGAACCAGAGCACCGGTCGAGTCGCCCACCGTCGAGCAGCTCGACACGGTCGGGTCGCCACCGTTGCCATTGTTGCCGTTCGGGTCCGGCATGTTGCTCGGCATCGGCATGTTGCTCGGCATCGGCATCGTGACGGGCTTGAGCGTGAACACCGCGGTGACCGCGCGCGCCACGTCGAGCGTCACCTGGCAGTCGAGCGCGCCGCTGCAGCCGCCGGTCCAGCCCGAGAAGGTGCTGTCCGCGTTGGCCACCGCCGAGAGCGTCACCACCGCATCGCGCTGGAAGTTGGCCACGCACTGGGCCGTCGAGCAGGTGATACCGGCCGGGTTCGAGCTCACCGTGCCAGCGCCGTCGCCCTCCATCGTCACCGTCATCGCGACCTGGGTCGGGAGCGGGTTGCCGATGGTGGTGAAGACGGCCGTCACGTTGCGCTCGCGGTCCATCCGGACCACGCACTGGGCGGCGCCGGCGCAGGAGCCGGTCCAGCCGACGAAGGTCGATCCGGCGTCGGCGATCGCGCTGAGCGTGACCGCGACGCTCGAGTCGAAGCTCGCATCGCAGGGGGCGCCGGCGACGCAGTTGTCGATACCGGTCGGGTTCGAGGTGACCTTGCCGAGACCCGTGACCGCGACCTTGAGGTTGTGGTTCACCGGGGCGACCGGGGTCGGGATGACGCCGGGGAGGAAGGTCACGAAGAGCGAGTTCTTCTCCTCACCGGGGACCATGCCGGCGTACGGGAAGACGAAGAAGGTCTGGACGTCGGGGCGGAAGCCGGCCGCGTTGCTGAAGCCCGGGTTCGGGACGTCGCCGATGCAGCGCATGAAGTCACGACCCTGGGTGTTCGGGTTGTTGCCGTACAAATTCGCGAGGTAGCCCGAGTCGGCGTTGAAGCCGCCCAGCGAGAGGGGCTGGCCGATCGACTCGATCGAGCGGTTCGCGACGTCGAACTTGGTGATCTGGGTCGAGGCCGGTCCCGAGCCCGTGATGGACGCGTCGAAGATGGCGGTGTGGAGCTTGCCCTCGGCGCCGTACGCACCCGAGCAGCTGGTCGCGTGGACCTGGTTGACGCCGATGCTGGAGGCCTCGGCGCGGATCGACGGGCCGGTGTCGCTCACTTCGAGGGCGTACACGAAGGTGGTCGTCGAGCCGCGGCCATTGCGGTTGCCGTTGTTGCGGCCGTTGCCGCTGGAGCGCTCCGCCTGGAGGTAGAAGCGGCCGTTCTCACCGATCGAGACCTGCGGCTGGTTGAAGTAGATGCGCGGGGTGGCGTCGGGCTGGCTGGCGGCGATGATCACCGCGCCGCGCTGATCGGCGTTGGGCATGTCCTGCCAGACGCTCGAGCCATCGGTGGTGTTGATGAGCGCGCAGGCGACACCTTCCTCCGGGGGACGGTTGTTGCCCTTCGCCGAGCAGAACAGCGAGCGCTCGGCGCTCACCGGCTGGATCGACGGGCGGCCGATGTTGGCCGGCGCGATGATGTTGCGGTCGTAGGTCTTGGTGATCTCGGCGGTGACGCCGCTCGCCGTGACGTGCAGACCGACGGCGCGGGACTGGCCGTTATTGGTCGCGCTCAGGTAACCGGCGGTGGCGATCCACTCGCCGCCGACCATCCCGTTGACCACCACGTCGGGCGCGCCCTGGTTGGTGTTGTTGTCGTTCGAGATGCGGAGGCGCTCGCTGGTCGCCTTGGTGCAGTCGTAGTTGAGCACTTCGGCGTAGGTCTGGACGTTCGCCTGGTTCGGGTCGTTGGTGCCGTAGACCAGGAGGTTCTTGTCACCCATCGGGGCGGCCTTCGGGTGGTTGCAGGGGCGGTCACCGTCGTTGGCGGTGATCTGCACGGCGCCGGTCGGGTTGTTCGCCGTCGCGTTCATGATCGTGGGCCCGGCGAGCGGGTCCATCTTCACGCTGGTGCACTTGCACTGGTAGGGGCGGTCACCGTTGCTGACCTGCGAGCTCATCCAGATCACCTGGACGTAGGTCTCACCGTTCTTGACGAGCTTGGTGACGGTCGCCTGCTCGGCGCCCGGTCCATCATTCTCGCCCAGGGGTCCTGCATTGTTTCCGTCGGTCAGGCGGAGGACCGTCGGCCGGCCCTGCGCGAAAGCGGAGGAGGTCGTCAACAATACGGCAGTTGCCATTGCGACTCGGGTCAGCTGGTTCATCATTCGCCCTTTCCTGGTCTGGTTGGTGCCACTCACGTGTCACAACTCAGCAATGCTCGTACCCGGAGACATGACGCGTAACGACTGGTGATCTCGGGCACGAGGCGGGTCTGGGGTCTCCAGGCTTCCGGGGTCTGGGGCCGGCAGTGGGGACTCCTCACTTCGTCGTACGGTCTCCCGACGAGGTCCCGTCCGCCAGGTGGGACCTACTTCTTCTTGGGCGCGCCGGGGGCCTTCGGCTTCGTCTTCACGAACAGGTGGATGACGTTGCCCTCGCGCCCGTCGGCCAGCCGGAAGTAGCCGCCGGCCTGCTCCTCCAGCTTGAGTATGGCAGCGCCGAACGTCTTCGGGTCGAAGCGGTCCACCTCCGCGTCGTCGCCGTACACCACCACCGACT
>Ga0105048_10002578_pt1 | contig 29460 bp, 24 predicted proteins | sample MAT05_FD_78382 | JGI IMG/M metagenome (GOLD analysis project Ga0105048, IMG submission 78382) | Freshwater microbial communities from Lake Fryxell liftoff mats and glacier meltwater in Antarctica - MAT-05 | ecosystem: Environmental > Aquatic > Freshwater > Ice > Liftoff microbial mat | place... | reverse complement strand
TATCCCACAGCCAATTTATCGAGATGGGATCTGCCACATCGGGGAAGCATCACCAATAAAACAAGAAAAGAAAACCCATTCATCAGCCGTGCTGCAGGATATGGAGAAGATACACAGCATTTTTTTGTACAGGAGGCCGATCATCCTTATGTTCAGGAAAAGCCATTTGAATGGATAAGGGGCTACCAGGTAGGAGGTAAATCATTAACCTGGGGAAGGGCCTGCGCAAGATGGAGTGAATTTGATTTTACTGCTCCGCAGCGATATGGCTACGGAGAATCTTTTCCGATAGGTTACCACGATATCAAAGACTGGTATAGCCACGTAGAAACATTTATCGGTGTTTGCGGCTACAAAGACGGAATTGCCGCCATGCCCGATGGTGAGTTTTTACCGCCTTATGAATTGAATACAGTAGAGCTGCACCTGCAAAAAATAATAAAAGAAAAATTCAACCGCCACTATGTTTCCGGCAGGTGGGCACATATCAGTGAAGCAAAACAAATACATATTGACCAGGGCCGCACACAATGCCTCAATAGGAATCTTTGCATGAGGGGTTGCCCATTGGGAGGTTACTTCAGTTCTGTTAGCAGCACTTTGCCCTGGGCAAAAAAAACAGGCAATTTAACAGTAAGGCCAGACGCTGTAGTACACTCCATTATTTATGATGAACAAAAGCAAAAAGCCATTGGCGTAAGAGTCATTGATGCTGATACAAAACAAGCCACAGAATTTTTTGCAAAAATTGTTTTCGTAAATGCGTCTGCACTCAATACCAATTTGATCTTATTAAACTCCACGTCCAGCCGTTTTCCAAACGGGCTGGCAAACGACAGCGGTAAGCTGGGTAAACACATTTGTTTTCACAACTATCGCGGAAGTTTGAATGGTGATGTGGACAGCTTTGAAGATAAATATTACAAAGTTTCCAAGCCGGTTGAATACTTCATGGCTAAACTCCGGAATGTAGAAAAGAGGGACACGGATTTTTATGGCGGCTATGTAGTATATTCCGGGGCGTACCGGGAAACGCTGAGTGATAAAAACATCCAGCCTGTTATTGGAGCTGATTTTAAAGAAGCCATCAGTGAGCCCGGCAGCTGGGGCGTGTGCATGTATATGCAGGGCGAAACGATTGCCAAAGAATCCAATCATGTGAGACTGAGTACAACGGAAAAAGACCAGTGGCGAATTCCATTGCTGATCACTTCTGTTGTTTATAATGACAATGATGATAAAATGGTAAAGGATTTTTTGGAACAGGGTACTGCCATGCTGGAAGCAGCCGGCGTAAAAAATATTCATTCAAACGACAACAAACAACCACCCGGTGTAGACATACATGAAATGGGCGGCGTGCGGATGGGCAAAGACCCCAAAACATCTTTGCTCAATGAATTCAATCAATTTCATCATTGTAAAAATGTATTTGTAACAGACGGCGCCTGTATGACCAGTACCGGTAGCCAAAGCCCGTCTATATTATACATGGCATTCACTGCAAGGGCGGTTGCGCATGCAGTGGACGAGATGAAAAAAGGAAATTTATAAATAATACCATGAAAAAAACAATATCAATACCAGCTTCGGTTTTTTATGGCATCATCGTTGCGTCGCAATCCTTTCATCGGTTGGTAATGCTATTGGGCTTCAGCACCCTGGTGCAGGCAACTTCACTAAAGGCACAGTCACCATTCAAACAAACAACTTACTGCAATCCCATCAACATCGATTACGGCTACTCGCCTATCCCCAACTTTAGTGAATGGGGAAGACACAGGGCCACCGCAGACCCCGTGATCGTAAACTATAAAGGCGATTACTATTTATTCAGCACCAATCAATGGGGATACTGGTGGAGCAGCGATATGCTCAACTGGAAATTTATAGCTAAAAAATTCTTACGTCCCTGGAACGTAGCCTATGATGAACTCTGTGCCCCGGGTGTTGGAATTATCGGGGATACGATGATCATATTTGGTTCTACGTACACCAGCAACTTCAGCATCTGGATGAGCACCAATCCCAAAGCCAACGACTGGAAACCGCTGGTAGATTCATTTGAACTGGGCGGCTGGGACCCAAGTTTTTTTACGGACGATGATGGAAAGCTGTATATGTACAATGGCAGCAGTAATAAATTCCCGATGTATGGCATTGAATTAAACCGAAAAACATTTAAGCCAATCGGTACAAGAAAAGAAATGTATTTGCTCGAGCCCTGGCGCTATGGATGGCAGCGTTTTGGCGAACACATGGACAATACATTTCTTGATCCATTTATTGAAGGCAGCCACATGACAAAACACAATGGGAAATATTACCTGCAGTATGGTGCACCGGGAACAGAGTTCAGCGGTTATGCAGATGGATTGATCGTTGGCGATCATCCACTGGGGCCTTTTGAATCACAAAGCGATCCGCTGAGTATGAAGCTGGGTGGCTTTGTTCGTGGAGCAGGGCATGGCGCCAGTTTCCAGGATAACTATAAAAATTACTGGCATATATCCACCACAGTAATTTCGGTAAAAAATACGTTTGAACGCAGGTTGGGAATATGGCCTTCAGGATTTGATGCAGGTGGCAAAATGTATTGCAATACTACCTTTGGCGACTACCCGCATTTTATCCCGGGCGCGGGCTTTTCCGGCACAGCGTATGGCACCAATGGCAAGTCTGGGTATTTTACAGGATGGATGTTACTGAATTACAATAAACCCGTTCAGGTTTCCTCCACCCTGGGCGGTTACCATCCCAATAACGCAGTGGATGAACTGGCTAAAACTTATTGGAGTGCAGCATCCGGCAACAAAGGTGAATTCATCCAGACGGATCTAGGAAACGTATCAACTATCCAGGCGGTTCAAATAAATTATGCCGACCAGGACGTAAATTTTCCAAAAGAAATGGACAGTATTTTTTTAGGAAAGACCACCGGGTTATTCCACCAATATAAAATGTATTATTCCATTGACGGAAAAAAATGGACTGTGCTGGTTGACAAAAGCAACAATACAACAGATGTGCCGCATGACTATGTGGAGCTCTCCAAACCAGTTCAGGCAAGGTTTATCAAACTTGAAAATATACACATGCCGACGGGAAAATTTGCCATCAGCGGGTTAAGGGTATTCGGCAATGGCAATGGCGAAAAACCGGAACCTGTTAACGGTTTTATTGTGTTGAGAACAGAAAAGGACAAGCGTAGTGCTTTTACTAAATGGAAGCCGGTGGACAATGCATTTGCGTACATTATTTATTATGGTACAAGCCCTGGTAAATTGTACACCAGTATCATGGTACATTCAAATAATGAATACTGGATGAAGGCAATGGATTCGCAAAAGCCATACTATTTTACAATAGAAGCTGTAAACGAAAATGGGGTTTCAGAAAGAAGTAGAACAATCAAAGTTGATTAAGAAATAATGAGAAAAAACAGCATAATAGCATTGCTCTTTACATGCACTGCGTCGTTTGCACAGGAAACAACGCCTGCATTCTACGATGATATCCTGGCCTTCAGAAACCAGGACAGCCTCCAGGTGCCTCCCAAAAATGTAATATTATTTGTGGGCAGTTCCTCATTTACCCAATGGACAGATGTGCAGGATTATTTTCCAAAACATACAATCATCAACCGGGGCTTTGGAGGCTCAACTTTACTGGATGTGATTCGGTATTCAAAGGAAGTAATTCTTACGTATCAACCTAAACAAATCGTACTCTATTGTGGCGAAAATGACCTGGCGTCATCTGATACCGTGACAGCACAAATGGTATTGCACCGGTTCAAACAATTATTCAAAATCATTCGTAAAAGCGATCCGGCAGTACCGGTTGCTTTTGTATCATTAAAACCCAGTCCCAACCGCAAACACCTGTGGCCAAAAATGGAAAAAGCAAACCAGCTTATCAATGCTTATCTAAGAACTAAAATGAACACATCTTTCATTGACGTGTATCATAAGATGTTTAACAGCGATGGAACAGTGATGAACGATATTTTTATTGAAGATGATCTGCACATGAATGCCAAAGGTTATGCCATCTGGAAAAAATCAATTCAACCATATCTCATACAAATAAACCATAAAAAATAAAAAGATGAAACGTGTAAAAACAGTATTGGTTTTTTTTGCCGCTATCATTTGGTTCAATGCAGGCGCCCAAACCAATGACGCAAAAATGAAACCCTTCATTGATGCTTTAATGAAGAAGATGACTTTAGAAGAAAAAATTGGACAGTTGAATTTACCGGGCAGCGGCGATATTGTTACCGGCCAGGCTTCCAGTTCTGATATTGGCAAAAAGATCAAGGAAGGAAAAGTGGGCGGTTTGTTCAATATTAAATCTGTGGCAAAAATAAAAGCAGTGCAGAAAGTTGCGGTAGAAGAAACACGCCTCAAGATTCCGATGATATTTGGAATGGATGTAATTCACGGGTACGAAACGGTATTTCCTATTCCGCTTGGTTTAAGCTGTACCTGGGATATGAAGGCCATCGAGCGCAGTGCGCAGATCGCAGCACAGGAAGCAAGTGCAGATGGTATCAACTGGACATTCTCCCCCATGGTAGATATTTCCAGGGATCCACGCTGGGGGCGTATTTCGGAAGGAAGTGGCGAGGATGCATTTCTCGGTGGAGCAATAGCAAAAGCGATGGTAAAAGGTTACCAGGGACAGGATCTGTCAAAGAATAATACCATTCTGTCGTGTGTGAAACATTACGCAATGTATGGCGCTGCTGAAGCAGGAAGAGATTATAATACCACTGATATGAGCCGGTTAAGAATGTACAATGAATACCTGTCTCCCTACAAAGCTGCAGTGGATGCAGGGGTTGGAAGTGTAATGGCCTCTTTTAATGAAGTGGACGGTATACCTGCAACAGCCAGTAAATTTTTAATGACAGAGGTGCTGCGTAAACAATGGGGCTTTAAAGGATTTGTAGTGACTGATTATACTGGTATCAATGAAATGGTGGATCATGGTATGGGAGATTTAAAGCAGGTATCCGCACTGGCAATGAATGCAGGTATTGATATGGACATGGTTGGAGAAGGGTTTTTAACGACATTACAAAAATCTCTGAAAGAAGGAAAAGTGACAATAGCACAAATTGATGCAGCCTGCCGCCGGATTTTGGAAGCAAAATACAGGCTGGGTTTGTTTGAAGACCCTTACCGTTATTGCAATGAAGATAGGGCTAAGACAGAGGTTTTCACCGATGCACATCGTACGGAAGCAAGGGCAATTGCTGCACAAAGTTTTGTGTTGCTGAAAAATCAAAACAATTTATTGCCGTTAAAAAAATCAGGCAGCATTGCCTTGATTGGGCCTTTGGCAAACAATAGAGAAAACATGCCAGGCACATGGAGTGTGGCAGCTAATTTTTCAAAAGCCATTTCTGTACTGGATGGCTTTAAAACAGTGTTGGGCAATGACGCAAAAATTATATATGCCAAAGGATCTTTCCTGGATGATGATAGTTTGTTTGAGCAGCGTGCCGGAATGTTTGGTAAATCATTTGACCGGGATGGAAGAACAAAACAACAGTTAATGGATGAAGCATTGAGTGTGGCATCACAGGCCGATGTAATAGTGGCTGCCCTCGGCGAAAGTGCAGAAATGAGTGGTGAAAGCAGCAGCCGCAGCAACCTTGATATTCCGCCGGCACAAAAAGAATTGTTGATGGCATTGCTCAAAACGGGCAAGCCTGTGGTGCTGGTATTATTTACAGGACGCCCCCTTGCATTAAAATGGGAGAATGAAAATGTACCTGCTATTTTAAACGTATGGTTTGGAGGAAGTGAAGCTGGAAGCGCCATTGCAGATGTTGTTTTTGGCGAAGTAAACCCTTCAGGAAAATTAAGCACTACCTTCCCGCAAAATGTAGGACAGGTGCCGATCTTTTACAACCATAAAAACACCGGCCGCCCTTTGCCCGAAGGACAATGGTTTCAAAAATTCAGAAGCAATTATTTAGATATAAGCAACGACCCGGTATATCCATTTGGTTACGGATTAAGCTACAGTAACTTTACTTACAGTGACATTAAACTCAGCAATGCTGCCATCAAAGCCAGCCAAAAAATAATAGCATCCATAACGGTTACCAATAGTAGCAAAGTGGATGGCAAAGAAGTAGTACAATTATATATCCGTGATTTGGTAGGCAGCATTACAAGGCCGGTAAAAGAATTAAAAGGGTTTCAAAAAATTGAACTGAAAGCCGGTGAAAGCAAAACAGTCAATTTCACAATTAGTACAAACGATTTAAAGTTTTATAACAGCGATTTAAAATTTGTTGCAGAGCCGGGTGATTTTAAGGTATTCATCGGTGGTAATAGCCGGGACGTGAAAGAAGCTTCTTTTGAACTGCTATGATCTATTTATTTATTTGATAAAATCTAAAAAATGAAAACAAAAAATTTTTTACCGGTGTTGCTTGCATCAGCAATCGTAATCTTTTTACTGGCCTGTTCCTGCTCAAAAAACACAGTGGATAATAACAACCCTGTTATTGTTCCCCCGGTAGCACCAGGGCCCAATGAAGTAGACTACTGGGTTACCAGTGCAAGCCAGTCAATTTTGTTGCAAAAGCAGACGGGTGTACTCACATTTGGTACTACCAGCAATGTGTATTCGTTTATTGATGTAGACAGCGCACAGTCATTTCAAACTGTTGATGGATTTGGTTATACATTAACAGGTGGCAGTGCCGCCCTTATCAACAGCTTGCCTGTGGGAACAAAAATAAATTTGCTGCAGGAGCTTTTTGGTTCCGGCGCCGGGTCAATTGGCATTAGTTATTTGCGTGTCAGTATTGGAGCGTCTGACCTCAGTGCTTCGGTATTCAGCTATAACGATATGCCGGCAGGGCAAACGGATGAAACCCTGGCTAATTTCAGCCTGTCGAAGGATACAGTAGATCTTATTCCTTTGCTGAAGGAAATCCTGCAGATCAATCCTGCCATAAAAATTATGGGTTCGCCGTGGAGCCCGCCCGTATGGATGAAAGATAACGGAAGTTCTGTCGGCGGAAGTTTATTACCGCAGTATTATGATGAGTATGCGGCCTATTTTGTAAAATATATTCAGGCTATGAAAATGAATGGCATCACCGTCGACGCGGTTACATTACAAAATGAGCCACAGCATGGCGGCAATAATCCAAGCATGGTAATGTCTGCTGCAAATCAGGCAGAATTTGTAAAAACAAATTTGGGCCCGGCATTCCAGGCATCGGGTATCACTACAAAAATCGTTATATGGGATCATAATTGTGATAATCCCAATTATCCAATCACGGTGTTGAATGATCCTGCCGCCAAAGCTTTCATTGATGGCAGCGCTTTTCATTTGTACAGTGGCGATATCAGCGCCCTTACAACGGTACACACTGCACACAGCGACAAGAATCTTTATTTTACAGAACAATGGACAGGAGCCAATGGTACTTTCAGCGGTGACTTTATGTGGCATGTAAAAAATGTTGTTATCGGGTCAATGAACAACTGGAGCAAAGTAGCATTGGAGTGGAACCTGGCCAGTGATCCGGCCTATAATCCCCATACACCAGGCGGTTGTACGGAATGTAAAGGTGCCATCACGATCGGTGCTGCAAATGTTACCCGTAATGTTGGGTATTATATCATAGCACAGGCATCTAAATTTATACCTGCTGGCTCCGTACGTATTGCAAGCTCAACAGCCGTCAACCTTCCGAATGCAGCTTTTAAAACACCTTCCGGAAAAAAAATATTATTGGTGTTAAATGAATCAACTGCTGCAACAGGGTTTAATATACGGTATAAAGGAAAATGGGTAAATGTTGGCATACCTGCTTCAAGTGCGGCAACCTTTATATGGTAAATCCGTTGCCAGGATTAAAATATATAGTATGAATTCGGTAATCGTTTCCGTAGCAACGCCATTGGAAACTTGTTCTGGTTTATTATCTTATTTTAGTAAAACAGAAAATTAGCCAATCCTGTTTCACCCCTATACATCCTGTTTCTTTATCAACAAACGATCAAACAAATCATCGTTTTCAAAAGCATCTAAAACTCCAAATATGAAAAAGCAAATAACTGCACTGCTGCTGATACTATTTCTTTACGGCACGAGTAACTCGATACACGGCCAGGCTGCAAAAGCCAAACCATATTCTGCCTCAGCTAAAAAAGTACAAGTGTACAGCACCGTACAAAACAGTAGTGAGCAATTAAGTGCTGCTGCCGGCATGGTTGAATTTAAAGAAATGGGCCAGCCGCTGGAAACGCAGATCTGTGTATTTGTAGATCCGTATAAAACCTTTCAAACATTTTTTGGTATTGGTGGTGCATTAACAGATGCATCGGCAGAAACCTGGGCCAAACTGCCGGTTGCAAAACAGCAGGAATTATTAAAAGCCTACTTTGATAAAAAAGACGGTATCGGTTACAGCATTGGCAGAACGAATATTGCCAGTTGCGATTTTAGCAGCAGCAGTTACTTATATGTTCAGGACAATGACAAGGATTTAAAAACCTTTGATATAGCACCCGACAGGAAATTTAAAATTCCATTCATAAAAGCCGCTACAGCAGCAGCAGGCGGTAAACTAATGCTATTTGCAAGTCCCTGGAGCCCCCCGGCCTGGATGAAAGATAACAATGATATCCTGCAGGGAGGACATTTGAAAAAAGAATATTATGCCAGTTGGGCCAACCACTTTATTAAATTCATAAAAGCATATGAAAAAGAAGGTATGCCGGTTTGGGGTATTAGTATTCAGAATGAGCCAATGGCGAAGCAACGCTGGGAAAGCTGTATCTATACTGCAGAAGAAGAAAGGGATTTTTTGAAAAATAACCTCGGGCCAACAATGGAAAAAGCCGGATTAAAAAGTAAAAAAATCATTGTGTGGGATCATAACCGCGACCTGATGTTTCAAAGGGCGCAAACTTATTTTGATGATCCGAAAGCTGCTAAATATGCCTGGGGCATTGGTTTTCACTGGTACGAAAACTGGAGTGGCGGAGAACCCATGTATGAAAATGTAAAACGGGTGCATGAGGCATATCCCGATAAAAACATCATGTTTACAGAAGGCTGTGTGGAAAGATTTACACCCGCCCGTTTAACAGACTGGGCCCTGGGTGAAAGATATGGCAAGTCCATGATTAATGATTTTAACAATGGCATGGGAGGCTTTACCGACTGGAATATTTTACTGGATGAAACAGGCGGCCCTAACCATGTAGGTAATTTTTGCTTTGCACCTATACATGCAGATACCAAAACAGGAGAGTTGATCTATACAAATGCATATTACTACATTGGCCATTTTTCAAAATTTATTAAAATTGGCGCAAAGCGTATTACCAGCGCAGCAAGCCGCAGCCAGTTGCTGACTACCGCATTTAAAAATCCGGATGGAAAAACAGTGGTGGTAGTAATGAACCAGGGAGATGCAGCTACTCCCTATTTTTTATGGGTAAAAGGAAAGGCTGCCGAATTAAACGCAGCCCCACATTCTATTTCAACACTGGTGTTTTAATGATAAAATATCAAAAGGGTATCAAAAATATGAAGTCACTTGTCTATTTATTATTACTGCTGCAAACAGGTACTAACCTGTTTGCAGCCGATAGTTTATCGGTGAACTCACCTGATAAAAAAATTACTGTTACCGTTTATTTTAAAAATAAAATAAGTTACATTGTAAAGTATGATAATGAATTGATCCTGCAGCCTTCATCAATTGATTTATTGGTGGAAGGGTATAAAAATTTGTCAACTGGTATAAAAGTAACAAGTAAAAAACTGGAAGCAGTTGATGAGAAAATCATTTCTCCCGTACCTGAGAAAAGGAAGAATGTCCGCAATCATTACAACCAGCTCAGCGTTCAATTTGAACAGCCTTACAGTTTATTGTTCCGGGTGTATGATGATGGGGTTGCTTACAGAATTGTTACACGATTTAAAGATTCAATCACCATCAATAATGAGGAAGCAATTTTTTCTTTTCATCACAACAAAAAAATTATACTGCCGCTCATAGACGCTGGCCAAAGAACAGACCGCTACCATACCAGTTTTGAAGAACTATACCAGGTAAAAACAATTGACAGCCTTACAACAACATCGCTGGCGTATTCACCTGTATTAATTGGCGACAGTGGCGAAATAAAAATCGCCATCACAGAATCCGACCTGGATGACTATCCCGGGATGTTTTTATCCGGAACGGGAGGGAATTCACTGCAAGGGATCTATGCCCCATTTCCTTTGCAAACAAAAATGACCGAAGGAGAGTTTCCTCAAGAGGTGGTAACACAGCGGGCAAACTACATCGCCAGAACAAACGGAAGCAGAAACTTACCATGGAGAGTTTTACTGATTGCAGCAGAAGACAAACACCTTCCGGAAAATGATCTGGTGTACCGGCTGGCTTCTCCCTCCAACCTTCAAGACGTCTCCTGGATCAATCCCGGCAAAGGAACAGATGAATGGATCATTGGAATCAATTTATTTAATGTTGATTTTAAGAGTGGGGTAAATACGGCCACTTATAAATACTACATCGATTTTGCAAAACAATTCGGCCTGCAAAGAATTATGATGGATGCAGGCTGGAGCAATTATAAGAATTTATTCGATATCAATCCTGCTATCAATATGGATACGCTTGCTGCTTATGCAAAAAGCAAGGGCATCAAAATCAGCATGTGGACATTGTGCTCCACGCTGGATAAACAATTAGACAGCGCTTTAACTCAATTCAATAAATGGGGAGTTGATTTTATCATGACCGATTTTATGGATCGGGATGATCAGCCCATGGTTAACTTTTATCACCGCATTGCAAAAGCCTGTGCTGACAAAAAGATCATGATCATGTTTCATGGTGCGTTTCCCCCCAAGGGATTTAATCGTACCTGGCCCAATTCAGTAACAAGAGAAGGGGTACTCGGATCCGAATACAATATCTGGAGTGACAAGCCCACGCCAGAACATGATGTTACGTTGCCGTTTACACGAATGCTGTCCGGGCCATTAGATTATGAACCGGGTATCCTGGACAATGCTACCAAAGCTCAGTTCAGGCCCATTGCTCAAAAAGTGATGAGCCAGGGAACGAGGTGCCACCAGTTATCGATGTTTGTTGTGTACGAAAGCCCGGTACAAATATTTTCAGGCAATCCATCGCAGGGACTGATGGAACCGGCGTTCATGCACTTACTGGGAGATATCCCTACTACCTGGGATGAAACAAAAGTATTAAAAGCAAAAGTATCAGACTATATCATCACTGCAAGAAAGAAAGCTGATAACTGGTACATTGGCGGGATGACAGATTGGACCGAAAGGGATTTTACTTTGTCATTTGATTTTTTAGACAAGGGAATCTATGAGGGCACACTTTGTTCAGATGGTATCAATGCTGGTAATTATCCATCCGACTACAGCATCAGGCAATTTACACTAGATCAAAAGGCCACACTCAAAATCAAAATGGCTCCGGGTGGTGGTTTTGTTTTAAAGCTGGTAAAAAAGAAAAACCAGGCAACATTTTAACAACCGAATCAACAAATTATTCCGCTATTTTAAATATTAATTTTTACCTTAAAAAATTATCATCATGAAAATAAAAGACTTCCTCCTCTCCAGCCTTGTATTGCTAACGGTCAATTGCAGGCCCAGGATAAATCGCTGTACAAAAAAGAAATTTTTACTGTAAATAACGACAGCCTTGCTTACCGCATGCTGTTACCATTGCATTATGATGTGTCGAAAAAATACCCATTGATATTGATGCTGCATGGTGCCGGCGAGAGGGGCAATGATAATGAGAGCCAGTTGGTGCACGGCGCTGGTTTATTTTTAAAGGACAGCATCCGCGAAAAATACCAGGCGATCGTTGTATTTCCCCAATGCCCTTTAAACAGTTTTTGGAGCAACGTAGCATTTAACACCGATTCTTCGGGAAGAAGAAGGGGGTTTTATTTCCAGGCTGGCGGCACTCCCACCATTGCAATGGATTTGGCCCAGCAATTATTGAAATAAATAATTAAAGATTATCCTGTCAATAAGCAGCAAATTTATGTTGGAGGACTGTCAATGGGGGGTATGGGTACTTTTGAAATTGTAAGAAGAAATCCCCACATTGTTTGCGGCAGCATTCCCCATTTGTGGAGGAGCAGAACCTTCCACAGCTGCAGCACTTACAAAAGTAAAGTGGTGGATCTTTCACGGTGCAGTGGATGCAGTAGTGCCCCCGGAACACTCACAAAAAATAGTGGATGCACTACAAGCAGTAAATGCCGATGTGAAATTTTCTTTATACCCGGGAGTGAACCACAATAGCTGGGACAATGCATTTGCAGAACCAACGTTGTTGCCCTGGTTGTTTTCAATAACGAAGTAAATTTTCTTTTAAGTGCGCCATCATCCAGCAGTTGATCTCCCATTGATCGGCCAATGGTTGTTTAGTAACAGGATGATGGATCATATAAGGGGCCGGTCCAAATTCCGGGGTGATGGTATGCACAGATTGTTGCTCCCGTAATTGGTGCTGGTAAATTTTCTTCCACCATTGCAGGTGAATTTGCAATGCTTCCTGCCACTCCGGTAAGCGTGGGTCTGTTACCTGTGCACCCTGGGGATGACCCACCCGGGCATGAATATGAACGGTACGTTGAACCGCAAGCTCAATGGTTTCCTGTTGGTCTTCCAGAAAACTTTCAGCTACATTGCACCAGTGAGAGAAATCGGCGGTAATAGCCAGCAATGGATGTTGCGTTAAATACTGAAATGCTACCGGTGCAGCAAACAATGCTTTGTTGCGGTGCGTTTCATGCGCCACCGGGATGCCGGTGGATTCAGTAAATTTTTTTGCAGCCTCAAACAACTCGTTATTTTGTTCGGGCGAAAAATAATCTTTTCCTGTTTGTGCATTGATCTTTAGCGGTTGCAGGGAAGCAAGCTGGTAAAGATGTTTTACGTAAGAAGCAACATGTAATTCAAACTCCTTCTCAAATGATTGCCAGTATTGCCCGATCAGTAACAGGTCATGCTTTTTCAGCGCCTGTTGCTGGGCAGTTTTTTCCTGCTCATCAAACGAAACACCAGCTTCTACTCCATTGTAACCAGCTTCCTTTACCTTTTGGCAAAATTCATCCCAGCTTAGATTTTCACTTCCCCAACGGGGGCAAAAAAAATATATTTTCATGATGACAATTTCCTTTTTACAAAATAAGCAATTCCTGCGTTCCGGGAAATATAAAAATATTGCAGCGGTGGTAGTCTTTTTTGTGCGGAACGGCTATATCCAACAAAGCAATGTTGGGTTGATTGATACAGCAACTATTCGTTACTGTAATGCAATGCTGCGGCTCCAGGGATAGCACTGTTTGCTAACACAGCAACTTCAATTTTAAATTCATGCACTGCTCTTTTTAATTGAATGGTTTGAACCTGTTCCCACATGGCGGTTGAAAATAACGAAAAGGCTTTTCTCACCGATGCTCCCAATACGATCAATTCAATATCCATTGCGTATAATATGGTGATGATGGCATTGCCCAAATGCTTTCCAAATATTTCGTACATTTCAATTGGTCTAAACCGTTTCGCCATCAATACCGAAAACGTTGTTAAAGAACTGCCCGCCGGCATAGTATTCATAAAAATGTTTTAGGTAAGGGATCATTCCAAACTCGCCTGCGCCGCCAGCTTTGCAGGCGTATATTTTTTTGTTGATGATGATGCCCGATCCAAGCCCGGTTCCGATGGTTAAACCGATCATGGAATCAGTGCCATGCCCTTTGCCGAAATAAAATTCCCCCAAAGCAAACCAGTTGGCATCGTTATTAATCAGTACGGGCCTTTGGTAATGTTACTCCATTCGTTGTTGCAGCGGTACTTTTTTCCATGAAGGAATATTATACATATCATAAGCAATACCATTATTTGACAGGCCTGAAAAACCAATGCCAATTCCTTTCACCTCACTGGTTATTGCTTTATCTGTAAGTTTGAAAAGTTCATTCAATACTTCTTCCACTGATCCACCAGCATTGATGCGCTGTGAAAGGATATTGGTGGCAACTCCATTTTTTACAATGCCAGCCTGTACATGGGTGCCGCCCATGTCAATGCCGAGAATCAGGTCATTTTTCAGAATGCTAATAATTGAGCAGCTTCCTTATCTAAGTATATCCTCAAACTCGGATGATTGCGTAATAAACTGCCGGGAACTTTTTCTGAAATAGCTCCTTCCAGTGCTTTCTTTACAATTGCAGCTTTATGGGCACCACTGATCAATAAAAGGATATGTTTTGATTCCATCAATGTTCCCAATCCCAATGTAATACCTGCAGTTAACCGCTGTGCTGTATTAAAATATTTCTGTCCCACTTTTTGAGTTTCGGCATCTAGCTCACCGACATGCGAACGTGTGTCAATAGCAGTGCCCGGTTCATTCATTCCAATATGTCCATTCATCCCTAGGCCCAACACAGATATATCAATTGTACCCTGTTGGCGGATGAACGCTTCCGTTTTACTGCATTCTTCCTGCAGGTTGTTGGCCCGCCCGTCAAAAAAAATGATGTTATCGCTGGCTACCTGTAAAGGAAACAGCAATTGGTTGTTTAAATGAAAACGGCAACTGCCCTCATCTTCCCCATTCATGCCAACCCATTCATCCAGCCCCAAAAAATGCCAGCAACTAATATCCACTTCTTTATTGTTCACTTTGTCAACAAGTACTTTATATAAACCGGCAGGTGTATCGCCGGTTGCGGGGCATACAAGCGGCGCTTTTTCATTGCCGGCGAGCTTTATTAAATCAGCAGCGGCCTGTTGTGAAAGAGCGGTATAATTATCAGCAATTAATAATTTCATTTGTATTATTTATGGATTCAGCCAAAGGTCAATTGGTTTTTCAACTTTAGGTGCAAAAGGCAACATGATCTTTTTGCCTTGTCCTGCGGAGGCATACGCAGCATAAATGATCTCTAAAACAGCACGGCCGTCTTCCCCGGTAACCAACGGTTCTTTGTTTTGCTGCACACAGTCGATAAAATGTTTCAGTTCGTGCGGATAGCCCTGGTTAAATGCTTCTTCAAAAACAGGAAAGCTCCAGCCAATGGTTGTATCTGCTTTCTCCAGCGCATAACCAAATCCATGTTTACTGTAGGCAATGGATGCGTTGCCCATAAACAGGTCGGCATAGATCACACCGCCTGTTCCATACACTTCACTCTTATCGTCCATGCCGCCGTGCTTGGCCCAACTGTTTTCAACCACCCCGGTTACTCCATTTTCAAATTCAATAATTACGATAGAATTGTCCTCTGCTTTTGTCCGGTGTTGATGCAACACGGTGTTCATGCTGGCATACACACTAACGGCTTTTGCATTATTCAGCATCCAGCGAAACCATGCAATGCCATGGCAACCCATGTCCATCAAAACACCACCACCTGCCAGGTTAATATCATAAAACCAGTCTGAATGCGGCCCTGAATGTTTCTCCGATTGCTTCAGCATATAAATCTCCCCCACGGCTCCTTCCTTTACAAGCTGCCGTACCCGTTCATATTTTGGGGCAAAACAAAGTTCTTCGGCGTACATCAGTTTTACACTGGCTTTTTTACAGGCAGCGATCATGGTGTCCGCTTCCTCTAATGTTACCGCCAACGGTTTTTCAATGATAATATGTTTACCGGCTGCTGCGGCTTTTAATGTGGCTTCCGCATGCAGGTAATTGGGTAAACAAATGTCCAATACTTCGCAGCCGGCATCGTTGATAAGGTCATCCATATCATCATACCATTTAGCAATATGGTGTTTTTCGGCAAAGGCTTTAGCCTTTTCGGCACTCCGGGTGTAAACAGCTATTATTTCGGCTCCGGGTACAAAGCGTTGATAACATTCAATGTGAATATCACTGATGAAGCCGGCCCCTAAAATGGCAACTTTTGTTTTTCGCATGGCAATCGTAAAATTGAATTTTTAAGGTAGTCATTTTTTTAAAAATAAACTTCAGTAAACACTGAATAAAATTCAATGTCGTTTAGTTAAGGTTGGTGGGGACACCGACCTTGGCCGTTAGTCGTGGCGGGTGGCACACCCGCCACTTGAGATTTTACTAACTAAACGACATTGGAATAAAATTGCATATTCCTTCAAAATAATTGAATAGTAAAATGTCGAACTGCCCCGTAGTAAGTAATTTTACATTTCACAAAACGATGGCTGTATGAAATCATTGTCACTTCGTTCCCGGCTCACCCTGTTATTTATTTTGATGATCCCTTTTTTGGGTTCATTCGCCCAGAAAAAAACAGTTGATCAGCAAGTGGAAGCGCTTTTAAAAAGGATGACACTGGATGAAAAAGTGGGACAGATGAACCAGTACAATGGCGACTGGGCTGCAACAGGCCCGATCACGAAAGACGGAGATAAGCAAACACAAATAAAAAATGGCATGGTGGGCAGCATGCTGAATGTAACTGGTGTGGACCATACCCGTACATTACAGCAAATTGCCCTGCAATCGAGGTTAAAAATTCCACTATTGTTTGGGCAGGATGTGATACATGGTTACCGGACCACCTTCCCCATTCCATTAGGCGAAGCGGCGAGCTGGGATTTGAAGGCAATGGAACTATCAGCCAGGATTGCAGCCATTGAGGCTTCCGCAGCAGGAGTACACTGGACCTTTGCGCCGATGGTGGATATTGCAAGAGATCCCCGTTGGGGCCGGGTGATGGAAGGGGCCGGTGAGGATACTTATCTCGGCAGCCTCATCGCAACTGCAAGGGTAAAAGGTTTCCAGGGAAAAGGACTGGGCAACACCGATGCGGTGATGGCCTGCGCAAAACATTTTGCAGCGTATGGCGCCGCTGTTGCAGGAAGGGATTACAACTCGGTTGACATGAGTCTCCGCCAATTATTAGAAACCTACTTACCGCCATTTAAGGCTGCAGCAGATGCAGGTGTTGCTACCTTCATGAATTCCTTCAACGACCTGAACGGCATACCAGCTACCGGCAACCATTACCTGCAAAGAGAAATACTGAAAGGCAAATGGAACTTTAAAGGTTTTGTGGTAAGCGACTGGGGCAGTGTTGGTGAAATGATCAATCATGGTTTTGTAAAAGATAACAGTGAAGCAGCGATGGTTGCGGCCAATGCAGGCAGTGATATGGATATGGAAAGCCGCAGCTACATTCAGCATTTAGCCAAACTGGTGAAAGCGGGAAAGGTAAAAATGGCGGTAGTTGATGACGCCGTAAAAAGAATATTGAAAAAGAAATTTGAGATGGGCTTGTTTGATGACCCGTACAAATTTTGTAACGATCAGCGGGAAAAGCAACAGTGGAATAATCCTGATCACCTCGTTGCCGCAAGGGACATAGCAAAGAAAAGTATTGTACTCTTAAAAAATGATGCTTTCAAGTCCCCCTATGGGGAGGATTTAGGGGGGCTGTTACCAATCAATAAGGAGGGGAAAACAATCGCCCTGGTTGGCCCGTTCGTAAAAGCAAAACGCGACAACCTGGGTTTCTGGAGTTACGAATGGCCGGATGATTCCACCAGGATCGTTTCTTTGTGGCAGGGCGTTGAAAGCAAACTCGGTGCAGGTTCAAAAATGCTGTATGCAAAAGGTTGTGATATTAAAGATACAAGCCGTACCGGTTTTGCAGAAGCTGTTGCAGTTGCAGGGGAATCAGATATTGTTATCATCAGTGTTGGTGAAGCAAGGGACATGACCGGTGAAGCTAAGAGCAGGAGCAGTATTCATTTACCGGGCGTACAGGAAGAATTGATAAAAGCAGTGATGGCAACAGGCAAGCCGGCTATTGTTCTCATCAGTGCAGGGAGGCCATTGGTATTTAACTGGACGGCAGACAAGGTACCTGCCATTGTGTATACCTGGTGGCTGGGTACACAGGCCGGCAACGCCATCGCAGATGTTTTGTTTGGAGATTATAACCCTTCAGGCAAGTTGCCCATCAGCTTTCCGAGAACAGAAGGGCAAATCCCCGTTTATTACAATCATTACAATACCGGCAGGCCAGCTGCCAGCGACAGTGATGTAAATTATGTTTCGGCATATACGGATTTGGTCAACAGCCCGAAGTTTGCATTTGGTTACGGGCTTAGTTATACCCATTTTTCTTATGGCAATATTGAACTTAATAAACCCAGCATTAAGCCAGGGGAAAAACTAAAGGTAAAAATAAATGTTACCAACGATGGTGATTTTGACGGAGAAGAAACAGTGCAGTTATACATCCGTGATTTATTTGGCAGTGTGGTAAGACCGGTTAAAGAATTGAAAGGGTTTCAAAAACTATTCCTTGAAAAGGGAGAAAGTAAAACGGTTAGTTTTAGCCTTACCGCTAACGAACTGCGTTTTTACAACGATCAATTGCAATACAATTATGAGCCCGGCGATTTTAAGGTGTTTGTTGGGGGAAGTTCTGCTGATTTGAAGGAAGCGGCCTTTAAGCTGGAAAAATAATAAAATGCCGGAAAGCAAGATCTTCCGGTCACAATTGATCCACTTATCAACAACCAGCACCCAATTTGATATTATCTTGAAACATTTAATTGCAATCTTTATCTTTGGCTCAAATAAAATGATATTATGAAGTTTATCGTGTCTTCTTCTGCTTTGCTTAAACAACTGCAACAGATCAATGGTGTTATCAATGCCAATACCGTGTTGCCAATTTTAGAAGATTTTTTGTTTGAAATTGAAAAAAATAAACTGACGGTAGTGGCCACCGACCTTGAAACGGTGATGAAAGTACACCTGGATATTGAGGCCAAAGACAGCGGAAAAGTATGTATCCCTGCCAAAATATTAATGGACTCGCTGAAGAATATTGCGGAGCAACCATTGACTTTTACCATCGACAAAAACTTTGGCGTAGAAATAACCAGCGACAACGGGAAGTACAAGGTGATGGGAGAAAACCCGGACAATTTCCCCAAAGAACCGGCTGCAGATGATACCAATGCATTCACCATGACCTCATCGGCCCTTGTTACGGCCATCAACAAAAGCCTCTTTGCAGTGAGTAGCGATGATCTTCGACCTGCAATGACCGGTGTATTTTTTGAACTGGATAAAAAAGGCCTTACCTGCGTGGCAACCGATGCCCACCGGCTGGTAAAATATAAAAGAACCGATGTAACATGTCCTAAAACGGATACTTTTATTGCACCCAAAAAGCCGTTGAACTTATTAAAAAGCGCTTTGCCGGATAACGATGATGAACTGAACATTTCGTACAACAGTAATCACCTGTTTGTTAAGCATGGCGGCACCGAACTCGTATGCCGGTTAATTGATGCCCGTTTCCCTGATTATAAAGTGGTGATCCCGGTTGATAATCCTTATAAACTCACTGTTAATAAATCCGACTTTCAAAATGCTTTGCGCAGGGTAAGTGTATTCAGTAATAAAAGCACAAACCAGGTGGCATTAAGCATCAGTGGCAGCGAACTGCAGTTGGCTGCGCAGGATGTTGATTTTAGTTTTGAAGGGAATGAAAGGATGGCCTGCCAGTATGATGGCGAAGACCTGCAAATTGCGTTCAACGCAAAATTTTTAATTGAAATGCTCAATGCAGCCGACACAGCAGAAATTAATATTGAACTGAGCACACCCACCAAGGCCGGTATCATTAGACCAACAGAGATGGATGAGAATGAAGACTTGCTGATGCTGGTGATGCCGTTGATGCTGAATAATTAATTGGCCCCATCCCCGGTCCGATCCGGAACGCCCGCCTGAACCGGAACGGGCAGGGGCGTCCTGAAGGGGGTAATGCAGATTAAAATAATTAAAGTTGCTATTTTTAGTTGAACGGGATTTACTTTTAGTAAATCCTGTTTTTATTTTACCTATGTTTCTATTTAAAGATGTGATTAAAAAAATAAATTGCTTTTACTAATAATGATAAAAACTACAATGTCATTTGTTTTGATGAACTTGCATTTCTAAAATCATCAAGCCATGTTTTTAATTGTACTGGGCATAATTATTTTAATTGCCATCACCGTTATTGCAAGAACAAACCCACCGGTAGCGAAATTTGCAGGAGCCGGACGTTTGGTTGGTTTGCTTTTTATTTTGCTGGGGATCTCCACGGCCTGTATCAAACAAATTGATGCTGGTGAAATTGGCGTGAAAAAATTATTCGGAAGCATACGGCCTGATGTATTGCCCAGCGGGCTGCACTTTGTCAACCCATTATTAGATATTACGAAGCTGGATATTAAAACACAAAATTATACCATGGCCGGTGTAAATGATCAGGGGGACAAGTCTGGTGATGATGCCATCAAAGTGTTGACCAGTGATGGGCTGGAAGTAACAATTGATTTAACTGTATTGTATAAAATAGTAGCAACCGAAGCCCCGAAATTACTGAGAGAAACCGGTGAAGATTACCGCGATAAAATTGTACGTCCCATTACCCGGACCAAGATAAGGGATAATGCCGTTTACTACCAGGCGGTGGATCTATTTGGTAATAAAAGAGATGAATTTCAACAGCGCATTTATAAAACCATTGAGGACGATTTTAGAAAAAGGGGTTTAATGCTGGAACAGTTGCTCGTACGAAATATCACCCTGCCCAATTCAGTAAAGGCATCCATCGAATCTAAAATAAATGCCGAGCAGGATGCCAAGAAAATGGAGTTTGTGTTACTGAAAGAAAAGCAGGAAGCAGAAAGAAAAAGAGTGGAGGCGCAAGGGATCGCCGATTACCAGCGGATCATCAACACCGGCCTTACCGACCAGCAATTGCAATACGAACAGATAAAGGCAATGAAAGAACTGGCGCTTAGCCAGAATGCCAAAGTGATTGTAATGGGAAAGGGAAATACACCCTTGATCATTGATGGAAAGCAGTAAATAAAAACAGGCAAAAGACAGGCAAAAAGGAAACCCTGTTAAAAAAGAAAATTTTTTGTTTATCCAACAGAAAATTTCTCTTTTCTATTCCTCACCTGTTGAATAATGATGTATTCCGCAATCAGCAAATTCAACCCCCACCCCAGCCAGGCAATGATTCTATACCGGTCCATCGGGCCAATATTGGTAAACTCGGCAAACAGCACTTTCCACATCCGCAGCGACAGTGCCGAAAGGGTAAGTGCATAACTTCGTATCATGAACGCACGGTGCGCTGCAAAATCTTTTTTGATGGCTTTGTATACAGCCGTTGCAGTAAAAAACATCCACAACACAGATAACATCACAAATGCAATACGGGAGAGCAAACCTCCATTGGCATAAAAACTCATTACGAGGCCTGCAGGCCCGGTAATGCACATAATATTAATTACATAAGCATATCCCAGCCGCCGGTGCAATATTGGTTTTGTGTGCAGTAATTTTTTTGAAAACTGGGAGAAGCCCGCCATCAAGGCAAACATGCTGCTGAATACATGAATGAAAAAAGAAACCCTCCAGGCATCAATATGAATGTACTGCTGCTTGAGTTGTAAAAAAGCAATGTCTAACCGCATAGGCGTGTACAGTAAAACGATTTTCAGCATCAGCCAGCTAAAAAATGCCAGCGTGGTCAGCAATATTATCCGGGATATGTTTTTGCAGGTTGGTGTCAATTTACTAAATTGTTCAAAACAAAAATATATGAAATGAGCCAGGATAAGCCCCTTCTTTCAAAAAAGCGATCCCTGGCGAAAAGAATGTTACTGTTAAAAAGAATAATATGACCCACATAAAATTCAATCACCTCTTTTTATTTGCCCTGTTAGTATTTCTATTTGCCTGCAAGGCAAAAAATAAAAATGCTGAAGATACTGCCGGTAATAGCCGCAAAAATTTCCCATCAGTTGCTGAAATGGTAAATTTAATTGGTTCGTATGTTGGCAACTTCGGCGATAATAAAATTACCATCTTAATTACCCGGGCAACGAACGACAGCGTAGAAGGAAGGTCTGTAGTGGGCGGATACGACAGGCCATTCAGCGGTACAATCAGGCAGGCTGGTACTATAGTGAATATACAGGCAAAAGAACCCGGCGGCGACCCACACGACGGCACCTTTGATTTCTTCATTGACAGCAATACGCCGGATATGGTAAAAGGCTCCTGGAAGCCATACCAACCTACAGAGAAAATTACCGGCAAAGAATATACGCTGCAACGCAGGGCCTTTGCCTATTTGCCGGATGCCGGTGTTTATCCGCAGGCATCGCAGCGGTTGCTGAAAGAAGACGATGTAGATAATTTGTCCAAATCAGACCTGGAATTTATGCGGAATGAAATTTTTGCCAGGCATGGCTATTGTTTTAAAAAGAAAATGTTACGGCAAGAATTTGAAGAAGAGGAGTGGTATACCCCTAACACTGCGGATATAAAGAACCTCCTTACTGATATCGAAAGAAAAAACATTGCCCTTATAAAAAAATATGAAAAATACGCCGAAGAATATGGCGATGAATTTGGCAGGTAATCACAATCATACACCCATACCCATCATCCGAATCATGAATATGGAATTAGTAACCGTACAAAGTTTTGACAACTATTTTTCTGCCAATATATTGCTAACCCGGCTACAGTCAGAAGGCATAGAATGTTACCTGAAAGATGAAAACACGGTGACCATTGATCCGATGCTGAGTAATGCCATCGGTGGAATTAAGCTGGTAGTAAAAAAAGAAGACGAAGCAGTTGTGATAAAACTTTTAAGAAGTTACTACATACAATACATGCTGTCTGCCACCTGCCCGGAGTGCGGCAGCAATAGTTTTAATCATGTCACTAAACCCGGCGTTTCCAACTATTTAACTGCCATTTTAACCTGGCTTTTTTCAAGCTATGCCGTTGCTCCGGACTATGTGTACCAGTGTGGCAATTGCGGGTACGAATGTGAAACGTTGCCCGATAAAGACGTAAGCCATAAATTGAAATATTGAAATCTTTCTGTCATTATTCCGCAATACCAACTATGGAGCAGATCAAAAGTTTTGAAGAATTTTATGAAATTAAGCTAAAGCCTTATTTGCTTGATCTGCAAATTCAAAACAGGCAGGCTGGTCATTGGGGTATTGCGCTCGTCGTTTCCTTTTTGTTGCTGATTCCAGGAATAATACTGGGAACTACCATCCTTGGTGGCTGGACAATTGCGACGGTCATTATTTTATTGATTGTATGCGTTTATAACTATACAAAAGTGAATGATCGCTATGAAGACAATTTTAAAGAACAGGTAATCCACCAGATAATTGATTTTATCAAACCCGGTCTTGTTTACAAGCCTGGTAAATGTATCCATTCAACTTATTATAAAAACAGCTCCCTGTTAAGGAGCTATTATACAAATTATGATGGAAATGATTTACTGGAAGGGAGTTATAAGGATGTTGATTTTCAATGCTCAGAATTAATGGTTTCGGGCAATGCCAGGAATTCAAACATTTTTAAAGGGCTTTTTTTTGCGGCTACAGTTAACAGTGGAATTACTGGCGGAACCTATATCTGGGCAAAGGGCGCAGAACAATTACCTGCAAGCATTGCCGATGAACGATACCGGCTGATGCCCATGCCGGATATTATAGAGGTAGATTTTCGCAATGATGGGTTTGAAAACCATTATTCGGTCTACAGCACCGACCTGTATGAAGCATCTGCCATAGTAACAGCGGAAATGATGCAGTGTATTATGGATTTAAAAAGGCAGGTGGGTAGGTCACTGGTATTGTCTTTTGTTGCGGGAATGTGCTATGTCGCCATTCCTTTTAACGGGGGATTACTGGAACCGAACAGTGGTAACCCGGATAATAAAGAAGCAATAAAACAATATTTTTTTACCGTTTTGTTGATATTAAGCATCATCAATAAATTACAGTTGAAGCGGTTGCAATAATTCCTCCGGCATCCCCGGCTACTTATCAGGAGTCAGTAAACTGTAAATCACCGAATCTAAAAACTGCCCGTTGTAATAGTAGTTCTGCCTGAAAAAAGCCTCCCTTTCAAAATTATTTTTCTCCAGTAATTTCATCGACGCCACATTGTCTTTATTAACATTTGCTTCTACCGAATGCAGGTGCATGGTATTAAATGCATAGTCCAGGGCCGCTGTCATTGCTTCCTGCACAATTCCTTTGCGCTGCTGTTCCGGGTGAAGCATGTACCCAATTTCTGCCCGGTGGTTTTGTTTGTCTGTTTTCCAAAAGCCAAGGGTACCAATCAATGCAGGATCCGTTTTTAATGTGATGCCCCAGGTAATACCATCATGAGCGTTGAGGCTGTCAGTAATTTTTTGAATCAACTGACCAGCTTCTTCCATCGATTTTAATGGGTCCCTGTCAAGATATTGCATCACTTTTTTATTGGAACGGAGATATAAAATTTCCTGGGCGTCATCACTGCTTATCTGTCGAAGAATTAGGCGTTCAGTTGTGATTACCGGGAAGGGGTGAAAATTAAACTGCAGCATGCTGCAAATATCTGAAAACCTTCGGTAAAATAAACTAAAAAGACTAATCTTTTAAACTGGTTGCCGGTAACTAAATTGACTTTTCAGCCACAGAATAATGCTGTAAATTCATGTGCTAAAATATACTACCATGAAGCGTTTGATTGTTTACATGCTACTTTCTTATTCCGTTACGGTACCGGCACAAACAGGGATACCTGTTCCTGAAATGACCCAGAGTGATAACATCATCAAAAATTTCCTTACTACCTATACTATCCCGGGAGCTACCGTTGCAATAGCAAAAGACGGGAAGATAGTTTACATGAGAGCATTTGGATTTTCAGACATCAGCAGAACCATACCAACCCAACCAAACAATCTTTTTCGCATTGCAAGCTGTTCCAAACCTGTAACTTCTATTGCGATTATGAAGCTGGTGGAAAACGGGCAGCTTTCTTTAAGCGCAAAAGTATTTGGTACAGGGGGCATCCTGCAGAACCACCCCATGTTATCAACCGCTAACATTACTGACAACAGGATCTATAATATCACGGTACAGCAACTGTTGGAACATTCAGCCGGCTGGAACAGGGACGTAAATTGCAACCCCAACCCAACCACGCCTTATCCCTATTTTTTCAGTGGCTGCGATCCGATCGCATTTCCATTGAGGGTAACCATGCTAACGGGAACCAGTAACCCGGCAACTCCCGGTGCGTTTATAAAATTTTTGCTGGAGAAGGGCCTGGATTTTACACCCGGAACATTATATGCTTATTCAAATATCGGGTACCTGGTATTGGGCCGGATAATAGAACAGGTTACCGGGCTTACTTACGAACAATACGTTCAGCAAAATATAATGGAACCATTGGGTATTTTTGATATGCACAATGGAAAAACCCTGTTGAGCGAAAAACAGGAAAGGGAAATGGAATATGTAGGCAATGGTTATACCAACCTTTCTTGTTACAATACCGGGCAATATGTGCCCTGGGAGTATGGCGGATACAATATCAATGCAATGGATGCACATGGTGGCTGGATAGCATCCGCAAGAGATATGCTTAAATTAATGGTAGCTGTAGATGGCTTTAATTCCAAGCCGGATATTTTACAGCCCGCTACCATTAATACAATGGTTACTCCATCTGCAACCCAGCAATATTATGCCAAAGGCTGGCAGGTAAACAGCGCTAATAACTGGTGGCATACCGGTGCACTGGATGGTGTAGCAAGCGAACTGGTTCGTACCAGTGGCGGCTATACCTGGATGATCATCCTGAATAAAAGAATTATCACCGCTGGAAATTTTTTCAGTGATCTTGATAACCTCGGCTGGAATTGTTTGGCAGCAACCAGCACCTGGCCCACCTGGGACCTGATGGCTTCACCAACAGTAAATGCAGCCGGGATCAGCTTTTCCAATGTAAACGGTAATGAAGTCACCGTGAACTGGACCAATGGGAATGGCAGTAACAGGTTGTTGCTGGTAAATGCGGATAACAGCATCAATGCTTTTCCTTTAGATGGCGCCGATTATACTGCCAATGCAGCTTTTGGTTCAGGCGCTTCTACAGGAAGTAATAATTATGTTGTGTACAATGGCATAGAAAACGCAGTTACCGTTACCGGCTTAACACCCAATAAAAAATATTATTTCCGGGTAATTGAATACAATAAAAATTCCCTTACCGGCAATAATGCGTTGTATCTGCTCGGCGCCAATCCACAGGAATATACGATCACAGCCGGCAGTTTTACATTTACAGGAAATGGTAACTGGAGTACTGCCGCCAACTGGAATAACAGTCTTGTGCCACCACCTGTTTTGCCGCATGGGTCACTGATCATTATCAATCCTGCCGGCACCGGAGAATGCGTGCTGGATATACAACAACGGGTTTCTTCTGCCGCAGCAATAACAGTAGCTGCAGGAAAAAAATTCAGGGTATTGGGCAACCTGGTGATACAATAAAAAATGCCGGCCATTTTTATAAAGTGGCTGGCGTTATTATGCTCTTTCTTAGTTCCTCTTTTAAGGGGCGGAGGGGGTGGGCTAAAATTCTGCACTCTTCGGATACCTCGGGAAAGGAATGACATCCCTTATATTTCCCATACCCGTAACAAATTGAACTAACCGCTCAAAACCAAGCCCAAACCCTGCATGAGGGCAGGCCCCAAATTTCCTTGTATCTAAATACCACCATAATTCCTCTGTCGGAATATTCATGTCTTTCATGCGTTGTTCCAGTTTATCCAAACGCTCTTCCCGTTGGCTGCCGCCCACAATTTCACCAATGCCCGGTGCAAGAATATCCATTGCAGCCACGGTCTGCCTGCCGGCTTCGCAGTTTTCATTTTGGCGCATATAAAATGCTTTGATAGCTGCAGGATAATCGGTAAGGATAACCGGCTTTTTAAAATGCTTCTCTACCAAATACCTTTCATGTTCACTCTGCAGGTCAATGCCCCATTTATCAATTAAGTATTGAAACTTTTTCTTCTTATTGTGATTGCTTTCTCTTAAAATTTCAATGGCTTCCGTATAGGTCAGCCTTTCAAAATCATTGCTTACCACAAAGTCTAATTTCTCCATCAATCCCAATTCACTCCGCTTGTCCTGCGGAAATGCTTTTTCTTCTTCTGCCAACCGCAGTGCTAAAAATTCAAGGTCTTCTTTATTGTTATCAATTGTGTATTTAATAATGTACCGGATAAATTCTTCTGCAAGGTTGGCATTGTCTTCTAAATCATTAAAAGCTACTTCCGGCTCAATCATCCAGAACTCAGCGAGGTGCCTGGTGGTGTTAGAATTCTCTGCCCTGAAGGTAGGTCCAAAGGTGTAAATATCACTGAATGCCATTGCAGCCAGTTCGCCCTCTAACTGCCCGCTTACGGTAAGGTTGGTGGTACGGCCAAAAAAGTCTTCTTTAAAGTTGATGCTGCCGTCTTCATTTTTTGCAGCAGTTCCGTCAATGGGCAAAGTAGTCACACGGAAGGTTTCACCTGCACCTTCTGCATCGCTTGCGGTGATGATGGGTGTATGCAGGTAAACAAAACCTTTATCGTTAAAGAATTTATGCACTGCAAAAGCCAGCGTATGACGCACCCGGAATACAGCGCCAAAAGTGTTTGTACGGAAACGGATATGAGCATTTTCCCGTAAAAATTCCAGGCTGTGTTTTTTAGGTTGCAGCGGAAATTTTTCGGCATCACTGTCGCCGAGTATTTCTATTGCGGTTGCTTTTAATTCTACTTTTTGCCCTTTTCCCAAAGAAGCGATCACTTCACCGGTAGCCTTGATGCAGGCACCTGTGGTAAGCCGTTTTAAAAGGGCTTCATCAAACCTACCCAGCTCTGCTACTACCTGAAGGTTACTATTGGTACTGCCATCATTCAATGCTATAAACTGGTTGTTCCTGAATGTACGTACCCATCCCATAACGGTGGCCTCATAGTTAGCTGCATCACTTGCCAGCAGTTCTTTTATCTTAATTCTTTTATTGAACATAACGACTTTTTGTGCCTGCAAATATAACGGGGATTTAGGGGATTTATATGATTTGTATGATTGGTGCATACGTGTTAACGGCCTTGATATTATGGATTGATAATTCAATGGCTCGAATGAAATATTAGGAAGTTATTGAAATAATGCTGCAGTTTATATTTTAGGCATCCTCAAGGTTGATACTTTTAATATGCATAAATTCACCGTCCAACAATAATCTTTACAGTTTACACCAACATTAAAATCAGGTATGTATTTTTAACAGATCCTGCACCGAAAAAATCATAATAATCATACCATTCATATTAATCATCATGAAAATCGCCTTCTTCTCCACCAAATCGTACGACCGGGAATTTTTTGACCGCTATGTAACTACCCATGAAATCATTTATTTTGAAGCACAACTGAATGAACAAACTGTGAACCTGGCTGCTGGGTGTACCGCCATTTGTGTTTTTGTAAATGACAAATTGAATGAGCCGGTTATGACTGAATTAAAAAAACTGGGTATTCAGCTAATCGCCCTGCGCTGTGCAGGCTTTAATAATGTGAGCGTTGATTCAGCAAAGTCTTCTGGCATCAGCGTTGTAAGAGTGCCAGCCTACTCACCTCATGCAGTGGCAGAACACGCAGTGGCGTTAATTTTAACATTGAACCGCAAAACACACAAGGCATACAACAGGATCAGGGAAGGGAATTTTTCTTTGGAAAGACTTACGGGTTTTGACCTGTATGAAAAGACGGTGGGGGTAATTGGCACCGGGAAAATAGGACAGGTTTTTTGTGATATCATGCTGGGTTTTGGCTGTAAAGTGATGGCTTTTGACCTGGTTGCCCACCAGCCAACGGCAGCCAAAGGCGTTGAATATATACCATTAATCGATCTGCTGGAGCAGTCGGATATTATTTCACTGCATTGTCCTTTGAACGGACAGACAAAACACCTCATCAACGAACATACCATTTCATTGATGAAAGAAGGTGTGATGCTGATCAACACCAGCCGCGGCGCACTGGTAGAAACAACCGATGCCATCAACGGCCTCAAAACCGGCCGGATAGGCTATTTGGGGCTGGATGTGTACGAGCAGGAAGAGAAATTATTTTTCAATGATTTGTCAGAAAATATCATCCAGGATGATGTGATGATGCAACTGCTTGGCTATCCTAACGTTTTAATTACCTCCCACCAGGGCTTTTTTACGGAAGAGGCTTTGTCTCAAATTGCACAAATAACATTGGGTAATATTGATGATTTTCAAGCAGGGATCATTTTAAAAAATTTGGTGGTATAGCAGTGGGGTGCAGTACATTTACCATAGCATTATTCTAATAAATTCACTATTGTCCGACTAAAACTCTACCCAGTCGTTCAAATGCTTACTCGTTGAGGGTTCTGACCCCTCTCCTTTGGAGAGGGGTTGGGGTGAGGTTCATGTAGGCTTGATAAGGGTTTCAGAC
>Ga0105048_10002576_pt1 | contig 29464 bp, 29 predicted proteins | sample MAT05_FD_78382 | JGI IMG/M metagenome (GOLD analysis project Ga0105048, IMG submission 78382) | Freshwater microbial communities from Lake Fryxell liftoff mats and glacier meltwater in Antarctica - MAT-05 | ecosystem: Environmental > Aquatic > Freshwater > Ice > Liftoff microbial mat | place... | reverse complement strand
TGCTCACCCAGATGTCGCCGAGGCGACCGAAGTGCAGGCGCAGGCCGTCACCGGACAGGGACGGTCGAGATTCGCCGGCAGCCGTGTTGACGGTCGGGCCGAGGTTGACCGGGGCGCTCCAGGCGCCCGTGTCAGTGGCCCGCGTGGAGCGATAGATGTCGAGAGCGCCGAGTGTCCCCGGCCGGTCGGACACGAACACCATCTCCCGCCCGTCACGGCTGACGTTGGGCATCTGGTCGTTGGCCGCCGTGTTGACGCCTGGGACCTCACTGCCCGGCCCGAACGTGCCGTCGGCCCGCATGGCGCTGACGTAGATGTCCTGGTCCAGCCCATCGAGGCCGGTGCTGGAGTAGAACAGGTACGTTCCGGCGTCGGTCTCGACGATCGACGGGCTGAACTCGCCGCCGGCGAAGTTCGTCCGCGACTCCAGCGGCAACCTCGGCACGACGATCGACTCGATCGTGTCGCTCGGGTCACTACTCTCCGGCGCGCACATCGAACGCAGCGTGCTCGGGCCGTGGGCGACGATCGGCGGTGGAGCCAAGGTCACCGACTCGATCGTGTTCGACCGGGTGAAGATCGGTCCGAACGCCGTGGTGAGCCGGGCTATTCTGGACAAGGAAGTCGTGGTCGGACCCGGCGCGACAATTGGTGTTGACGCCGATGCCGACCGGGCTCGCGGATTCACTGTCACCGATTCCGGGATCACCGTTGTGGGCAAGGGCGTTCACGTCTCCGCCTAATTGCCACCCGCTCGCCGGTCGTGGCCGAAGTCACCAGGGATGCGCATGACCGGATTTCTTGTCGTTCTCGACGTCGACTCGACACTCATCGAGAACGAGGTCATCGAGTTGCTCGCGGATGCCGCGGGCTCGCTCGACGAGGTCGCGCGCATCACCACGAGCGCCATGAACGGGGAGCTTGACTTCGAGGAAAGCCTGCGGGCCAGGGTCGCGACACTCGCCGGGCTACCGGTGTCGGTCTTCGACGAGGTCGCCTGCCTGATCCGCGTGACCGAGGGGGTGCCCGAGATGATCAGCGGTGTGCACGCCGCAGGCGGGCGCGTCGGGGTCGTCTCGGGAGGGTTCCACGAGTTGGTCGACCCGATTGCCGAGCGCCTCGGCCTCGACTATTGGCGGGCAAACCGGCTCGAGGTCGCGGGCGGGCTGCTCACCGGAGCGGTGTCCGGCGCCGTCGTCGACGCCCAGGCGAAGGCGCACACGCTGCGCGAATGGGCGGATGACTTCGGCGTGCCGCTGCGCCAGACCGTGGCGGTCGGCGATGGCGCGAACGACCTCCCGATGATGGCTATCACCGGCCTGTCGGTCGGGTTCGACGCGAAGGCGCCCGTGCGCGACGAGGCTGACATCCTCATGGACGTGCGCGACCTCGCCCAGCTGCTTCCGCTGCTCGGCCTTCGCCGGGCCTGAGGTCGGTTAGTGGCCCATGCCCAGACCGCCGTCGACAGGGATAACCGCCCCGGAGATGTAGGCGGCGTCGTCACTGGCAAGCCAGGTGATCACACGCGCGACCTCGAGCGGGGTGGCGAACCGTGCCGCGGGGATCGACTTGAGGTAGTCGGCCTGCTGGGTCTCGGACAGCTCGGCGGTCATGTCGGTCTCGATGAATCCCGGGGCGACCACGTTCGCCGTGATGCCGCGTGATCCGAGTTCGCGGGTGACCGAACGCGCAAGTCCGATGAGCCCACTCTTCGAGGCCGAGTAGTTGACCTGGCCGGCCGAGCCGAGCAGGCCCACAACGCTCGAGACAAGCACAATTCGACCGAAGCGTGCCTTGAGCATTCCCTTTGAGGCACGCTTGACCACACGAAACGCCCCCGACAGGTTCGTGTCGATGACGTCGGTGAAGTCGGAGTCGCTCATCCGCATGAGGAGCATGTCGCGCGTGATGCCCGCGTTGGCGACGACCACCTCGACAGGGCCGAGCTCCGCCTCGATGCTCGTGAACGCACCGTCGATCGAGGCGGCATCGGTCACGTCGGCGCGCACGGTCATGGTGCCGGCCGGGCCGTCCCCGGACCGGGCGGTCACCGCGACGCGGTGCCCGAGCGCGACGAATTCTTCAGCGATGGCAAATCCGATTCCGCGGTTTCCGCCGGTGACGAGAACGGTCCTGGCAACGGTCATTGATGACTCCCCTGAAACAGCCTGCAAACGGGGCGCTCCCGGCAAACTCCCACAAGCCTAGACGTAGGCTTAGCCAGTCGTAGCTGGTTCCACCACTCAGCAGAAAACGTGTTCCATGGCTAAACCACAGGTCATCGCCTCTATCACCGCGCTCCCCCAGTCTCCCCAGGACGATCGCAGGGCCCGCATGACGAAATACCTCATCGCCATGGGTGTCCGCCTGGTTTGCATTGCCCTGTGCTTCGTTGTGCAGGGCTGGTGGCTCGCAGTTTTCGCAATCGCCGCGATTGTGCTCCCCTACTTCGCAGTGATACTTGCAAATGTGGGCCATCAGGAGGCCGGCACCGTCGTGCGGCCGGGTTCGATCGTTCCGGTGCGCCCTCGCGAGCAGCCCGCCGACGGTGACGCTGCATGATCTCACTCCCGGGAGCTGGCGTCGACGCTGAGATGTCGCCGACCTGCTCGCGGGCGGGATGCTCTCAGGCTGCGACTTTCAACGTCAATTGGCGTAACCCCCGAATCCACGGCCCGGAGCGGGTCAAGGTGTGGCTGGCGTGCGACGAGCACCGCGACTACCTGCATGACTACCTGCACGCGCGGGACTTCCCGGTTCGGGTGACCCCGCTCGCGCAGAGCGTCGATAGAGTTGAACTGTCATGAACCGTTGGAGATTCGCCCTCTCGAAGCGGTGGGCGGGTTACCTCGCGCTCACCGTCGTGTTCGCGATCGCGTGCTCGGGACTCGGCCTGTGGCAGTTCGAGCGCCGCGCTGAGGCGCGCGCCGAGGTTGTGCGTATCGAGTCCAACTACGAGCGTCCGGCAGCGCCGGTTGCCGACGTTCTCGACACGCCAGGCTCCTATGAGGAAAGCCAGAAGTGGCTTCCGGTTTTACTCGAGGGCACCTACCTCGCTGATGAGCAGCTTCTCGTCCGAAACCGGCCGTTCGCGGGCCGTCCCGGGTTCGAGGTGCTCACTCCCCTGCTCCTGGCCGACGGCACCGTGTTCGTTGTCGACCGCGGCTGGTTGCCGACGGGATCCGAACAGGATGCACCCGACGACGTTCCCGCAGCGCCGACCGGCCCGGTGTCCGTCACGGTGCGACTGAAGGAGGGCGAGCCGCTGCTCTCGAGCCGTTCGACGATCGCCGGTTCTGGGCAGATCCCGACCATCCATCTCCCCCAGATCGCCGAGCTGCTCGACCGTCCCGCGTACACGGCGGCCTACGGGCTCGTGATCTCCGAGACCCCGGAGCCGGAGACCGCGCCGATGCCGTCGGTCAAGCCGGTGCTCGACGAGGGTCCGCACCTGTCCTACGCGCTGCAGTGGTTCGTCTTCGCGATCCTCGCATTCATCGGGCTCGGCTGGGGCCTGCGCCAGGAGTACCGCAGCGTGAACGCGGACGACCCGGACGAGAAGGAGCGAGCCGACGAGCGAGCGCGCCGCCGGGCGGCCCGGGCACCGTCCGACGACGAGTCGGAGGACGCGCTGCTCGAGGCGAGCGAACGGCGCTAGCTGTCAGGCCAAGCTGATCAGGTCGGCGTAGTCCTTGTTCCAAAAATCTTCGGTGCCGTCGGGCAGGATGAGCACCCGCTCGGGGTTGAGGGCTTCCACGGCGCCTTCGTCGTGGCTCACGAGCACGACGGCGCCGGAGTAGTTCGAGAGGGCATCGAGGATCTCTTCGCGGCTGGCCGGGTCCAGGTTGTTGGTCGGCTCGTCGAGCAGCAGCACGTTCGCGCCCGACACAACGATCATCGCAAGGGCCAGGCGAGTCTTCTCTCCGCCGGAGAGCACCCCGGCGGCCTTGTGCGAATCGTCGCCCGTGAAGAGGAATGACCCGAGTACTCGCCGGGCCTCCATCTCGGTGATCGACGGTGAGGACGAGACCATGTTCTCGAGCACGCTCCGCTTGACATCTATCGTCTCGTGCTCCTGCGCGTAATATCCGATCCGCAGTCCGTGACCCGGCTCGATCTGCCCGGTATCGGGCTTGTCCACGCCCGCGAGCATCCGGAGCAGGGTGGTCTTTCCCGCGCCGTTGAACCCGAGTACGACCACCTTCGACCCGCGGTCGATCGCGAGGTCGACCGCGGCGAAGATCTCGAGCGACCCGTAGCTCTTGCTCAGGTTGGAGGCCATGAGCGGGGTTCTGCCGCAGGGCGCGGGCTCGGGGAAGCGCAATTTGGCAACGCGGTCGACCGAGCGAACCTCGTCGAGACCGGAGAGCATCTTCTCGGCCCGACGCACCATCTGGTGCGCCGCGGCGGCCTTGGAGGCCTTCGCGCCGAACTTGGCTGCTTGCAGCTGCAGCACGGACGCCTTCTTTTCGACGTTGACGCGCTCCTTCTTGCGGCGCTCCTCATCGGCGGCCCGCTGGCGTAGGTAGTTCTTCCAGTTCATGTTGTAGACGTCGATGACCGTGCGGTTGGCATCGAGGTAGAAGACGCGGTTGACGGTCTCCTCCACCAGTTCGATGTCGTGGCTGATCACGATCAGGCCACCCTGGAACGACTTCAGGTAGTCCCGCAGCCAGACGACGGAGTCAGCATCGAGGTGGTTGGTCGGTTCGTCGAGGAGCATGGTGTCGGCGCCGGAGAACAGGATGCGCGCGAGCTCGATCCGTCGACGCTGGCCGCCGGAGAGAGTCGAGAGGGGCTGGTCGAGGATGCGGTCGGGCAGGGAGAGGTTGCTTGCGATCGACGCGGCCTCAGCCTCGGCCGCGTACCCGCCGAGCGCGAGGAACTTGTCCTGCAGGTTGCCGTACTTCTTCATCGCCCGCTCGCTCGTCGCCGAGTCGCCGTCACCCATGCCGATTGCGGCGGACTCCATGCCGAGCATCAGTTGGCCGAGGCCGCGGGCGTCGAGGATGCGGGTGCGCGCGAGGTCCTCTGGGTTGCCCGAGCGCGGGTCCTGTGGGAGGTAGCCGACCTCACCGGAACGGTCGATCCTGCCGTCGGTGGGCATCCCCTCGCCCGCGAGGATCTTGGTCAGGGTGGTCTTGCCGGCGCCGTTGCGTCCGACGAGGCCGATCTTGTCGCCGCGGTCGACGCGGAAGGAGACGCCCTGCATCAGCGTGCGCGCTCCGACTCGGAGCTCGAGATCATGCACGCTCAGCACAGGTGAATTCCATTTCTTCGGGCGCGTTTCTAGAACACAATGCGGGGGGAAGTCCCCCAGTCTACGCGCCGGGCCGCGGCATCCCGCCCGAACGCACGACGAGCCCGCCCGCGGAGTGGCGGGACAGGCTCTTCGTGGCGGCTCAGATCGAGAAGCCGAGTGCGCGCATCATGTCGCGGCCGTCGTCGGTAATCTTTTCCGGGCCCCACGGCGGCATCCACACCCAGTTGATGCGGAACTGCTCCACGACGCCATCCAGGGACTCTGCGGTCTGTTCCTCGAGAACATCGGTAAGGGGGCATCCAGCCGACGTGAGCGTCATGCTGATGATGAGGGCGTTGTTCTCATCATCCCAGGTGAGGTCATAGATCAGACCGAGGTCAACGATATTGATCCCGAGTTCGGGATCCATGACATTCTTCAGCGCCTCTTCGACCTGATCGAAGAGCGCGGGTGCGAGTGCGACAGCCATCGGATCAGCTTACGGAAGTCTCGGTGAGAAATCGATCGTAGCCTTCGGTTTCGAGGCGGTCGGCCAGCTCTGGGCCGCCGTTCTCGGCGACGCGACCATCGACGAACACGTGGACGAAGTCCGGCTGGATATAGCGGAGGATGCGGGTGTAATGCGTGATGAGCAGCAGCCCGAGGCCCGTCTCGGCCTTTGCGCGGTTGACGCCCTCTGCGACGATCTTGAGCGCGTCAACGTCGAGGCCGGAGTCGGTCTCGTCGAGGACCGCGAACTTGGGCTTCAGCAGCTCGAGCTGGAGGATCTCGTGGCGCTTCTTCTCACCTCCGGAGAATCCCTCGTTGACATTGCGCTGGGCGAAGGAGGGGTCCATGCGGAGGTTCTTCATGGCCTCCCTGACGTCCTTGGTCCAACCCCGCAGCGCGGGGGCCTCGCCGTCAAGCGCGGTCTTGGCGGTGCGGAGGAAGTTAGTCACGGCGACGCCCGGGATCTCGACCGGGTACTGCATTGCGAGGAAAAGTCCGGCGCGGGCGCGCTCGTCGACCGGCAGGTCGGTCATCTCGTTGCCGTCGAGCTTGATTGAACCGCGTTCGACGTGATATTTCGGGTGCCCGGCGATCGTGTAGGCGAGGGTGGACTTGCCCGAGCCATTGGGGCCCATGATCGCGTGGATCTCGCCCTCGTTGACGGTGAGGTCGACGCCCTTGAGAATGTCGATCTTTCCCTGCTCGGTTTCGACGCTCACATGGAGGTCGTGGATTTCGAGAACAGACATGGTTGGTTCCTTCAGATCTTTGAGACGGTGACGAGCGCGGTCGGATCGATGAAGACCTCGCCACCCTCGATCGTCACGGTGTAGACGGGGACCGGCTCGTAGGCCGGAAGGGTGATGGGCTTGCCGGACTTGAGCGAGAATTTGGAGCCGTGCGCCCAGCACTCAAGGGTGTCGTCCTCCACGAAACCCTCGGACAGCGAGATGTCGCCGTGGGTGCAGGTGTCGCCGATCGCGTAGATGTCGCCAGCCGAGTCGCGAACAAGGGCGATGGGCAGGCCGTCGATAACGACGCGCACTGCGGCTCCCACCTCGAGGTCGGTTTCGGCGCAGACCTTTATTGCAGCCATCAGCTCTGGGCTCCTTCCGGCACGAGTGCCGACTCTATTGCGGATTCGAGGCGCGTCTGCAGTTCGGGCGAGCCGATCCGCTGCACGATCTCGGCGAGGAATCCGCGGACGACGAGCCGCCTCGCCTCCTCCTCGCTGATGCCGCGCGCCTGCAGGTAGAACAGCTGCTCGTCGTCGAAGCGACCCGATGCACTCGCGTGACCGGCTCCGGCGATGTCGCCCGTCTCGATCTCGAGATTCGGGATCGAATCGGCGCGAGCTCCATCGCTGAGCAGGAGGTTGCGGTTCTGCTCATAGCTGTCGGTTCCCGCCGCCGACTGGCGGATGAGAACGTCGCCGATCCAGACGGTGTGCGCTCCCCTGCCCTGCAGCGCACCCTTGTAGGTGACGCGCGACTTGGTCTTGGGGGCGTCGTGGTCGACGAAGACCTGCTGCTCGATGTGCTGGCCCGATGTGGCGAAGTACGCGCCGTACAGTTCGACGTCGGCTCCCTCGCGGACGAGGTGCACCGATGGGTTGATCCGGATGACGTCGCCGTCGAGCGAGACGACGACGTGGCGAAGCCTGGCGTCACGGCCGACCCGGGCGAAGTGGCTCGCGAGGTGGATCGCGTCGTCGTTCCACTGTTGCACACTCACGACGGTGAGGTCGGCCCCGTCTTCGACGATGATCTCCACATTCTCTGCGAGCTGGGCAGCGCCCGAGTTATGCAGCACGATGTGGCCGCGGCTGTGCTTCTTCGCGGTGATGATCGTGTGCGCCGCACGGGGTGCGCCGTCGAGGCCGGAGCGCTCGAGGGCGAGATCCTGGACCTCGTCCCCGTCGATTGTGATGGCGAGGGCGCGCTCGAAACTCGACCAGGCGTTCGCGGATGCGCGGTCCTCCGGCACTCCGGCGGATCCGACCAAGGCATCCCCGCGGTCTACCCACGAGATGCTCACGCCGGGCGTCAATACGGTGTCGTAGTGCCACTCACCGCCGTCGAGCTCGCCCTCGATGAGAGGACGCAGCTTGGCTATGGGGCTGAACTTCCACTCGATTTCACGGCCAGTGACGGCCGGGAAATCAGCGGTGATTGTTGACTTGAATCGTTCCGAACGAGTCTGCACCGGGACATAGCTCGACCCACCGTCGCTGCGCGGCGCGCGGCCGGGCTGCGTGGGGTCGAGCTCTGCCTGCTGCCGAGTACCTTCGTCGATCTTGAGGGGGCTTGCAGGAGCTGACATCTAGCCGACGGATCCTTCCATACCCATTTCGATGAGTTTATTGAGTTCGAGCGCGTACTCCATTGGGAGTTCGCGCGAGATCGGTTCGATGAAGCCACGCACGATCATGGCCATGGCCTCGTCTTCCGGCATGCCGCGGCTCTGCAGGTAGAAGAGCTGCTCGGCGCTGACGCGGGAGACGGTTGCCTCATGTCCCATCTGTACGTCGTCCTCGCGGATGTCGGTCGTCGGATACGTGTCCGAGCGTGAGATGGTGTCGACCAGCAGTGCATCGCAACGAACGGTGTTCGCCGAGTGATGGGCGCCCTCGGCAATGCGGACCTCTCCGCGGTACCCCGTTCGTCCGCCGCCCCGGGCGATCGACTTGGAGACGATCGAGGACTGTGTGTAGGGCGCCATATGAACCATCTTGGCTCCGGCGTCCTGATGTTGTCCGGGACCGGCGAACGCGACCGACAGCGTCTCCCCCTTGGCACGCTCACCGACGAGGTAGATGGACGGGTACTTCATCGTCACCTTAGATCCGATGTTGCCGTCGATCCACTCCATCGTCGCGCCCTCGTGGGCGATGGCACGCTTTGTGACGAGGTTGTAGACGTTGTTCGACCAGTTCTGGATCGTTGTGTAGCGAACGCGCGCGTTCTTCTTGACGATGATCTCGACCACGGCGGAGTGCAGCGAGTCCGACTTGTAGATCGGGGCCGTGCAGCCCTCGATGTAGTGAACGTAGCTGCCCTCGTCGGCGATGATGAGCGTTCGCTCGAACTGGCCCATGTTCTCTGTGTTGATCCGGAAGTAGGCCTGCAGCGGGATCTCGACGTGCACGCCCTTCGGCACGTAGACGAACGAGCCACCGGACCAGACCGAGGTGTTGAGCGCAGCGAACTTGTTGTCGCCCTCGGGGATGACGGTGCCGAAATACTCCTGGAACAACTCCGGGTGCTCTTTGAGAGCGGTATCGGTGTCCATGAAGATGACACCCTGCGCCTCGAGCTCCGCGTTGATCGAGTGGAACACGACCTCCGACTCGTACTGGGCGGCCACGCCGGAGACGAGGCGCTGGCGCTCCGCCTCAGGGATGCCGAGCTTCTCGTACGTGTTGCGAATGTCTTCGGGGAGGTCTTCCCACGTCTGCGCCTGCTTCTCGGTAGAGCGGACGAAGTACTTGATGTTGTCGAAGTCGATGCCCGAAAGGTCGGCTCCCCATGTCGGCATCGGTTTCTTCCCGAACAGCGCCAGACCCTTGAGTCGCTTTTTGAGCATCCATTCCGGTTCGCTCTTGAGCGCTGAGATGTCGGCGACGACTTCGGGCGAGATTCCGCGTTTCGCGGAGGCGCCGGCGACGTCGGAGTCAGACCATCCGAACTCGTACGTGCCAAGGCCGTCGAGTTCGGGTCGTTCGATGAGTACGTCAGACATGATTACCTCTTTCCAACCAGTCCCAACCGAGGTGATCGGGGTGGTATTCCGGGCCTCGAACTGCACTGACGGGGCGACTGCCCCGACGCGCTCCCCCGTGCGTGCCGCGCGGTGGGAGTTGTTGGCGCGTTCTGGCCCGGCTACTGCATCGCGTGCCCGGCCCAAGACGTGCTTTCCGGACTGAGTCAGTCTACAGGGAACACTCGGGAAAGAGGGGCTTCCAGCCTGTGAAGGCACTGGCACAACCAGCCGGTTCCCTCGCAGGTGGCGCTGCCTAGAATGGGTGAATCGACACTGGGTTTGGAGTCTCCGAGTGAATAGCGCGCCTTCTCGTCTGCGGACGGTCATTGCACCGGTTGCCGCCTGGCTTCCTTCTACGATCGACCGACGCGTGCGGGTGACCGCCTGGCTCTCGCTCGTCGCCCAGATCCTGATCGTCGGCACGGGGGGCGCCGTGCGGCTCACCGGCTCAGGGCTCGGCTGCCCGACCTGGCCGCGCTGCACCGCTGACTCATTCGTGAGCACCCCCGAGCAGGGCATCCACGGTGTGATCGAGTTCGGCAACCGCCTGCTCACCTTCGTGCTCATCCTCATCGCGGTTGCGATGTTCCTTTTCGTCGTCCGGATGCGCAAGCGACGCCCCGACCTATTCCGGCTCGCGCTGGTCATCGGCCTCGGCATCCCGTTCCAGGGCGTCATCGGCGGTATCACCGTGCTGACGAACCTCGACCCCTACATTGTCGGACTGCACTTCGTGCTCTCGACCGTTCTCGTGGTGCTCGCGACGGTCCTCGTCTACCGCGTCTACCGGGGCCGCCGAGGAGCTGCGCTCGTGGCGCCAGGTTGGTACGTCGCGACCGGCTACCTGGCCTCACTTTTCGTCGGCGTGACGATTCTCGTCGGGATCCTGACGACAGGTTCCGGGCCCCACGCCGGCGACAAGGGGTCAGCACGCAACGGTCTCGACTCAGAGCTGTTGCAGCACTTGCACAGCTACCCGGCGTACATCACGCTCGGTCTCACGATTGTTCTGTTCGTCGGTGCACTTCACATGCGGCTTCCCGCTGTCGCAAAGGCGGTCGGCCTGCTGCTCGCGGTGGAGTTCGCACAGATCGTCGGTGGCATCAGCCAGTCCCGCATGGGGTTACCTGAGCTGCTCGTCGGCATCCACATGGTGCTCGCATGCGTGCTCGCTGCCGCGATGACATCGGTGATGCTCAACCTGAGGGAGCGTGCCGTCATGGTCCCGGCGCCAGCGATGCAGCCACGGGTCACGACCGCGGCGCTCTGAGTCTGGCGGCGGCGGCTCGGATGGAGGCTGCCTAGAACGGCAGCAGCGGGTCGACGCCGACCGCGATGAACAGCAGCGTCAGGTACGAGATCGAGCTGTGGAATACCCTCATCGGCTTGACCTCGTCGTGCCGAATGGCGGTGCTGTACAGGCGGTGGGACTCGATGATGAACCAGCCCCCCGCGGCAACCGCGACCACAGTGTAGAGGATGCCCATGGAGGCGACCGGGATCAGGAGAAGCGAACACGCCACGGTGGCCCACGCGTAGAGCACGACCTGGAGCCCAACGAGGGTGCGCCCGCGCACGACCGCGAGCATCGGCACGTTCACCGAGGCGTAGTCGGCGCGATAGCGCATGGACAGCGGCCAGTAGTGCGGCGGGGTCCAGAGGAACACGACGAAGAAGAGGATGACGGGCGCCCAGTCGAGGGAGCCGGTGACGGCCGCCCAGCCGATCAGCACAGGGAAGCATCCGGCGATCCCGCCCCAGACGATGTTCTGCGCCGTGCGGCGCTTGAGCCAGAGGGTGTAGACCACGACGTAAAAGAAGATTGCGGCGGCCGAGAGTGCTGCGGCGAGCAGATTGGTGGTGACCGCCAGCCAGACAATCGACGCGATGCCGACGAGCCACGCGAACACGAGGGCCTCGCGGTCGCTGAGCTCACCGGTGACGAGCGGCCTGTTCTTCGTGCGCTCCATCACCCGGTCGATGTCCCGGTCGATGTAGCAGTTGAACGCGCCAGCCGAGCCTGCGCTCAGCGATCCGCCGATCAGGGTCGCCACGACCAGCCACAGGTTCGGGATGCCGTTCTGTGCCAGAACCATTACCGGTGCGGTGGTCACGAGCAGCAGCTCGATCACTCGGGGTTTCGTCAACGCGACATAGGCGCGAGCCTTGCGAGCGAACCCGGGCCTCTCGCGCGCTGCGCGGTCCTTGACGGTTACGTCCATTGCTCCTCTAACCGGATTCATTACCGACCCAAGTCTAGTTGATCTAAGTCGCGAGCTCTCCCGACGCAAGGGGCCATGAGAGACGCGCCGGTAAGCCGATTCTCTATACTGGAGATGCTTGCCAGCCGTGAGCGAACCTGCGCTGCCCCGAAGTTGACTGGTGTGGCGAGGTTCGACGCGGACATGCCGTTGATGTCAGCGGCAAGCCACACCTCATGTGCGGGCGATGGTCACAGGCCTGGCTCCACAGCGAACGAAGGGTCGATAACCAAGTGCAGAATTTCCAGTGGGATTCCCTCGACAGCAGAGCAGTCGACACCGCTCGTATCCTCGCCGCCGACGCGGTAGAGCGGGTCGGAAACGGACATCCCGGTACGGCGATGAGCCTCGCGCCCGCCGCCTACCTGTTGTTCCAGAAGGTCATGCGCCGCGACCCGAGCGACAACACCTGGATCGGTCGCGACCGCTTCATCCTCTCGGCCGGGCACAGCTCGCTGACCCAGTACGTGCAGTTCTACCTCGGTGGCTACGGCCTCGAGATCGACGATCTCAAGGCGCTGCGGACCTGGGGATCGAAGACCCCCGGCCACCCGGAGTACGGACACACCGACGGGGTCGAGATCACCACGGGCCCGCTCGGCCAGGGTCTCGCCGCGGCCGTCGGATTCGCCTACGCGTCCAGATTCGAGCGCGGCCTCTTCGATCCTGATACCGCGGCGGGGCAGAGCCCGTTCGACCACCACGTCTACGCCATCGCCAGCGACGGCGACCTGCAGGAGGGCATCACCAGCGAGGCCTCGTCGCTCGCCGGTCACCAGCAGCTCGGCAACCTCATCGCGATCTACGACAGCAACCAGATCTCGATCGAGGACGACACCAACATCGCCTTCACCGAGGACGTTGCTGCACGCTACGAGGCCTACCACTGGCACGTCCAGCTCGTCGACTGGAAGAAGACCGGCGACTACGTCGAGGACCTGAACGAGCTCAACGACGCCATCGAGGCTGCCAAGGCCGAGAGCGGCAAGCCGTCACTCATCATCCTGCGCACGATTATCGGCTGGCCGTCGCCGAAGAAGCAGAATACCGGCAAGATCCACGGGTCCGCGCTGGGCGCAGACGAGCTCGCTGCGGTCAAGACCATTCTCGGCTTCGACCCGGAGCAGTCGTTCGCGGTCGAGGACGACGTGCTGACCCACACCCGCAAGGCCGTCGAACGTGGCCAGGCCGCGCACGCGGAGTGGAACGTCCAGTTCGACGGGTGGGCCGCCGCCCAACCGGAGCGCAAGGAGCTCCTCGACCGCATGCTCGCCGGCGACCTGCCCGACGGGGTCGCCGAGGCGCTGCCCGTGTTCCCGTCAGGCAAGGACGTGTCCACTCGCGCCGCGTCCGGCAAGGTCCTGACTGCTCTCGGCCCGGTCATCCCGGAACTGTGGGGCGGCTCCGCCGACCTCGCCGAGTCGAACAACACCACCATCGAGGGTGGGGCGTCGTTCGTTCCCGCCGAGCATTCGACCGGTGAGTGGACGGGCAACGAGTACGGACGTGTGCTCCACTTCGGCATCCGCGAGCACGCGATGGCGGCGATCCTCAACGGAATCGTGCTGCACGGCAACACGCGCCCCTTCGCCGGCACCTTCCTGATCTTCAGCGACTACATGCGGCCGGCCGTGCGCCTCGCCGCACTCATGCAGGCCCCGGCGATCTACGTGTGGACACACGACTCCGTCGCGCTCGGCGCCGACGGTCCGACCCACCAGCCGGTCGAACAGCTCGCGACCCTCCGCGCCATCCCGGGCCTCGACGTCGTCAGGCCCGCGGATGCGAACGAAACCGCGCACGCCTGGCACGCGATCCTCGGGCGCCGACGCGGCCCCGCCGGAATCGTGCTTTCCCGTCAGAACCTGCCCGTCTTCGACCGTGGCGACGACGTCGCGAACGGCGACACGCTCGCCTCGGCGCAGCACGTCGCGAAGGGTGCCTACGTGCTCGCGGAGGCCGCCGGCGGAATCCCCGACGTGATCATCATCGCGACGGGCTCCGAGGTGCAGTTCGCGCTTGAGGCGCGCACAGCGCTGGCCGGCGACGGGATCGGCGCGCGCGTCGTCTCCGCCCCGAGCCTGGAATGGTTCGACGAGCAAGGCGCCGAGTACCGCGAACAGGTGCTCCCCGCCGCGGTGAAGGCCCGGGTGTCCGTCGAGGCCGGAATCGCCCTCGGCTGGCGTGAGTATGTCGGCGACGCCGGGCGCAGCGTCTCCATCGAGCACTTCGGTGCCTCCGCCGACTACGAGACCCTGTACCGCGAGTTCGGCATGACGACCGAGAGTGTGGTCGCCGCCGCCAAGGATTCGTTGTCCGCCGCCCTGGCGACCGGCAACTGAAAACCACTAACCGAAAGAAGATCGTCATGACCGAAACCCTTTCCCCCACCGCAGCACTGTCCGCCACCGGCGTGAGCATCTGGCTCGACGACCTCTCGCGCGAGCTAATCAACTCGCGAGGCCTCCAGAGCCTCATCGCGGAGAAGAACGTCGTTGGCATCACCACGAACCCGACGATCTTCGCCAGCGCACTCGCCAAGGGCGAGGCGTACGACGCCCAGATCGCCGAGCTCGCCGCCAGTGGAACGAGTGTCACCGACGCGGTGTTCGCGATCACCACAGCCGACGTCGCCGACGCCTGCGACATACTCCGCCCGGTCTACGATTCCACCGCCGGATTCGACGGCCGCGTGTCGATCGAGGTCGAGCCCGACCTCGCCCACGACGCCGCCGGCACGTTCGAGGAGGCGGGGCGGCTCTGGGCCAAGGTCGACCGCCCAAATCTGATGATCAAGATCCCCGCTACGGTCGAGGGGCTCGAGGCCATCGCGAACACGATCGGTGAGGGGATCAGCGTCAACGTGACCCTGATCTTCAGCCTCGAGCGCTACCGCGACGTTATCAACGCCTATCTCACTGGTCTCGAGAAGGCGAAGAACGCGGGCCACGACCTCTCCAGCATCCACTCGGTCGCCTCCTTCTTCGTATCGCGCGTCGACACAGAGATCGACAAGCGGCTCGAGGCGATCGGCACTGGCGAGGCCACCGCGCTCAAGAGCAAGGCAGGGATCGCGAACGCGCGGCTGGCCTACCAGGTGTTCGAGCAGTCATTCGCGACCGAGCGCGCCGCCGGCCTGCTTGCGGCTGGCGCGAACAAGCAGCGTCCGCTGTGGGCGTCGACGGGGGTCAAGGACCCGAACCTCCCCGATACCCTCTACGTCACCGAGCTCGCCGTTGCCGACACCGTCAACACCATGCCGGAGAAGACCCTGGACGCGACCTTCGATCACGCTGAAATTGCCGGTGACGCCGTCACCGGCAACTACGACTCCGCGAACGGCGTGCTCGACGCACTCGACTCGCTCGGGATCTCCTATGATGACGTCACCCAGCTGCTCGAGCGCGAGGGCGTAGAGAAGTTCCAGGTGTCCTGGAATGAACTCCTTGACACGGTGACGGCAGCCCTCGAGGCAGCCAAGTGACCTTCGACATCGCCGTCACCGGGGCGGCCGCCGACGCGGTCGCCCGGATAGTGCCGCAGCTCGTCCGCGACGGGGTCGCATCCGGGATCACGACACAGGATTCGAGCCTGTGGGGCGCCGAGGCCGAGGAAGAAGCGTCAACGCGTCTCGGCTGGGTCGAGGCCGTCGCGATCTCCGAGGCGCTGGTACCGGAGATCATCGCGCTGCGCGACGGGCTGCGGTCCCGCGGCATCAACCACATCGTGCTCGGCGGGATGGGCGGATCCTCGCTCGCCCCCGAGGTCATCGCGCGCACCGCCGGCGTCGCGCTGACCGTGCTTGACACGACGGACCCCGGGCAGGTGCGCTCCGCTGTGCACGACCGCATCGCGACGACCGCCCTCGTGATCTCGTCGAAGTCGGGCTCGACGGTCGAGACCGACAGTCAGAAGCGCGTATACGAGCAGGCGTTTCGCGAGCACGGGATCGACCCCGTCGACCGGATCATCATCGTGACAGACCCGGGCTCGCCGCTCGACCTGTCGGCGCGGGCCGACGGCTACCGCGTGTTCAACGCCGACCCGAATGTCGGCGGCCGGTTCTCGGCACTCACCGCCTTCGGACTGGTGCCGTGTGGGCTCGCTGGCGTCGACATCCAACACCTGCTCGACGATGCGGAATCGGTCAGCCTGCAGCTCGCGCTCGACACCCCGAGCAACCCCGGACTCGTGCTTGGCGCGGCGATCGCCGGCACAAGTCCACTCAAGGACAAGCTCGGGATCGTCGCCGACGGTACCTACATCGTCGGCTTCGGCGACTGGGTGGAACAGCTCATCGCCGAGTCGACGGGCAAGCACGGCAGGGGCATCCTCCCCGTCGTTCTCGGTGTCGACTCGCCCGAGATCTCCGCCGGACTCCCCGACCTGCAAATCGTGCGCCTCGTGCACGACAAGCGCGCCACCGAGGAGGTCATCGAGGGCGAGATCGAGATCAGCGGCACCCTCGGGGCGCAGATCCTCGTCTGGGAGTACGCGACCGCGGTCGCCGGACGGCTGCTGGGCATCAACCCGTTCGACCAGCCGGACGTCGAGTCGGCGAAGATCGCCACCCGCGGGCTGCTCGACGCCCGTCCGCAGCCCTCGGCCCCGGCATTCGTCGACGGCAGAATCGAGGTGCGTGGCACCAGTGACGTCGTCGATGGCGTCGCCTCGGTGCGCGCGGCCGTCGACGGGCTCCTCGCGCAGCTCGGGCCAGACGGGTACCTGTCGATCCAGGCCTACGCCAACAGAATCTCGTACCGCGAGCTCGCGCAGCTCCGCTCGATCCTCGCCGAGCGCGCCGGCAGGCCGGTCACCTTCGGCTGGGGGCCGCGCTTCCTGCACTCGACGGGCCAGCTCCACAAGGGCGGCCCCGCCGTCGGGGTGTTCCTGCAGATCACCGCCGTGGAGCCGGTCGACCTCGAGATCCCCGGCCGTCCATTCAGCTTCGGGCAGCTCATCCAGGCGCAGGCGGCGGGCGACGCGAGCGTGATCGCCGAGCACGGTCGACCGGTGCTGACCCTCACCCTGCACGACCCCGCGAACACAGTTCAGGCGCTCATGAGCGCCCTGCGCTGACGCGAACACACGACAGAAAACAAGGAGCCGCATGCCCCCGGTGGAGATCACCCCGGAGTTCAATCCGCTGCGATTGGCCACCGATCGCCGACTCAGCCGCATCGCCGGCCCGAGTGGGCTCATCATCTTCGGTGTGACGGGAGACCTGTCACGCAAGAAGCTCATGCCCGCGGTCTACGACCTCGCCAACCGCGGACTGCTGCCGCCCGGCTTCGCCCTGGTGGGGTTCGCGCGGCGCGACTGGGAAACGCAGGACTTCGAGAAGGTCGTGCACGACGCGGTCAAACAGTACGCCCGCACGCCGTTCGACGACGACGTATGGAAGCAGCTCGCGCAGGGCATCCGCTTCGTGCAGGGCGAGTTCGACGATGACGCGGCCTTCGCCCGGCTCAAGGACACCGTTGAAGAGCTCGACGTGCACCGGGGAACGATGGGCAACCACGCGTTCTACCTGTCGATCCCGCCAAAGTCATTCCCCGAGGTGACAGAGCAGCTGCGCCGGTCCGGTCTCGCGGAGCAGAAAGACGGCCAGTGGCGGCGCGTCGTCATCGAGAAGCCGTTCGGCAGCGACCTGAAGACAGCGCGCGAGCTCAACGCGGTAGTCGAGTCGGTCTTCCCGCCCGACTCGGTGTTCCGCATCGACCACTACCTGGGCAAGGAGACGGTGCAGAATATCCTCGCGCTACGCTTCGCGAACCAGCTCTACGAGCCGATCTGGAATGCGAACCACGTCGACCACGTTCAGATCACGATGGCCGAGGACATCGGTGTCGGCGGACGAGCGGGCTACTACGATGGCATCGGTGCCGCTCGCGACGTCATCCAGAACCACCTGCTGCAGCTGCTCGCCCTCACCGCCATGGAGGAGCCGATCTCGTTCGACGCGGCCGACCTGCGCGCGGAGAAGGAGAAGGTGCTCTCCGCCGTGCGGCTGCCGAAGGATCTGGCAACGGGCACCGCCCGCGGCCAGTACTCCGGCGGCTGGCAGGGCGGAGAGAAGGTGCTCGGCTTCCTCGACGAGGAGGGCATGAACGCCGAGTCGACGACCGAGACGTTCGCGGCCATGCGGCTCGACATCGGGACGCGGCGCTGGGCCGGTGTGCCGTTCTACCTGAGGGCCGGCAAGCGACTGGGCAGGAGGGTGACGGAAATCGCTGTCGTGTTCAAGCGCGCGCCCCAGCAGCTGTTCGCGGAGAGCCAGACCTCGGCGCTCGGCCAAAACGCGCTCGTCATCCGCGTGCAGCCCGACGAGGGAGTCACGATCCGCTTCGGCTCGAAGGTCCCGGGAGCAGTCATGCAGGTGCGTGACGTGACGATGGACTTCGGCTACGGCCACGCCTTCACCGAGGCGAGCCCGGAGGCGTACGAGCGACTCATCCTCGACGTGCTGCTCGGCGACCCTCCCCTATTCCCGCGCCACCAGGAGGTGGAACTGAGTTGGAAGATCCTCGACCCGATCGAGGAGTTTTGGGCGACGCAGGGCAAACCCGAGCAATACCGGCCCGGAACCTGGGGCCCCGCATCCGCCGACGACCTCCTCGCGAGGGACGGCCGAACTTGGAGACGCCCATGATCGTCGACCTGCCCGACACCACCACGAGCCGTATCTCGAAAACGCTCGTGAAGATCCGTGAGGAGGGCGGTGCCGTCGCCCTCGGACGCGTGTTGACCTTGGTCATCTCCACCGCCCTGGGCCACGAGGAGGAGGCGATCGAGGCCGCGAACGACGCGTCCCGCGAGCATCCGATGCGCGTCATCGTGATCTCCACCGCGGCGGCCGACTCCCCGGCGAAGGATGCGACGCGCCTCGACGCGCAGATCAGGGTCGGCGGCGACGCCGGGGCCAGCGAGGTTATCGTACTCAAGGCCTACGGCGACATGGCGCAGGACGAGGAAGGCCTCGTGACGGGGCTGCTGCTACCCGACGCCCCCGTGGTCGCGTGGTGGCCCGGCGAAGCGCCCGAGGTCGCCTCCGCATCCCCGCTCGGGCGCATCGCCCAACGCCGCATTACGGATGCCGCGGCGCAGAGCGACCCGCGTGGTTTCCTCGAGCACCTCGCCCGCACCTACTCTCCCGGAGACACTGATTTCGCCTGGACGAGACTGACCCTGTGGCGCGCGCAGCTCGCCGCGGTGCTCGACCAGCCGCCCTACGAGCCGATCATTGCGGCGGAGGTGCACGGTGCGGCGGACTCCCCGTCGACGACCCTCATCGCCGCCTGGCTGGATTTGCAGCTCGAGCTTCCGGTGTTGCACGAGGTTACCCCGTCGATCCCCGGATCCAGCGGCATCCACGGCGTCAGGCTCGATCGGTCCTCTGGGACGATTGAGCTGTCCCGTTCGCACGTCAACATTGTCACACTGGTGCAGCCGAACCAGCCGGTGCACGACATCTCGCTGCCCCGCCGCAGCATGCGCGAGTGCCTCGCAGAGGAGCTTCGGCGCCTCGGTCCGGACGATCTGTACGGTGAAGTGATCACGAGAGGGTTGCTCGGTACCGTCGGCGCCCCCGCCAACACGGAGGTGCGCTCCATATGACCAGTGAACGCCGGGTGCTCGTCCACCACGACCTGCCCGCCCTTGTCGGCGCCGCCGCCGCACGGTTCATCACGAAGATGATCGACCTGCTCGAGGAGAAGCCCGAGGTGCACATCGTGCTGACCGGCGGAGGCGCCGGCATCGGCATCCTCGCGGCGGTCAACCAGTCGGATGCCCGCGACCAGGTCGACTGGGCGCGCGTGCACGTCTGGTGGGGTGACGAACGCTGGGTCGCGCACGATCATGCCGACCGTAACGAGCGGCAGGCGCGCGAGGCACTGCTCGACCACGTGGCACTTGCGCCAGCGCACATCCACCCGTTCCCGGCTCCCGGCGAGGCCGCGGACCTCGACGCCGCGGCCGCCGCCCACGCCGCGGTCCTGAAGTCCTCGGCCCCCGATGGCGCCGATGCGCCGGTGTTCGACATCACCTTCCTCGGCGTCGGGCCGGACGGGCATATCGCGTCCCTCTTCCCGGAGTCGGCCGGGGCCAGGGTTACTGACCGGTCTGTCGTCGCAGTGCGCAACGCGCCCAAGCCCCCGTCGGAGCGGCTGAGCCTGACCTTCCCGGCGATTAACGGTTCGGATCGGATCTGGCTTGCGCTGTCGGGCGCGGACAAAGCGTCGGCGCTCGGGCTTGCCCTAGCCGGCGCCGCTCCGTTCGACGTTCCCGCCGCGGGCGCGCGCGGTCGTCGGCGCACCGTGTTCTTCGTCGATAGTGCCGCTGCCGCCGAGGTGCCGCCGGAGCTGATCAGCCACGAGTACTAGCGGACCTGTGCCCGGCCGCGCACGGCGGGTGCGGGCTAGTTCGTGGCGGCGCGCCCACGACGGGCGCGGAGCTGCTCGAGTGCTTCGTTGAGGAGCTCGGTCGCCTCTTCCTCGGTGCGTCGTTCCTTGACGTAGGCGAGATGGGTCTTGTAGGGCTCAAGCTTGACGAGGCTCGGCGGGTTCTCCTTGTCGCGGCCGGCTGGCAGGCCCGACTGGGGAGAGTCGATCAGCTCGGGGATTTCGGCATCGGGAAGGTTCGCCGCGAAGTAGCGGACGGTCTGGTTACCGAGCGCGTCCCAGTACGAGACGGCGATGCGCTCCGTCTGGTAGCCGCGATCCTGCTCGCCCATTGGGCCGGAGCCGACTCGCGAGCCGCGAATTGCACTTCCACCTGATGCCATGGTGTGTCCTAACTTCCGCTGAACTTGGTGATGAGACCGAGAACGATGATGCAGGTGATCCAGAGAAGGCCGAGGAACACCGTAATTCGATTCAGGTTACGCTCCGCGACGCCGGATGCGCCAAGATTCGATGTCACTCCACCGCCGAACATGTCGGACAGCCCGCCCCCGCGACCGCGGTGCAGAAGGATGAGCAAGGTCAACAGGAGGCTCGTAATGCCGAGCAGGACCTGCAGGATGACCTGGAGAATTTCCACGAAAAAAGCCTTTCAATGCGGCGTGAGCCGTTGTTTAGTATAACGGCTGGTCAGACGCCGACATGCTTCTGAAACCGAGCAATATTAGAGAACTCGGTGATGTCGAGGCTCGCGCCGCCGACGAGCGCCCCATCGACGTTGGGCTGGCGCATGAATCCGGCGATGTTGCCCGACTTGACCGAGCCGCCGTAGAGGATGCGGGTCGTGTCGGCGGCATCCTGTCCGATCTTCTCGGCCACAACCGCACGCAGTGCGGCGCACACCTGCTCGGCCTGCTCGGGGGTCGCGGCCTGGCCGGATCCGATCGCCCAGACGGGCTCGTAGGCGACGACAATGTCGGCGCCCTGCGGCACTGTCGCGAGCGCCACCTTCAGCTGCGACACGGGTACGGCGCTTGGGCCGTGTGTGTCGAGGTCCTCGGCGGTTTCACCGACGCAGATGACCGGAACGAGCCCGTGGCGCAGGGCCGCGGCGGTCTTCGCCGCGACGATGGCGTCGGTCTCGTTGTGCAGGGTGCGTCGCTCGGAGTGCCCGATGATGACATAACTGCAGTCGAGGGCCTTCAGGAACTGCCCGGAGATCTCACCCGTGTAGGCGCCGGAGTCGTGCTCGGACAGATCCTGCGCGCCGAACTTAAGCGGGAGCTTGTCGGCGGAGATGAGGGTCTGCACCGACCGGAGGTCGGTGTACGGCGGGAATACCGCGACCTCGACGTCATTGAAGTCCAGCCTTGCGTCTTTCAGGCTCCACGCGAGCTTTTGCACGAAGGCGATCGACTGCAGGTGGTCGAGGTTGAGCTTCCAGTTGCCCGCGATCAGTGGAACGCGCCCGTTCGTGGTCATGCTTGCCATCCGAGAATCTCCAGTCCTGGGAGACGCTTGCCCTCGAGGAACTCGAGGCTTGCGCCGCCACCCGTTGAAATGTGTCCAAATTGTTCGTCGCTGAAGCCGAGCGCACGCACGGCAGCAGCCGAGTCGCCGCCGCCCACCACGGAGAGCCCGTCGATCTCGGTGAGAGCCTGGGCCACCGTTCTCGTGCCCGCCGCGAACGGCGCAAGCTCGAAGACGCCCATCGGGCCGTTCCAGAAAACCGTCTTCGAGACACGAATCACCTCGGCGAATCGCGCCGCGGTGTCGGGACCGATGTCGAGTCCGAGTCCGGACGCTCCGAAGGGAGTGTTCTCGATGCCATCCGCCGGCGCGATGACGTGCTCGGCATCCAGCCCGAATCTCGAGGCCACGACGACGTCGGTGGGCAGCACGATCTCGACGCCGAGGCGCTCAGCTTCGTCGAGGTAGCCGCGCACGACGTCGAGCTGGTCCTCCTCCAGCAGGCTACCGCCGACTTTGTGGCCGAGGGCCGCGAGGAACGTGAAGAGCATGCCGCCGCCAATGAGTAGCGAGTCGACCCGCGGAAGGAGGTGCGCGATGACCCCGAGCTTGTCGGAGACTTTGGAGCCGCCGAGGACGACCGTGTACGGCCGGGTCGGGGTCGCGGTGAGCTTGTCGAGGACCGCGAGCTCGGTGGCGATGAGCGTGCCTGCCGAGCTGGGAAGCAGCTCGGCGAGCTCATAGACGCTCGCCTGCCTGCGGTGCACGACGCCGAACCCGTCGGACACGAAAGCGTCGCCGAGCCGGGCGAGCTGGGCCGCGAACTCGCGGCGGTCGTCGTCGGACTTCGATGTCTCACGCGCGTCGAACCTGAGGTTCTCCAACAGCGCGACCTGGCCGTCGGCGAGCCTGCCGGCAACCTCGGCAGCCGAGCTGCCGACGGTGTCCGCCGCGAAGTCGACGCTCTGCCCGAGCAGCTCGCCCAGCCGCTCGGCGACCGGGGCGAGACTGTACTTCGGGTCGGGTGTGCCGTTGGGCCGGCCGAGGTGCGAGATCACAATGACTCGCGCCCCGGCGGCCACCAGCGCGCCCAGGGTAGGCAGGGATGCACGGATCCGCCCATCGTCGGTGATCTGACCGTCCTTCAACGGAACGTTCAGATCGCAGCGGACGATGACCTTCTTGCCCGCCAGCGGTCCGAGGGAATCGATCGTGCGGAGCGTCATTCGTCTGCCTTCGCGGTGCTAGAGCTTGGCGGCGACGTACTCGGTGAGGTCGACGAGGCGGTTCGAGTAGCCCCACTCGTTGTCGTACCAGGAGGCGACCTTGACCTGGCTGCCGAGCACCTTGGTCAGTCCGGCGTCGAAGATCGAGGAGTGCGGGTCGCCGACGATGTCGCTCGAGACGATCGGGTCCTCGGTGTACTTCAGGATGCCCTTGAGCGGGCCCTCCGCGGCGGCCTTGTAGGCCGCGTTGACCTGCTCGACCGTGACGGTGCCGGAGACCTCGACCGTGAGGTCGGTGATCGAGCCGGTGGGTACGGGAACGCGCAGCGCGTACCCGTCGAGCTTACCGACCAGGGCGGGGATGACGACGCCAAGGGCCTTGGCGGCGCCGGTCGACGTCGGGATGATGTTGAGGGCGGCGGCGCGGGCGCGGCGCAGGTCGTTGTGCGGACCGTCCTGGAGGTTCTGGTCGGCGGTGTAGGCGTGGACCGTGGTCATGAGACCGCGCTCGATGCCGAAGTTGTCGAGCAGCACCTTGGCGAGCGGCGCGAGGCAGTTCGTCGTGCAGGATGCATTGGAGATGACGTCGTGCACGGCGGGGTCGTAGATGTCTTCGTTCACACCGAGCACGATCGTTGCGACGTTGTCGCCGGTCGCGGGTGCGGAGACGAGAACCTTCTTGGCTCCCGCAGTGATGTGCTTGCGGGCGTCGGCAGCCTTGGTGAAGAAGCCGGTCGACTCGATGACGATGTCGACTCCGAGCTCGCCCCACGGGAGGTTCGCGGGGTCGCGCTCAGCGAATACGAGGATGGGCTTGCCGTTGACGATGATCTTGTCGCCCTCGAGCTCGACCGTCGCATCGAGGCGTCCGTTGATGGAGTCGTACTTCAGCAGGTGCGCGAGCGCCTTGTTGTCGGTGAGGTCGTTGACCGCGACGATCTCGACGTCGCTGCCCTTGGCGAGGGCCGCACGAAAGTAGTTGCGGCCGATGCGGCCGAAGCCGTTGATACCGATCTTGACAGTCAAGGGGACTCCTGATGTTCTGGCGCGGTGATCGCGCTTGGTGATGGGGAGAGGAAGAGTGAATAAAAGCGGCGGCGGTGGGGTGCCCGGGAAGACCCGGGCACGTCACCGCTATGACAGTAGCAGCAGGCCGTTGGTCTTCTCGCGGGCCGTTTCGAAGCGCTTCTGCACGTTCGCCCAGTTCGCGATGTTCCAGAATGCCTTCACGTAGTCCGCGCGCACGTTGCGGTAATCGAGGTAGTACGCGTGCTCCCAGACATCGAGAAGCAGCACGGGGACCGTGCCGGCAGCGAAATTGCTCTGCTGGTCGAAGAATTGCTGGATGATGAGCCGTTCGCCGATGGAGTCCCAGACGAGTGCGGCCCAACCGGACCCCTGCACCCCGAGTGCAGCGGCGGTGAAGTGCGCCGTGAACTTGTCGAAGGAGCCGAAGTTGTCGTCGAGCGCCGACGCGAGCTCGCCGGTGGGCTTGTCGCCGCCGTCGGGCGAGAGGTTGGTCCAAAACACGGAGTGGTTGACGTGCCCACCGAGGTTGAACGCGAGGTCCTTCTCGAGCTTGTTCACATTGGCGAGATTGCCGTTGTCGCGCGCCTCGGCCAGCTGGGCCAGTGCGGTGTTCGCCCCGGTCACGTACGCCTGGTGGTGCTTACCGTGGTGGAGCTCCATGATAGAGCCGCTAATGCTCGGCTCGAGTGCGGCGTAGTCGTACGGCAGTTCGGGAAGTGTGTAATCAGCCATTCGTTTATCTCCTAGCTTCGATTTTTCCCGGTGCGGAAACCGCATCGCCCGGGTGACCATCCCAGTCTAGTTATCGTGCCTTGAGCGTGCCGGGGGATTACGCCGTACGCGTCACTCGTCGTCGTAGTCCGGCGGAAGGTTCGCGTCCGTGCCCGGAAGGCCGAGGTCGACGGCCCGCTTGTCGGCCATCGCGAGAAGCCGGCGGATGCGTCCCGCGACGGCATCCTTCGTCATCGGCGGGTCCGCGTGGTGTCCGAGCTCGTCGAGGCTGGAGTCGCGGAAGTTCAGGCGCAGCTCCCCCGCGTACTTCAGGTGGTCCGGCACGTTCCCGTCGAGGATCTCCAGGGCTCGTTCGACCCGGGCGCAGGCGGCGACGGCGGCCTGCGCGGAGCGACGCAGGTTCGCGTCGTCGAAGTTGACCAGCCGGTTCGCGGTCGCGCGCACTTCCCGGCGCTGCCGCATCTCCTCCCAGTGGAGCACCGTGGCGTGCGCGCCCATGTGCACGAGCATGGCGCTGATGGCGTCGGCGTCGCGGATGACGACGCGGTGGACGCCACGAACCTCGCGGGCCTTCGCCTGCACCTTGAGTCGACCTGCGGCACCGACGAGGGCGAGGGCGGACTCGTTGCCGGGGCAGGTGATCTCGAGCGCCGCGGAGCGACCAGGGTCAGTGAGCGAGCCGTGGGCGAGGAACGCTCCACGCCAGACGGCGGCGATCTCCTCGCGGCTTCCTGTCGTGAGCCGGTTGGGGAGGCCGCGGATGGGGCGGCGCCGCGCGTCGAGGAGCCCCGTCTGCCGGGCGAGGGTCTCCCCGCCGTCGAGCACGCGCACGAGGTAATGGCTCGTCCGGCGCAGGCCGGACGCGGACATCACCGAGATCTCGCTGCGCACGCCGTACAGCTCGGCGAGGTCTTTGCGCACGCGCTTGGCGAGCTGGGCGGTGTCGAGCTCCGATTCGACCGCGATCCGCCCCGAGATGAGGTGGAGCCCGCCCGAGAAGCGCAGGATGGTGGCGAGTTCGGCGGCGCGAACGGTCGTTTTGGCGACCTCGATGCGGGCCAGTTCGTCTTTGACGTCGGCGGTTAGAGCCACGGTGGGGAAATCCTTTGCTGTTTGTGTCGGCCGTACGCCGGCAACCCGGTAATCCGGGTGAGATTCACTCGCGACCGAGGTCGCGGTGCTTGACGCTCACGGCCACACCGGGAAGGTCTCGAAGTCGCGTGGCAAATTCTTGCGCGACGGCGACCGATCGGTGCTTCCCCCCGGTGCATCCAATGGCGATCGTAGCGTGTCTCTTGTTCTCGCGCTGATAGCCGGCGAGCACCGGAGTGATGGCCGCGGCATAGTCTGTCACGAACTGGCTCGCCCCTTCTTGCGCGAGCACGTAGTCGCTCACCTGGCGGTCCAGGCCGGTGAACGAACGCAGCTCGGGAATCCAGAATGGGTTGGGCAAAAAACGCATGTCGGCGACGAGGTCCGCGTCGGTCGGGAGTCCGTACTTGAAGCCGAAACTCAGAAGCGTCACCTGCAGCCCGGGTGTGTCGACCCCGGTGAAGGCCTCGACGATTTTGGTCGAGAGCTGGTGGATGTTGAGGTCGGAGGTGTCGATGATGAGGTCGCTCGCCTCCCGAAGGTCGAGCACCTTCTCTCGCTCCGCGGTGATCCCGTCGAGGATTGTGCCGTCTTCCTGCAGTGGATGCGGACGCCGTACCTGCTCGAACCGGCGCACGAGCGCGGCATCCGTGGCCTCAAGGAAGAGCACCCGGAGCTGGGTGCCGTTGCGCAGGGAGCGGATGATCTCGGCAAGATCGCGAAAGAGCGCCCCACCGCGCACGTCGACGACGGCGGCGATCTTGGGCAGATTCGAGCCGGCCCGTTCCACGAGCTCGACGAGCGGACGAAGCATCTGCGGCGGAAGATTGTCGACAACGTACCAACCGAGGTCTTCGAGCGCGTTGCCGACAGTCGACCTGCCCGCCCCCGACATGCCGGTGATGATGAGTACTTCCTGCTGGACGGGAGGGTCGGTCATCGTGTTCGTTACCGCTTCTACTCGATTCGAAGGTGCCGTACGGGGACAAGCCTACCGATGCACGCGCGGGCACCTCAGGCCCGGAGCGTGCGGTGGATGACCTCGGCGAGGGCCGGGCCGATTCCGTTGACCTCGGTGATCGCCGCAGCATCAGCCGCCCTGAGCTGTTTGACCGACCCGAAGTGTCGCAGCAGCTCGCGAATGCGGGCGGGGCCGAGCCCCGGAATGTCATCGAGCACCGAGGAGATGTCCTTGCTCCGCCGCTGACGCTGGTAGCTGATCGCGAAGCGGTGCGCCTCGTCTCGGATCCGCTGGAACAGGAACAGTGCGTCGCTGTTGCGCGGCAGGATCACGGGGTAGTCGGAGTCGGGCAGCCAGATCTCCTCGAGCCGCTTGGCGATGCCGCAGAGTTGGATCCCGGTCACCCCGGCGTCGGCCATCGCCTTCGCCGCGGCCGCGACCTGCGGTTGGCCACCATCGACGATGAGCAGGTTCGGACGGTAGGCGAACTTCTTCACGGCCTGGTCGTCGTCGCCCGCGCGGGTGGTCTCCTGGTCGACGTTCGCAAGCCGGCGGGACAGGGTCTGGTAGATCGACTGGGTGTCGTCGGTCGACTCGGGGATGCTGAACCGGCGATACTGGTCCTTTTTGGGAAGCCCGTCCTCGAAGACAACCATCGAGGCGACGATGTTTGTGCCGCTCAGGTGGGAGACGTCGTAGCACTCCATCCGCAGCGGGGCCTCCGGCATGCCGAGCGCCTCCTGGATGTCAGCGAGTGCCTGCGACCTCGCGACGAAGTCGCCGCTGCGCTTGGACTTGTAGAGGACGAGCGCATTGTGGGCGTTCGTGGCAACGGTGAGTGCGAGGGCGGCCTTGTCGCCGCGCTGGGCGCTGCGCAGACTCACCCGTCCGGTCTCGCCTCGGTCGGCGCGGATGCGGGTGAGGAGCAGCTCGAGCGCGGCAGCGTCGTCAGGGAGCTCGGGAATCAGGATCTCGCGCGGCGGCACCGCGTCCTCGTAGGCCTTCTGCAGCACCGTGTCGACGAGTGCGCCGAGGTCGAGATCGAGCTCCTTGTCGACGACCCAGCCGCGCACCCCGCGGATGCGCCCTCCGCGCACCATGAACTGCTGCACCGCTGCCGCGAGTTCGTCGTGCGCGATGCCGAAAATGTCGACGTCGATGTCGTCGTGCAGCACAATCGCGCTCTTCGACAGCGCAGCCTCGAGGGCGCCGAGCTGGTCGCGGATGCGGGCGGCCGACTCGTAGTCCTGCTCCGCCGCCGCGCGCTTCATCCGGCTGGTGAGGTCGGCGAGGTAGCGGGAGTCGTTGCCGCCCATGAACGACGCGAAGTCGAGCGCGACCGACTTGTGCTCCTCTTTTGTGACCCGCCCGACGCAGGGCGCGACGCATTTGCCGATGTCACCGAGAAGGCAGGGCCGGCCCGTCTGCTCGGCCCGTTTGTAGGTCGAGTCGGTGCAACTGCGCATCGGGAAGGCCTTGAGCATCTGATCGACCGTCTCGCGGATCGCCCAGACCTTCGTGTACGGGCCGAAGTAGCGAGCCCCGGGGATCTTGCGATTGCGGGTGATGAAGACGCGCGGAACCCGATCGCCGAGGGTGATCGCAAGGTACGGGTAGGTCTTGTCGTCGCGGAACTTCACGTTGAATGGCGGGTCGAACTCCTTGATCCAGGTGTATTCGAGCTGCAGCGCCTCGAACTCAGACCCGACAACGGTCCAGTCGACGGCATCGGCAGCCAGCACCATGCGCCTGGTTCGCTCGTGCAGGGTGCGCAGCGGAGCGAAGTAGTTGCTCAGCCGCGCCCGCAAGCTGTTCGCCTTGCCGACGTAGAGCACGCGCCCGGAGGCGTCGCTGAACCGATAGACGCCCGGCCGGGTCGGGATGTCACCGGGCTTCGGCCGGTACGACACGGTGTCGGCCATCGGTCACCCGGCGGCGACTGCGGCGGCGGCGACCTTCGCGCGGCGGGCCTTCGTCGCGGCGGGAGTGCTCTGTGCGGCCTTCGCCGCAGCCTTCGCGAGCGCCGCGCGCGCAGCATCCACCGCGAGCACCTCGCCGAGGAACACACCGGTGTGGCTCTTGGCGTTCTTCGCGAGTTGCTCGGGTGTGCCGGTGCCGATGACCGCTCCGCCGCCGGAGCCGCCCTCTGGCCCAAGGTCGATGAGCCAGTCCGCCGACTTGATCACGTCGAGGTTGTGCTCGATCACAATGACCGTGTTGCCCTTCTCGACGAGGCCTCCGAGCACGATCAGGAGCTTGCGCACGTCTTCGAAGTGGAGCCCCGTGGTTGGTTCGTCGAGCACGTAGACGCTGCGCCCGTTGGAGCGCTTCTGCAGCTCGGTCGCGAGCTTGACCCGCTGCGCCTCGCCGCCCGACAGTGTCGTGGCGCTCTGGCCGAGCCGCACGTAGCCGAGACCGACGTCGACGAGGGTCGTGAGGAACCGGCTGATCGAGCCGATGGCCTCGAAGAACTCGGCGGCCTCGCTGATCGGCATGTCGAGCACCTCGGCGATGCTCTTGCCCTTGTAGTGCACCGTGAGGGTGTCGCGGTTGTACCGCGCGCCGTCGCAGACCTCGCAGACGACGTATACGTCGGGCAGGAAGTTCATCTCGATCTTGATCGTGCCGTCGCCCGAGCAGTTCTCGCAGCGTCCACCCTTGACGTTGAAGCTGAATCGGCCGGGCAGGTAGCCGCGTGCCTTGGCCTCCTGGGTCTCGGAGAACAGGTTGCGGATCTTGTCGAACACGCCGGTGTAGGTGGCCGGGTTGGAGCGCGG
>Ga0105048_10002575_pt1 | contig 29470 bp, 24 predicted proteins | sample MAT05_FD_78382 | JGI IMG/M metagenome (GOLD analysis project Ga0105048, IMG submission 78382) | Freshwater microbial communities from Lake Fryxell liftoff mats and glacier meltwater in Antarctica - MAT-05 | ecosystem: Environmental > Aquatic > Freshwater > Ice > Liftoff microbial mat | place... | reverse complement strand
GGCTGGTGACCGCTGCTTCGTCGACGAACCTCCGTGCCTCCGTGAAGGTGTCCGGCGTGTGGCGCAACGTCGAACCGGCGATCCGTGCTCGTGGCGTGTCTCCGAAATGACGAGCACGTCTTTGCGCGCCCAGATCGCGGTAGCTACGCATGGGGACGCTCCTGCTCCTCGCCGAAGGCGGCGAAGCCCACGACCTCACCTGTCACGACCGCTACGAGGATCGGCGGCAGGTCGGTGGGCGAAACGCGGCCACGCCAGAAGGCGATCCGATCGTCCGCTTCGAGGTCGTCGAGGTACTCGTCGGGCATGACGCCCCGATATGCGCCTTGCCACGCTCGGACATGAAGGCGGCCCATCGCGACAGCGTCGGCGTTCGTCGCATCTCGAATCAGCACGTCCTCGACGCTCACCCAGGCATCGTGGCCGGTATGTGCATTCGTGGCAAGCGAACGGGCTCGACCACGCCAAGCGACGGCTGATCGTGTTCTTCCAACACGCCGCCAACGCAGACATCGCCGAACTCACCCGACTCGCGAAGACCGTCGATCGTTGGCGTCACGAGATCCTCGCCTTCCACACCACCGGCGGAGCATCGAACGGACCCACCGAAGCCGTCAACCTGATCATCGAGAAGAGCCCGATTCCCGGCGTTGATCGGCCTCGCCGTCGCGACCGGTGCGCTGGCGGTGGCCGTCTCGGCGCTCTCCTGGTCTTCGATCTTGGCTTGGGTCTCGCCACACCGAGCGTGCTCACCGCAGGGATCGAGGCCGCACCGAATTCGCGTGTAGGCCCGGCGTTGGGCGTGCTCGCAGCGAGACGCTACGTCGGCAGCATCTTTGCGAGCGTGCTGTTCGGAGTGCTCATTGCGGACAGCGGTGCTCTGTCCGTTCCCCGACGCCCGCTGATCAGGTCGGCTGGACTCGCCGCCGGCGATAGCGGTTCTCCTGGCGGAACCCGAGAGCAATGAAGATGGTGACTGCGGCGAAGAAGAGCCCGTAGATCAGCGGCCGGTCGAAGCGGGCGATCGGCACGGCCGACAGCGGCAACGTCGCGATGGCGACCGGAGTCTTGTTCGATTCGATGTTCAGCGTCCAGGGATCCTCCACCGGGTTCGCATCGCCCTTCGTGCGCACCACGACCGTGCCGTCGGAGCGGGTGACGCTGACCAATCGGTGGGCATACAAGGTGCCGCCCGCTGATGGCATCGGCAGCAGAACCACCTGCCCCACTTTGAGGTCATTCGTCGATACCTGCTTGATCACGAGAACATCACCACGGTGCAGGCGTGGGGCCATGCTTCCGGTGAGGACCCGTGTGGTCGTGACATGCCCCACGGTCACCAAGATCGCCGTGCCCAAGCACGCGATCGCCGTGAGGGCCAGCAACGCCCCGCTGGTGGCGCTCCAGAGACGGCCGATGGTGGATTCGGATCGCTGTCCGGTGAACCTGAAGGACTTCATGGGATCTCCTGTGTGAGCAGAGCGGGCTGGATCTGGGCTCGGTGTCAGGTGTTGAGCGTCGAGCTGGGTCGGATCTGTGTCTGGCTGACGGTGACATTGATCGTGCTGCGGAAGTTCGCCCCGGGGTTGCCCGAGCTGACGATCCGAATGCTGAGGAACTGACCCGTGGACAGACCGACCGGTGAGGCAAAGGTTCCGCTGGAGACCGAGCCCAGGAGGGTGATGATTCCTGAACACGTTGAAGTGACAATGTCCCACGACCCGTTGACGCAGGCTTCGAAGGTCAGTGACGGAAGCTTCGTGCTGCCACCCGTATTGTTGACGGTCGTCACAGTGAATGACTGGCCCGCAAGGTTGACGGTGCCGACGTTCACCAGTTCCACGAACGCCAGGGGAGTTCCCTTGCTCACCGACCAGTCGATCGCAAGCGCGCCGACCGTCGTTGTGGTCCCAGCGGGCCTGGCGACGGCAGACCATACGGCCGAAGTGGCTGTTACTCCTTGGGCCATTGAGGCCGTGCTGCCGGCGGAAGCCGGAAATGGGACCGACAGCACGACCAGAATGCTCATCAGGAAGCCGGCGATGAGACTCGGCGCGGGATTCGTGCTGCTCGTCATGGTGGACCTCCCATCGGGCTATTTTTGAGAATCGACGATGCGGGCGCCGAATCGGGGGGTGCTGGTGGAACCGGCACCCTCCGAGGCGGCAACCTACGGTTCTGTTCGCTGATCAGGAGTTCGTCGAGGTGGCAGTGCGCTGCGTCTGGAAAAAGGTGAAGGTGAGGTTCGCCGCACCCCCCTGAACGCTGGCCGTCGGCAGGACGCCATCGACGGTGGTCTCGGACTGGTCGGGGAGTGCCGTCTGGATCTGAAGGTTGAGGCCACCGCCCGGGCTCAACGTGGTGGTCGTCAACGCCTGGGCGGTGGCGAATGACGACAGCGCCGTCGCAGCGATCTCGGACTTGCCGGCGACACCGGCGCACAAGCCGGTTGCCTGGGTCCAGGCCACCGAGCACGACTGAACGGTGACCCTGAGCGCCTTGGTGGCGACGGGAGCGACGCCGTCGGTGATCAACGTCTGTGTGCCCGACGATGCGATGGTCAGGGTCAGACCCTGGCTACCGAGCGTGCCGCTGTTGGTGAGGCTGACGTAACGGTTGACGACATCGCCTGGGGCGAGGTTGGAAATGTTGGAGCCAAAGCCGGCGCTGGGACTGGTCGCCGACATCGTCAGCCTCAGCGTGCCGGCATCTGCGGTCTGTGGGGCGGCATTCGACGTGGTCGCATTCAGGCCGGCGAGCACGCCGGTACCGGCGATTACGAGCAATGACAGACCGATGATGCCGCTCGCAGCGGTACGCCACGACAATCCGTGACGGGACTTCTGGGTGTTCATGAGAGGTTCTCCTTGGTAATCGCCCGATAAGAGGGGGTGTGGAGAATCTCGCTGAGCCCCGTCAGCTCGCGTTCACGATGAGGTCAAGATGAGGTCATGAAGCCCGCCGTGTCCGACCGGGTGTGCGGCTACCGGGTCGGAAGAGCCTTGCGGCTGGCAAGAAGGGACCCGGTCGCAGCGGCGGGCATCGGCCTGGCGTACAGGTAGCCCTGGACGAGATCGCATCCGAGAGCGTCCACGATGTCGTGTTGTGCGGCGGTCTCGACGCCCTCGGCGGTCACCTGCAGCCCGAGGTCGTGGGCGAGCTTGGTGACGGACGGCCGAGTCGTGGTTGGTTGGAACGTGTCAGTGACTCGTCGCAGGACACTCAGTGCTGCACTGGCACGTCGGGTTCCTGTTGTGTCTGCAGCCATCGCAGGACGGTGGCGATGGCCCAGGTTCGTGGTGATGCTTCACGGTCCGGGACAGGTAGGCCACCCCACAGCCATGCTCGATCGGCTGCAAGCTTCTCGATGGTTGATCGTGATGCCGACAGCAGCCCTGACAAGCCGAGGGTCGTGACGTGTGTGTTCATCATTCGACCCACCGTTCGGCTCTCGAACTGTGGGGCAATCGCCCCCGGTCGCGGCGAACGACGACGCGGAGCACTGACGAGTCGGCGCCGGCCGGTTCGTCGACCCAGTCAGTGCTCGGCGATGCGGATGTTCCATCTTCGCCTTCCCCGCCGCGGTTCGTGTCGACGCATGAGCCTCACCGTGGCGTGAGTTCCGCCGACGGGTGACCCCGTGTCGAACGCCAGCTGTCCTGGTCGGCGGGACTCGGATGGCCTACCTGGCGGTGGGGGCCCTCAGGCCGGAACGATGCGCTGCTCTGAACGCCGCGAGGTCGACTATTTCCGCAGGGGTAGAGACGTTCATTCCCGCCCCGCCGCCACGGGAATCTTGTCCAGATGACTGAGCAGGGTTCTCAGGAACCCTAGCGGTGTGATGGCTTCCGGGTAGGCCGTCTCCAGCGCCTGGGTGAGCAGGTCGTCGAGGTTCGTGGCATCGAGCGGCGTGCCGGACGGGGTCGTGAACAATTTCTCCCGTCGGGCGAACATCAGCTCGCTCTGCAGCCATCGCGTCGGGTCTGCCCAGCGCGAACGCGGCGTTGCAGCATCCGACTCGAGCTCCGCGATCCGCAGCAGGGACCGGGCATGAGCCGTCTCGATCGCTCGATGTCGTCGAACGTCAGCTGCCGCCGCGCGTCGCGATAGCTGGGAAGCCTTCCAGTGTCATTCGGGCCAGCACCGGCGACGGCAGGGTCGAGTTGATTCGGCCGGCGACGACGCTTGCGCGCAGCAGACCGCAGCGCCACGTCGATCGCAAGCCATGGGTCCGCGACGACCGCCGGCGGATACATCTCAGCGGCGTAGCTGAACACCCGGCGCGCCAGGATCTCGAACTTTGACATCGTGGCCCCCGACGATGCCCGGTCGCCGCCGTCGCCGGTCGGGATGCGCCGTCGAGCGGTGTGGGCGACACGCAGGTCGCTCGTCGTGATCTCGTACAAAACGAGCTCGCGGCCACTCGGGTGCCGAGGCAGGAGGCCGGCGAGGATCTTGGCGGCGGATCGCTGCTGGTTGACATGGACGCCCTTGCTGGTTTCTTCGATGCTGTCGCGGACGTGCGCCTCGAAGAACCCTCGCACCGTCATCATCGCCGCAACCGGGTCGAGCCCGGGCGGTGCCACCGGTCCACCTGGCCGGGCGGAACCAGCGGTGACGAGAGCCGTTTTCGCGGGAGCTGACGAACCTGTGACACGCAGCTTCGGCCGAATGGAGCCCAGCGGCCAGCTGTCGGCACCGACCGGGGTGCCGTGGCGGCACGCAGCGGCGAGCTCGTCGTAGGCCGCCCGAGCCGCGGTTGCCTTGGTCGGGTCGAGCAGAACGCTGCAGAAGTTCGCTGCGTCCGACACCCGCCACCGCAACCGGAGATGGGTCATCTCCGGGTAGCGGCGCCCATCGAGAACTGGTCGGCCGGCGTCGTCTTTCAGTTCGCGACCCTTGGCGTCGACACCGGCGAGCTCACGAACGAACACCACGGTCTGGGTCATGACGCGACCGCCACGGCGAGACGCGTCGCGACGAGCCAGGCGTCGACCGTGGAGATCAGCCAACGGCGGCCCTTGCCGCACCGTGTGCGGACCGAGGCACCGATGTAGGTGGGTGCGGGCAGACCGCCCGAACGCCACGCCTCCCGGGCGCACAACACCATCACGGTGCGGTGGCTCTTGCCGATCATCGCCGCGAGCCCGGCGGCGTCGACGACGAGGGGGGTGGGGACTCGTCCGGTCGCATCGGCACCACCGTGCGAACGTGCCAACAGGGTGCAAACGCGACCGAACTGCTGTCGCGCCACACCGGCGGCGGCCACGATCGACCATGCCGGCCGCGGCGGCGGCGGCGCCGGGCGTCGCGGCGGGCGTCGCGTTGGGTGTCGGGGTTTCGGTGAACTCGGGCCGCGAGGCGGTGGGGAGTGGTCACGGGTGGTCATGGGCCTTTCCGGCAAACATGACCGCTCACCTCTCAAGGTGCGCCTGGCGGCTCAAAAAAGAGTCACCACCAGGGGCGATGCGGAAATCCTCGTGGAGCCCAGAGAGAGAATCGAACTCTCGACCTTTTCATTACGAGTGAAATGCTCTACCGACTGAGCTATCTGGGCGCGGTCAGCGAGTCTAACGAGCCCGGATCGGTGATCACACGGCAATCGGCACAGTGAGCGCCGGGGAGCCGTCGGCCCGAGCGACGCACAGCAGGGTCGCTGCGATCTCGACGCCCGTGGCCGCTCGGAGCGCTGCAGCGTAGGCGTGGAGTTGTGGGCGATATCTCTGGGCGAGCACCGCCGGGGTCTCGAGCACATGGTCGGTCTTGAAGTCGACCACCACGAACCGGCCGGCCTCGGCCCACACAGCGTCGATGATGCCGTACACGCCCTCGCCTTCGACCTCGGCACCCACGTACATCTCGCGCCGGACCGTGCCGATGCGGGCGGCGGTGGCCATCCGTGTGAACGCATCGCTGGTGGCGATCGAACGGACGAGTCGTTCCACGTAGGCGTGGAACCGCTCGGGAACCTCCTCGGCCCGGCACTGCTGGCCGACGAGGTGGGTGACGAACGGGAGCGGATCGTCGAATGGCAGCACCTGGACCACGCCATGCACGGCTCGCCCGACCCTCGTACCGTAACGGCCGATCTGGTCGGGCAGGGCGGCGAACGAGCGTGGCGGCTTGCTGTGCACGCTCTCGCCCGACTGGGGGCCGTTGTCGTCGGTCTCGTCCACCTGCGCCTGCGCCCCGTCGATCGCAGCGTCGATCGCCGCCTCTCCGGCCACCTCGTCGGTGATCCCGTCGGCGATCGGGTGGGCGATCGGGTGGGCGATCGGGTGGGCGGCGGCTGCCAGCGGCACGGCCACGGGCGCGTCGTCGTCGCGATGGCGCATCTGGGTGGCCGACCAGCTCGAGCGCACCTTCCACTCGGTCGCTCGCGCTGGTGGGCGGTCGACATGGTCGTCGAGGTCGACCACGGTGGGTGGATCGACCGCACTGAGGAGCGGCAGGTCGATGGCCGGCCCGGTGTCGGGCAGGAACGGTTGCATCTCGGCTGCGCTCGTGGACGAGGAGCGGCGCCCGTGATGCAGGCACAGCACGAGGTGATCCTTGGCCCGGGTACAGGCGACGTACGCGAGGCGTGCCGCCTCGAGCCTGCTCTCCACCCGGTCGTCGACGGAGCTGAAGCCGCGGGTGGCGAGCTTCCCGAACTTCATCTCGAGGGTGCGATCGCCAGCAGCAGCGGTGGTGAACGAGGCGCGCACATGGTCGCCGCCCGGGCGTTGGCGACCCATACCGGCGACGACCACGATCGGGAACTCGAGGCCCTTCGCCGCATGCACGGTGAGGATGTGCACGGCGTCCTCGTCGGTCTCGTCGGTGGTGACGTTGGTGCGGTCGTCGTTGTCGACGCGCACCGCCACCCATGCCAGGTACTCGCCCAGCGACCCACCGGTCTGCTCGTACCACCACCTCGCTTCGTCGAGCACGAGCCGCAATCGCCGCCACGTGGTGGTGTGCGCCCCGTCGACCAGCGAGGCCGCATGCGATGCGCTGCGCCGGGCGATCTGGTCGAGCAGCTCGGGCATCGGGGTGCGGTGCCGGGCGTCGGCCCAGCCGCGAAGCGCCATGAGCGCCTGCAGCACGGCGGGGTGGCCCGGGCGATCGGCTGGGGCGTAGAGGCTCCAGGTGCCACCTGCGTTGCGGTGGGCCACCAACTCGGTGTCGCTGATCGCCAGCAGCGACGTGCGCAGCGCCGTCACCACCTTGATCGGCGACGCGGTGTCGTTCACCGCGGTGAGGACCCGCAGCAGGTCGCGTACCTCGCGGGTGTCGTACAGCAGAGCACCGCCCTCGATCACGTAGGGGATGCCGGAGCGGCGCAGCGCTGGCTCGAGGTGGGTGAGGTCGGCCCGGGTACGCACCAGTACGGCGATGTCGCCATGGCGGGCCGGTCGTTCGTCGTTGTTGCTGCTGCTGGCGCTGCGCACGGTCCACGATCCGTGTGCGGCGATGATCGCCCGTGCGATGTCGCGTGCCTGGGCGCGGGCGGCCCGATCGGCGGGCACGTCCATCGCCTCGCCCACCACCGAAACGGTGGCAGGTGCATCGGCGACGTGGGGGTCGAGCGCACTGAACGGCACCTGGCCCGCTGCGGCGTCGGCGGCGAACCAGTCGCGGAACAGCAGGTTCACCCAGTGCAGGACGCCAGGCCGTGACCGGAAGTTGGTGGTGAGCTGCAGCGGCGTGAGGTGTTCGAGCTCGTGCAGCCGAGCGAACAGCCCGACGTCTGCCTCGCGGAAGCCGTAGATCGACTGCTTCGGATCGCCGACGGCGAACAGCACCGGCGTGTGCGGGGCGTGTGCGTCGGTGTCGTCGGGCACGGTGAGGGCCTGCACGATCTCGTACTGAACCACGTCGGTGTCCTGGAACTCGTCGACGCAGAGGTGATCGATCTCGGAGCGGAGACGCCGACGGATGTGCGGGTGCTGGGCGAGTAGCCGCCGGGTGAGCACGAGGATGTCGTCGAACGACAGGCTGCCGCTCTGGTAACGGGCATGCGCCTCGTCGAGCACCAGCGGCACGAGCACGTACACGAGGTGCCGCACTGCCGTGTCGTGCAGGATCGACTTCACCGAGCCGAGGCAGGCCTTCACCTCGTCGCGAACGGGTTTGCCGTCGGCGCCGCCCGTGGTGCGCAGGTTCGCGGTCGGCACCGTCGCCAACGCATCGGTCATGGTGGCGGCGGCGAGACAGGCATCGACGGCGGGGAGCAGGTCCTGCACGAGGCCGCGCAGTTTCGGTGGCACGGTGTGGTCGACCGCTCGGTCTCGGATCCGTTGGAGTGCCTCGTGGCAAGACTGTTGCCAGGGAACGGGCGGGGCGAGCACGAGCTCGTCGAAGCGGTCCCACTGTTGGTCGACGAGGGTGATGAGCGCATCGATGTGGGTGATGCCGTTCTCGGCCACCAGCACGTCGATCGCCTCGCGCAGCGCGAGGTCGTCGAGCTCGCTGATCCGTTCGAACATGCGGTGACGGATGCGCAGCGCCCGGTCGCGGATGTCGGAACCCGCGAGCAGTTCGTCCTGGGTGGCGAACACCGGAGGCAGCCCCGCCTCGAGCGGGTGACGACGCAGGATGCCGAGGCAGAACGAGTGGATGGTGCCGACGGTCATCCGTTCGACAGCGGCGGTCATGTCGGCGGGCAGCTTGACCCTGAGCTTGTTGACCAGGTCGCGGGCGGCGCGCTCGGTGAAGGTGATCGCCACGATCCGCGACGGGTCACCATCGTGGGCGAGCACCTGCTCGAGGCGGCGGATGAGTGTTTCGGTCTTGCCGGCGCCCGCGCCAGCGGACACCACGAACGAGGTGTCGATGCGATGCACCGCCTGGTCGCGTGCGGGCTGATCGGCGAGCTGGGGCGCTGCGAAGAGGTCGAGCTGGTCGGCGCTCACGACCCATCCCCCGGCACCAGCGGACCGAGCGTACCGAAAGCGTCCCGCGGGTCGAGATCGTTCTGCGGGTCGTCGTCGGGCTGCTCGTCGTCGAGTTCGCCGCTCCACTCGATGCGTCGCTGGTTCATCTCGAACGTGCCGAGACCATCGGGTGCGCAGACCTCGCACCCCCACGTGCCCACCTCGCCCGGCTCGAACGAGCCGGCATGGATGGCGTCGGCGATCTCGTGCATGCGTGCGTGCAACTGTTCGCGTACCTCGGGGGTGAGCTCGAGCCGCACGTCGTCGGCCGACCCGGGCCGCCCGACGAAGCGATAGGCCGACTCGGTCACGGGTTCGCCGAGGAGCTGCTCGACCGCCCAGCCGTAGAACGCCAGCTGGAGCTTGTCGCGGTCGGGGCCGAGTGGCTCGCGCGGCGTGATCTTGCGGAACTGCGTGTCGAGGCCCGACTTGAGGTCCATCACCCGGATCGAGCCGTCGGCGAGTCGGTCGAGCCGGTCGATCGACCCGCTGAAACGCACGTGGTGGGCCCCGTCCGGTGAGGTCCACTCGGCGGCAGGACGGGCGCCGTTGCTGCGACGGCCGAACGCGAACTCGGCCGCCACGGGGATGACCTGGTCGCCCAGCTCGATCTCGAGGCCGCGGTCGACCGCGCGCATGATCTGGGCGCGGCGGGCTCGCCACATCTCGGGGTGGCCGAGGTGGTGGGCGGCCAGCAGTGGTGCCGCCAGTTCGTCGAGCACCTCCTCGGCCCGCGCTGCGACGGCAGCCACGTCGGCGTCGGTGGTGATCCACGGTGCATCCGGGTGGGGGTGGGTGTCGAGCCAGTCCTGGATGAGGTGTTCGAACACGGCGTGGATGAGCGTGCCCTTCTCGCGTGCCTCGATGTCGGTGATCTCCGACGGATCGGTGTCGTCGGTGCGTGCCTCGAGCACACGTGTGACGAAGTACTTCAGTCCGCACCCGACCCACTCCTCGAACGAGGTGATGCCCACCTCGGCCGGCGCGCCGGAGGCATCGACGCGAGCGAAGGGGTGAGCGTGGCCGAGCTCACCCACGTGCCCGTCGTACTCGCCCGGCTGCGGTTGCGCCCGGGCGGTGATGGCGCGTCGGCGCCGCGACAACCGGGGTGTGCTGCGGTCGGGATGGCGGGTGAACCACTCGTCGGCGTCGAGCCAGGCGGTGTGGTCGGCCTGCAGTTGGGCGGCGTGCGACGCAACGTGTTCGTGCACCGCAGGCAGGGTGGCGAGCACCGGAGACGGGTACAGCTCGCCGCCAGCGCGGACGTCCCACCGCGACCAGGTGACGGTGACCGAGGTGGTGGCGCCGTCGAGTGCGGCGAGCAGGCCGCGCTCGTCGCGCAGTGGCCGGTTGGCCGGCCCGGTGAGCACGCCCAACGGTTCGGCACCGTGCTGGCGGGTGAGCACGAGGTCGTCGGCCACCCGACCTGGCAGGAGGTGATCGTTCGCCCCGACCACGAAGGCGTGGTCGAAGACCGCACCGGTGGCGCCGACGATCTGGTCGACGAACACACCGGCGCCCTTGCTCTCGGTCGTGACGACGTCGGAGTCGAGGAAGGCGCCGACCAGCCGACCCAGTGTGGTGGTGCGCAATGGGAGCCCGAACTGGTCGATCTCGGCCAGCAGGGCGAACACGCCCTCGAGCTGCTCGGCCGCCTCGCGCTGCCAGGTGGGATACCCCACCCAGGTGTCGAGCCGCCATTCGACGGTGCCACAGTGGGTGGTGAACCACGCCTCGAGCGCCGCGGCCACGTCGGGCCAGGTACGGGCGGATCGCACCGCATTGCGGTGGATCCGCTGAACCCGCACGAACCCGACGAGCGACCGGTGTGCAGCGTGATCGCGGTGCTCGGGATCATCGGGCAACGCGGCCTCGAAGCTCGACCAGTCGCGGTCACCGACGACGCCGTGACGCTGCGCGAGGCGGTTCCACCGGTCGGCGCGCCGGGCGACGGTGCGCACCATCTCGTGACCCTCGTCGTCGACGTCGGACACGCGACCGAACGGCGCGAGTCGGGCGAGCTCGACGAGCGTTCGCCGGTCGAGACCATCGGTGACCAGCGACATCATCAGGCGCAGCACCTGTCCGGCAACCGAACCCTTCAGGCGTGGTGTCACCTGTCCGCGCGCCGCGACACCGGCTGCGGCGAGCGACGCGGCGATCGCACTCCGGTGCGGGCCGGCCGGTGGGAAGAACACGGCGATGCGGTCGGCGATCACCCCCTGTTCGAGGAGACCGACGATGCGCCGGGTGACCTCGCGCACCTCCTCGTCGTGGTCGGGACACGAGACCACGGTGGTGGGGTGTTCGCGCACGACGTGCTGGGTGGCCTGCACATCGCGCCCGACGATCTGCGCCACGTGTGGTGCGACCGACAGTTCGTGTCTGCGGCACGTGGTGGCCACCACCACCGCCCCAGGGGCTCGGGACACGAGGGCCTGCAGCATCGCGACATGGGCCGGGTTGAACTGCTGGGTGACCACCAGCACGAGTGGTGCCATACCGAGGAGTGCATCGGACAGGTCGCGGTCGAGCAGCCGCCTGGTCGCGATGCGCACGATCTCCGCGGCGTCGAGCAGGCCCTGGCCCAGCAGGCGTTCACGTACGGCCGCCACCACCTGCACCACTGCGGTGGCGCTCTCGCGTCCTGCCGCCAGCGAGGCGAGTGCGGCGACGGCCGCGTCTGGTCCACCCGGCAGTGTGAACGCGCCGACGAGGGTGCCCGCTGCGCGGACGATGGCGTCGTGCGTGGCGGGATGGTCGGCACACGAGGCGAAGGCTGCGGGGCGAGTGCGGTGGTCGGCCAGCACCTGCTGCACCACGGCCAGCACGGCGACGTCGGGCGCCATCCGCCGTCGGCCGAGTTCGGGCGCGGCGATCTCGTTGGCGAGTCTCAGCGTGCCGCCGATCTCGGCGCCACACGAGCCGCCGTTGAGCGGCAGGGCGCGGCGCAGCCCGTCGACGGTGGCGCCGTCGGGCGCCACCACGCGCACGAGACGCAGCGGATCGCCGGCCTGCAGCTGACGGATGGCATCACCGACGGATGCGGCCATCGGCCTGCCGGGCGCGGTGAAGCGCACCTGCACCTGCGCGGGCGGTCCCGCGTCGTCGGTCATCGCGACCTACACGTAGTAGCGCGGGTGCCAGATGCCGCGCGGGTCCTCGCCCGTCACTGGCATCCGCCATGTCTGCAACCGGGTGGTCGGTGCATCGAGGCGCACGGCGCACAGCGCGCGGGGTTGATCGGCCGTGCCGTCGACATAGCTGTCGGCCCAGTCGTCACGGGTGTAGCGCTTCGCGATCTGCCGATAGATCGACTGCCAGGCAGCATCGTCGCCCGGAGGGTGAACCACCTCGACCACGCCCTGCACCACCACCTTGCGGTACGGGCTGGCTTCCTCGTCGATGCTGATGCCCACTCGTGGGTCGCGGACGAGGTTGCGCCAGATGACGGCCGGCTGACGCGGCGTGAAGCAGATCGCACCGTCGTGGACGATGAACCACAGGGGCAGCACCCGTGGCATGCCGTCGTCGTCGATGGTGCCGATGCGAGCGAGATGACCCGGCTCGGCGAGGAAGGCGTCGACATCTGGAGGGCTCAGTGCGGGCACGGTGGGAACCTACCTCGCCGGTGTGACAGTGATGACAGCGATGACAGCGATGACAGTGATGGACAGCGCACCGGGCGGTGCCGGGCTCCGCCAGCGGCCCCGGCTGATCAGCTGCGGCCGCCGGCGACGGCCAACGTCTGGCCGGTGACCCACGAGCCGGCAGGCGATGCCAGGAACACCACGGCCGCAGCGACGTCGAACGGGTCGCCGAGCCGGCCGAGTGGGACGGACCTGGCGAGCGATGGCAACGCTGCGTCGGTGATCCCGCCGATGGTGGACAGCGACTCCGTGGGGACGATGCCGACAGCGAGTGCGTTGGCCCGGATGCCGCGCGGGCCGAGTTCGGTCGCGAGCGTGCGAGTCAGGTGGTTCATCGCAGCCTTCGCAGCGCCGTAGGCAGCGAAGCTCGGCGATGGTCCGAGGGAGCTGGTGGACGAGATGCCGATCAACGACGAGCCAGGCTGCATCACCTCGGCGCACGCTTTCGCGGCGATGAAGTGGGGTCGCAGGTTCAACGCGAACTGGGCATCCCAGTGCTCGTCGGGCATCTCCGTCGTCGGGAAGGTGCCCTTGTGCTCGGAGCCACCGGCGTTGCTGACCCAGACGTCGAGGCGGCCGAGATCGTGCACGGTGCGCGCCACGAGCTCACGGACGAAACCGCTGTCGCGAATGTCACCGGCGACACCGATGGCTCGTCGTCCGCGTGACTGCACCTCGGCGACGACGGCATCGATCTCGGTCTGGCGGCGCGCCGTCACCACTACGGCCGCACCGCAGTCGGCGAGACCGATGGCGACGCCGCGTCCGATCCCGCGCCCCGAGCCGGTGACCACGGCCACCATGCCATCCATCCGGAACCGTTCGTACAACGACCCGCTCGCGCTCGTTGCCGTGTCTGCTGCTGAGATCATCGTGCGCCTGCCTGTCTCGGGTGGTTTCGTTCGACGCCCCGTCGCCGGTGCCTTGCTACCACGCACGTCCCGACGCGCACGTGTGGAGCGGCGATCAGACGGCGGGCAGATCGAGCAGGAGGTGCTGCAGGAGCAAGCCCTCGTTCGGGTTTCGCTCGAGCGCCTCGAGTGCCCGGTGCACGCGGTGGACGGCGTGGGCGGCCGCCTCGGGCCGAGCCGCAGTGCCCTGCACCAAGCTGTCGCGATACACCGAGGCGATCACCGCCAGGCCGCTGCGCAGCTCGTCGGTGCGGTACCGGCGCACCTCGCGTTTGTGCCTGTCCTCGAGCGCCTTCCGCCCGCTGCCGCGTTCGCCGGCCGCCGCCACGCGGGCATCGAGGTCGGCGATCTCCGCAGCGTGGATCGGTGCCAGCGACGACGCCGCGACGTCGGCCAGCTTGGTGATCTCGTCGGCCAGGGTGACGACGGTGAAACCCGTGCCGTCGAGTCGTGTGGGTACCGCAGCGAACGCTGCGCGTCGGGCGGCCAGGCCGGGGTCGCTCACGAGCACCCGGGCGCGGTCGAGATTGCCTGCCGATGCAGCAGCGGCCGCCGTGGCGACCTCGTGGTCGTTGCCCTCGCGCTCGAGCGCAGCGGCGATCGCCGCTTCGGCGATGGGCGCGAACTCGATGCGCACGCAGCGCGACGCGATCGTGACGAGCTCGTTGTCGACCTGGTCGGCCAGCACGATGAACACCGTGCTCGCCGGCGGCTCCTCGAGCGTCTTCAACAGGCGGGCGGCACCCTCGGCGGCGAGCAGGTGGAACTCCTCCAGGATCAGCACCTTGCGGTCGCTCTCGATCGGTGCGAGCGCGGCGGTGCGGATGATGTCCTCGATCTGCTCCTTCGCGATCGCAGCACCCACGCGACGCACCTCCCGCACGTCGGGATGCTCGCCGGCCAGTGCGAGGCGTGCCGACCTGTGATCGGGCTGATCGCTGCCCGTGAGCAGCGCAGCGGCGAAGGCGCGAGCCGCCTGGTCCTTGGTGCAGCCGGGAGGACCGACGAACAGATACGCGTGCACCGGGTCGGCGACGCACGAGCGCAACCGCCGGACCGCGCGGTCCTGCCCGACGACGACGTCCCACACGCTCTGGAGCACCGGTTCCATCAGATGCCCAACCGCTCGCGAACGGCGTGGCGGATGCGTTCGTACACCTGGTCGACGCCGTCGTTGGCATCGATCGTGACCCAGTGGTCGAGGTCGTCGGCCGCCATGAGGGCGAAGCCATCGCGCACTCGATCGTGGAACGTGTCGCTCTCGCGTTCGAAGCGATCGAGTTCGCGGCCGTGCATCCGGCGTGCCTGTACGTCGGGGTCGACGTCGAGCAGCAGCACGAGGTGCGGCCACGTGCCGCCGATCGCCCAGCCGTTGATGCGGCGCAGTTCGTCGACGTCGAGCCCACGACCGTAGCCCTGGTAGGCGAGTGTGGAGTACACGCTGCGGTCGCTCACCACATGGCGGCCGGCGGTGAGCGCCGGTAGCACCAGTTCCTCGAGGTGCTGGGCGCGGTCGGCTGCGGTGAGCAGTGCCTCGGCGCGGTCGGCCAGGTTCGCCACCGTGGTGTCGTGGAGGATCGCCCGGATGCGGGCACCAACGGTGGTGCCGCCGGTTTCGCGGGTGAGCACGGCGTCGAGTTCGCCCGCCAGGCGAGCGGCATGGGTGCTCTTGCCGCACCCCTCGGCACCCTCGAAGGCGATGTAGCAGCTACCGCGATCCACCCCGGCGACGCTAGCGCCCGGACCATGTCGCCGGCCTGGAAGGGTGGCGACCCAGACATGTAGGCTGAACGTGAGATAGAAATCCTACAATGTGGGAAGTCCCGACATGGAGGGAGACCGAGGTGTGGATCCCGGTGACGATCGCCGCTGCGTGCTTCCAGACGGCCCGCACTGCGATGCAGCAGCGTCTGCGGGCGCTGCTGTCGGTGAGCGGCGCCGGGTTCGTGCGGTACCTTTACGGCGCGCCGCTCGCGATCGTGGCGGTGGTCGTGGTGGCCATCGTCGACGGCTTGCCCACACCGCCGTCACGCTTCTGGCCGATCATCGCCGGTGGCGGGCTGGCCCAAATCGTCGGCACGATCTTCATGATCCGTGCGTTCGATGCTCGCGACTTCGCGATCGGCACCGTCTACACCAAGACCGAGGTGGTGCAGGTGGCCATCTTCTCGCTCGTGATCCTGGGCGAACCCTTGCGCCCGCTCGGCTGGATGGCCACCATCGTGTGCTTCGCCGGGGTGGTGGTGCTGGCCGGCGGGCGACCGGTGATGCACGTACGCGACCGGGCCGTGCTGTTCGGCGTCGCCGCCGGTGGCGCGTTCGCGCTCGCATCGGTGGGCATCCGCGCAGCCTCGCTGTCGCTCCTCGACGGCCAGGATGGTGACGGCCACGTGATCGCTCGAGCGCTCCTCACGCTCGCCGTGATGAACACGATGCAGATCGTGATGCACGGCGGGTATCTGGCGGTGCGCGAGCGCAACCAATTGCGCCTCGCCGTCGTGCACTGGCGGTCGAGTTCGATCGTCGGTGTGCTCAGCGTTGGCGGGTCAGCGTGTTGGGCGCTGGCGTTCACGCTCGAGAACGCTGCACGGGTGCGCACCTTCGGCCAGGTCGAGCTGCTGATCACGTTCGCCGTCGCCCACTGGTTCCTCGGTGAGCGACACGGCCGCCGTGAGTACGTGGCGAGCGCTCTGGTGCTCGCCGGTGTGATCGGGGTGATGGCCGGCGGCTGAACCGGCTGCTCGCCAGGTATCGCTCGGGCCTCTGCTGGCCCTGCCTCAGGCGGTGCTCAGGCGGTTGGGCGAGGGGTTGCCTGCTTGGCAGCGGCCTTCTTCGCAGGCGCCTTCTTGGCAGCCGTCTTCTTCGCCGGGGCGGCCTTCTTGGCCGCGGCCTTTTTCGTCGCCACGGCCTTCTTGGCCGCGGGGCCACCCTTTTCGATGATCGCTTCGCGACGGATCGCGAGCAGCTCGTAGGCGCGTTCGGACAGCATCGTGTCGAGCCGGTCACCCTTGCTGAGCGAGGCGTTGGTCTCGCCGTCGGTGACGTACACGCCGAACTTGCCGTCCTTGGCCACCACCGGCTTGGTGCTGATCGGATCGATGCCGAACTCGCGCAGCGGGCCCTTGGCCGCGAGATTCGCCCCACCGCCGCGGCGGAACACCTTCGGCTGCGAGAAGATCGCGAGCGCTTCGTCGATGGTGATCGTGAGGAGCTGCTCCTCGGTGGCGATGTTGCGGAAGTCCTTGCCCTTCTGCACGTACGGCCCGTAGCGGCCGTTGTTGGCCACGATCGCCTCGCCGTCGGCCGGGTCGGCGCCCAGGGTGCGTGGCAGCTTGAGCAGATCGGCGGCATCGGTGACGCTCACCCGCTCGAGCGTCATCGTCTTGAACAGGCTCGCCATCTTCGGCTTCTCGAGCCCCGGCGGCAGGTGGTCGGCCGTGCCCCACTGGACGTAGGGGCCGTAGCGCCCGTTCTTCGCGAACACCGGCAGGCCGTCGAGCTCGCCGATCGGCTCGTCGCTCTTGGGTAGTGCGAGGAGCTCGAGCGCCTTGGCGACGGTGAGCTCGTCGGGCGTGAGGTCGTCGGGAACGCTGGCGGTGTCGTCGCCGCGCTTCACGTACGGCCCATACTTGCCGGGCTTCACGACGATCTCGTTGCCGTCGGGGTCGAGCCCGATCGGGAAGGTGTTGATCTGGGCCGCGTCGATGTGGTCGAGGTTCTCGGCCACCAGCCGCTTCAGGCCGGGCGACCGCTCGTCGGCGTCACCGAAGTAGAAGTGCTGGAGCCAGTCGACCTTGCCCCGTTCGTTGCGGGCGATGGAGTCGAGGTCCTCCTCGACGCGGGCGGTGAAGGCGTAGTCGACGAGGTCGTCGAAGTGCTTCTCGAGCAGGCCGACGACGGCGAAGGCGGTCCAGGTGGGCACCAGCGCCTGACCCTTCTTCCACACATAGCCGCGATCCTGCACCGTTTGGATGATCGATGCCCACGTGGACGGGCGGCCGATCCCGAGCTCTTCGAGCTTCTTCACCAACGACGCCTCGGTGTAGCGCGCAGGCGGGCTGGTGGTGTGGCCGTTGGGGGTGAGATGAGCGACCGACACCGGGGCGCCGACGGTGAGCACCGGCAGCAGCGCCTCGCGCTCGGCGGCGTCGGGTGAGTCGTCGTCGGCCGACTCGACGTAGACCTGGCGGTAGCCGGGGAACGTGATCGTGGTGCCGCTCGCAGCGAACTCGGCGTCGATGCTCTGGTTGGCGGCGGTGCCACCCACCTGGGCGACGGCGCCGAGACGCACGCTGACGGTGGTGCCGTTCGCGTCGGCCATCTGCGAGGCGAGGGTGCGCTGCCAGATCATCCGGTACAGCAGCATCTCCTGGCCGTTGAGCTCGTTCGACAGCGAGTCGGGTGAACGCAGTGGAGTGGTGGGGCGGATGGCTTCGTGGGCCTCTTGCGCGTTCTTGATCTTGCTCGAGTACTGGCGTGGCCCGTTCGAGAGGAACTGGCTGCCATAGCTGCGCGTCACCTCGTCGCGTACCGCGCCGAGGGCCTCGACGCTCAGCACCACGTTGTCGGTACGCATGTAGGTGATGTAGCCGCGTTCGTACAGACCCTGCGCGAGGCGCATCACCTGCGAGGCACTGAGACGCAGCTTGCGGCCGCCCTCCTGCTGGAGCGTCGAGGTCATGAACGGCGCCTTGGGAGTGCTGCGGTAGGGCTTCTCCTCCACCGAGCGCACGGTGAACGGAGCGGCGGCGAGCGCATCGGCGAGCGAGCGTGCCAGCGACTCGTCGACCACGACCACGTTCTTCTTCGCGACGCCGTCGGACGTGAAGTCCTTGCCGGACGCCACCTTGGTGCCGTTCACTGCGACGAGCGTGGCGGTGAACGCCGGCGATGTCGCCGTGGCGAGGTCGATGTCCCAGTAGCCGGCGGTGACGAAGGCGATGCGCTCGCGCTCGCGCTCGACGATGAGGCGCACCGATGGGCTCTGCACCCGACCGGCCGAGAGGCCGCGGTTCACCCGGCGCCACAGCACCGGCGAGACCTCGTAGCCGTAGAGGCGGTCGAGCAGGCGTCGGGTCTCGGCCGCATCGACCAGCCCGTAGTCGAGACCGCGCGGGTTGTTGACGGCCTGATCGATGGCGCTCTTGGTGATCTCGTGGAACACCATCCGCTTCACGGGGACCTTCGGCTTGAGGTACTCCAGCAGATGCCAGCTGATGGCCTCGCCCTCACGGTCCTCGTCAGTCGCGAGATACAACTCGCTGGCATCTTTCAGGGCCGCCTTGAGGTCCTTGATCACCTGCTTGCCGCGTTCGGTGAGCTCGTACGTCGGGGTGAACCCGTTGTCGACGTCGATGTTCAGGCCCTTGCTCGGGAGGTCGGCCACGTGGCCCACCGAGGCGCGCACGTCGAAGGCCGCCCCGAGGAACTTGGCGATGGTCTTCGCCTTTGCAGGCGATTCGACGATGACGAGCGGCTTGGCCATTGGCAGGTATCGCTACGGCATGGCGGCAGTGGTTGTCAAGCCATGCCAGATTCGGGGCCACATTCGAGGCCACATTCGGGGCCACATTCGCGACGCGATCACGAGCGCCACGTGTCGGGTGCGGAAACGATCAAGAGATCGATTCGCAGACGGCACGTTGGCCGTCGATGGCCACCTCGACGCGTTCTCCGGGTGCGAGGTCGGCGATGCCCGCCACGTAGACCGCGACCACCACGTCGAGGACGTCGAGACGCACGCCCAGCACCGTTGCCGAGCCCTGGAACGTGCAGGTGGTGACCGTGCCCGGCAGACCGCCGTCGTCGACGAGACGAAGGTCCTCGGGACGCACCAGGAGCCGGATGGGCGAGCCGTCGGCCTGCGTGGTCTGGCTCACCATGACGGCGTGTTCGCCGACGCGCACGGCGTGATTGCCCGCCACGGTGGCGGGCAGCTCGTTCATCGAACCGACGAAGCGGGCCACGAACGCACTCGACGGATTGCGGTACACCTCGCGCGGTGTGTCGAGCTGCTCGAGCCGGCCGTTCGACATGACGCCGATGCGGTCGGAGATCGCGAGCGCCTCCTCCTGGTCGTGGGTGACGAACAGGGTGGTGATCCCGAGCTCGGTCTGGATGCGACGGATCTCGTCGCGCAGCGTGGTGCGCACCTTGGCGTCGAGCGCGCTGAGTGGTTCGTCGAGGAGGAGCACCTCGGGCTGCACGGCGAGGGCTCGGGCGAGCGCCACGCGCTGGGCCTGGCCTCCTGAGATCTGGTGCGGGTAGCGATCGGCGAGGTGAATGAGCTGCACGAGGTCGAGTATCTCGGCCACGCGTCGGTGCCGATCGGTGGCGTTCATCTTCCGGGTTCGCAGCCCGAAGTCGACGTTGTTCGCCACGGTGAGGTTGGGGAACAGGCTGTAACTCTGGAACACCATGCCCATGTTCCGCTTGTGCGCGGGCGTGCGCGTGATGTCGGCGTTGCTCACCAGCACCGCCCCGGAGTCGGCGAACTCGAAGCCGGCGGCGATCCGCAGCGCCGTCGTCTTGCCGCACCCCGACGGGCCGAGCAACGAGATCAGTTCGCCCTCCTTCACCGACAGATCGAGGCTCTCGAGGGCGACCGTGGGTCCGAAGGTCTTGCGGACGGAGACGAAATCCAGTGTGGTCATGTGTTGTTCTGGGCCTTGTCGGACGTCAGGGCCGCGTTGGCGGCGGCACGAGCGAAGGTCTTGCGCTTCGGATCGCGCTTGCGGGTGAGGAGCGCCACCATCGCGAACAGCAGCGTGGTCGACACCAGTGCGAGCAGGTTCACGCCATAACCCGCCTGCGGCTCGCGGCCGACGAACTTCTGCTGGAACGGCGGCAGCGACTCGATCAGCAGGGTGTCGGCCAGCGTGTACTCGCCCATCACCACCGCAGCGGTGAGGAACGACGCGTAGATGATCGAGGTGCGCAGGTTGGGGACGAGCACCTTCATCACCGTGGTGCCCCAGCCGGCACCGAGGCTGCGTGACGCATCGACCAGGGTGCGCAGGTCGAGTGCCTTCAGCCCGGCGTCGAACGAGCGGTACGTGAAGGGCAGCGCGAGCACGACGTAGAACGGGATCAGCGACAGGTCGGAGTTCAGGAACCAGCGTGCCTGGGGCTTGATGACGACGATGCCTGCCACGAGTGCGATCGCCGGGATCATGTACGGCAGCACGGTGACGAACTCGACGAACGATCGCGCCTTCGGCACCCGTAGGTGAACCCAGACAGCGGTCGGGAGCAGCAGGAACAGGGTGATCAACACCGTGCCGAACGCCAGCTTGAGGCTGAGCCGCAACGACGCCCAGAACTGCTCCTCCTTGAACACTCCGGTGACGCCCTTCAGCGACCACTTGTCGAACAGGGTGTCCCAGCCGAGCAGCACGGTGGGCACGTTCTGGAGTGCGAAGCGGGCCAGCGCCAGCAGCGGCATCGCGAAGAACACAGCGCTCACGACCAGCACGACGTTCGGCACCAGCCGGCCGAAACGGCTCCGTGGCCGGCCGACACCGAGCGGCGCGCCGGACGTCGGTGCGGTGGGCGGCCCGCCGATCTCGGGCTCGACGACGACGGGGATCACGACTGCCACCTCTCGGCGCGCTTGCGGGCGAGCCAGTAGAACAGCATTGCCACCGCGGTGATGATGATCATCCAGGCTGCGAGGGCGTAGCCGACGGCGTCCTCACCGATCGACACATCGCCGCCGAGGAAGAAGCCGATGCGTCGGGAGACGATCTTGGAGTTGTCGGTGAGCACCGCTGCGGTGGCGTAGGCGCTGAAGGAGTTGGCGAACAACAGCAGGAAGCCGCCCATCAGCGACGGCGCCAGTACCGGCAGGCCGACGCGGCGCCAGAACGTGAACGAGGTGCCACCGAGGTTGGCGCAGGCCTCACGCCACGACTGCTTCAGGCCGTCGATGGCGGGCAGGGTGATCAGCACCATCAGCGGGATGTTGAAGTACGAGTACACGATCACCAGGCCGCGGACGCTGCCGAGATCGAAGTCGCCACCGTAGAGGTCGATGCCGAGCCCTTCATCGAGCATCTTCGTGAGCACACCCTGGCGGCCGAGCAGGGTGAGGAAGGCGAACGCGAGCGGCAGACCGCCCATGTTCGCGGCCACACCGCTGAACGAGGTGACGACGTTGCGCAGCCAGCGAGGGCGCGTCGCAGTGGCAGCGGCGTAGGCGAGCAGGGTGCCGAGCACCACGCCGGTTGCAGCGGCGATCGCGGAGAAACGGATCGAGAACCAGAATGCGCTCCGGTTCTGGCCGGAGAACGCTTCACCCATGGCCGACAGCGAGAGGCCGTCCTCAGTGCGCACGGCGTTCGAGAACACGCTGATCGCCGGAACGATCAGGAACAGGAAGAGGAACGCGAAGAAGGGGACGAGACCCAACCAGGCCCAGCTGCGTCGGGCCTTGGGGGCCGCACCGTTTCCGGTGCGGCCCCCGACAGCCAGGTTGATGTCGGTCATCCGAACGTGAACTGACCTGCTGGTCAGGCGTCGGCGACCATGGGGCCCCACTGCGCAGCAAGGATGTCCTTGGCGGCAGCGATCTGGGCCGGGGTCATGAAGGACACCTGGTCGAGGAGCTCGTCCGGGGGCAGGTTCGCCTTCGAGGCCTCGGTCACGAGGCCCTTTTCGGTGATGGCCACGATGCGGGCCGGCACGGCACCACCCTCGAGGTAGCCGAGGGCGCCCTCGTCGCTCAGGATGTGCTCGGTCCACAGCGTCGAGCACGCAGGGTTCGGGCTGTTCTTCACGAGACCCTGGCCGTAGAAGCCACCGTAGATGCCGTCGCTCGGGAAGTTCGTCGCGACTTCGAGGCCGGCGGCCTCGAGATCAGCACGCAGGCCCGGGACGTTGTAGCTCCAGTCGAGCGCGATCGGGGTCTCGCCCGAGAGCACCGTCTCCTTGGTGACGTCGGTGCCACCGAGGTTGCCCGAGGTCTTCAGATCGGCGAAGAACTGGATGCCGGGCAGGATGTCGTCGGCCGAACCGCCGTTGGCGATCGCGGCGGCGACGACCGCGGCGAACGCAGCGCCGGACTCACGCGGGTCGCCGTTGAGGTTCACGAGGCCCTTGTACTCGGGCTTGGTGAGGTCGGCGAACGTGGTGGGTGCCGTGGGGACGATCGTGGTGTTGGTGGTGATCGCGATGATGCCGTAGTACGCGGCGCGCCAGTTGCCGTCGGCATCCTTCAGACCGTCCGGGATCTCGGCGTCGTAGATGCTGGTGTAGGGCTCGAAGAGACCCTTGTCGACCATCTCCTGGGCGATCGCCGGGCTGACGTCGACGTTGTCGGGCATGTTGTCCTGGCCCGCGAGGGTCTCGACGGCTTCCATCTCGTCTGCCGACGAGGCGTCGGGATCGGCAACCGGGTTGTCGACGCCGGGGTACTTGTCGCGGAAGCTCTGCAGGATGCCCTTGTAGTTCGCCCACTCGTCGGGCAGGGCGATCAAGTTGACCGTTGCACCGTTGGCGAGGCATTCCTCGTAGACGGCGGCAAGCGGGTCGGCGCCCGCGGGATCGGTGGCGCCGGGATCGGTGGCGCCGGTCGCCGGCTCGGTGGCCGCCGTCTCGGTGGCGCCGGTCGCCGGCTCGGTGGCCGCCGTCTCGGTGGCCGTGCTCTCTGCTTCGTCGTCGCCGCAGGCGGCGAGGATCAGGCCTGTCGCCGCAAGCGCGGCAAACACCTTTCGGGTGTTCCTTCTCATGTGTTCCCTCCCTGTTCACGGAATCGGCGACGGTTCACGGTCGGCCGATATGCCGGGACCGTAGCAGTGGCCCGCACGCCGCCATGACGACGGCCCCGACGGAAGGTGTCCCGAAGATGAACAAAAGGTGAACCGACCTGTCGGGTAACTGGTCCGTATGGGGGTCGGTGAGAGCCGGCGTGAGTGTGGGGTCAGACCAGCTCGGGCGACTTGCGACCCCCGTCGGTGGAGCCGTCGCCGCGAACGTCGGCGGGGTCGTCGCCGGGGTCGGACGTGTGGGACGGGCCTTCCACGTTGAGGTTCGGCAGGATCCGGTCGAGCCAGCGAGGCAGCCACCAGTTCCGCTCACCGAGCAGTTCCATCGTCGCCGGCACGAGGAGCAACCGGACCAGCGTGGCGTCGAGGAGCACCGCGACCGCCAGGCCGACGCCGAAGAGCTTGATGACCCGCGTGTCCTCGAGGAGGAACGCACCGAACACGACGATCATGATCGCAGCCGCGGCCGTGATGACCTGAGCGGTGACGGCCAGACCGTCGGCGACCGACGTGCGGGCGTCGCCGGTGCGGTCGAACTCCTCCTTGATGCGCGAGAGCAGGAAGACCTCGTAGTCCATCGAGAGACCGAAGACGATCGCGAACATCATCATCGGCGCGAACGGTTCCACCGGTGCCGGCTCGACACCGAACACCCAGCCCCATTGGAAGATCGCCACCACCACCCCATACGCGGCGGCGATGGAGATGACGTTCATCAGCACGGCCTTCAACGGCACGAGCAGCGAGCGGAACACCATCATCAGCAGTACGAACGACAGCAGCAGCACGACACCGATGAAGATCGGCAACCGGTCCGACAGGTACGACGTGAAGTCGATGGAGGCGGCGGTGGTGCCCGTGAGGTAGGCGGTGAGGCCGGTGCCCGCCACCGCCGCCGGGATGACGGTGTCGCGGAGGCGGTTGACGGTGTCGACGGTCTCCTGGTCCTGTGGGGAGCTGGTCGGGATGACCTGGATCAGCGCAGCGCTCAGCGATGCCGGATCGTTCGGGAACGCCGGCGCGACGAACCGCACACCCTGGTCGGCGGCGATCGCCTCGCCGAGGGCGGCCAACGCGGCGGCATCGCTCGGCTGGGCGAGATCGACGACGACCACGAACGGGCCGTTGAAACCGGGGCCGAAGCCATCGGCGAGGAGGTCGTACGCCTGGCGCGTGGTGGTGTCGGGGCTGGCGTTGCCCTCGTCGGCAAAGCCCATCCGCAGCGAGAGCACGGGTGCCGCAAGGATCGCGAGTACGAGCAGGCCGCCACCGAGCGCCACCCACGGGTGGTGCTGCACGACGCGGCTCCACTTGTACGGCAAGGTCTCGCTGGCCGGCTTGCGGCGCCGCTGGGGCAACTCACGTCGGAGTGGCTTCAGCGCGAAACCGGCGAGCAAGGTGAGGATGGCGAGCGGGAACCCGACGAGCAGCGGGTTGATCGACAGGCCTGCGCCGAACAGAGCGAGCGCCACGAAGCCGGCGGCGATGATGCCGCGCCAGCGTGTGACCTCGACCCGGTGCTGCGCGAAGCCGAGCAACGCCGGCAGCAGTGTGATCGATGCGACCATCGTGACCGCAACAGTGCTCGCAGCGCCGATGCCCAGACCCGACACGAACGCAAGGCCCATCAGCAGCATGCCGAGCAGCGACACGACCACCGTGATGCCGGCGAACACGACGGCGCGGCCTGCCGTGTCCATCGCGGTGAAGGTGGCCTGTTCGTAGCTCTGGCCGGCGTGGAGGTTCTCACGGAAGCGGGTGACGATGAACAGCGCGTAGTCGATGCCGACTGCGAGGCCGATCATCGCGCCGAGCGTGGTGGCGAAGTCGGGCACGACGACGAGATGGCTGATCAGCCCGACGACGGCGATACCGACCCCGACGCCGAAGAGGGCGACGCCGATCGGGAGCCCCATGGCGAGCACCGAGCCGAACGCGAGGATCAGCACGATGACCGCGAAACCCAGACCGATGAGTTCCGACTTCGGGGGTTCGAACTCGGCGAGCGCCTGGCCGCCGACTTCGACCCTGAGCCCGTCGAGCGTGGGGAGCTGATCGACGATCGACGTGCCGACCTCGGCCATCTGGGCCTGGTCGAGCGACTCGGACAGGTTGACCTGCGCGAACGCGATCGTGCCGGTCGGATCGATCTGGCCGAGGGTGGACGGGTCGTACGGGCTGACGACGCTGACCCCCGGGATCGTCGCCACCTCGTCGAACAGAGCAGTCATCGCGGACTGGACGGCGGGGTCGCTCACCCCCTGGTCGGTCTCGAACACGATCGTGCCACCCTGGCGGCCGGTGCCCACGCCAGGGAACTCCTCTTCCAGGAGTGCGAACCCGCTCGCGCTCTCGGAGGCGGGGATCTCGAACCTGCTGGAGTAGGCCGAGCCCACCAGGCTGGAGATGATCGCCGTGCCGATGAGGGCCACCAACCAGGCGGCGAGGGTGGCGCGGCGGTGCAGGAAGCACCAGTGTCCGAGACGAGCGATCATGAGGAGGGTCGCTTCCTGTCCATGAGGGGGTGACGGGGGTGACGGGCGCCGGGGGTGCGACGATCGAGGGTGCCGCGGACGGTCCGGGGGGAACCGTTCCAGGCACGGAAACACTACCGTTCGGGACATCGTGGAGCCTGTGGAGATGTCGCATGAGCGACCGGACGAGCGCCTCGGGTGGAACTCATCGCTCGAGGCGGCCTGGGTGCAGCTCGGCACCGACCGTCGGCCCGGCCGTGCGAGTCGACTCGACCGTGGGTGGAGCACGGTGCTGTACGCCGTCGACGAGCCAGCGGTGCGGGTGCGCAACATCGGCGCCGATGTGGCAGTGGGCGACTGGGTGATGGTCAGCGCCGACGGTGAACGGGTGGAGACGGTCATCGAGCGCTTCAGCGCCTTCACCCGCCGGGCGTCGTTCGAGGGCAATCGCGCGGTCGCCCACACGATCGCAGCGAACATCGACACGGTGGTACTCGTGCACTCGCTCACCACGCCACCCAACCAGCGCCGACTCGAGCGCGAGCTGATCCTTGCGTTCGACAGCGGCGCCATACCGGTGGTGGTGGTCACCAAGAGCGACCTGGTCGACGATCCTGCGGCCACGATCGCGACGCTCGAGGAGGTGGCCGTCGGTGTGCCGGTGATGCCCGTCAGCGGCATCAGCGGCGAGGGCATCGAACCGCTGCGTGATCTGGTACCACCCGGACAGACCATGGCCCTGCTCGGAGCAAGTGGGGTGGGCAAGAGCACGATCATCAACGCTCTCGTCGGGGGCCAGCTGTTGCGTACCAGCGATGTGCGCGAGAACGACGGCCGCGGTCGGCACACCACCACGGCGTGCGAGCTGGTGCGCCTGCCCGGCGCCGACGCCGGTTGGTTGATCGACACGCCTGGCGTGCGCGCGGTCAGCCTGTGGAGCAGCGGCACCGGCATCGAGCGCGCGTTCGCCGACGTGTTCGACCTGTCGGAGCAGTGCCGTTTCCGCGACTGCAAGCACGAGGACGAACCCGGCTGCGCGGTCACCGCTGCGATCGCGGCAGACACCCTCGATCACCGCCGACTCGATGCGATGAAGCGGCTGGTGGCCGAGGAGCACGCGCTCGAGGAGGAGCAGCGTGCGTGGGAGAAGGCCCAGGACCGGCGCGGGATGCGCAAGAAGGGGCCGCGGCGGGCGGGGTCCGAGGCCTGACACCCACGGATCGTGCGGGCATCGATCGGGTCGCTCGGGGCCGGTGGCCCTAACTTCGAGGGATGGACTTCGCCTTCACCGCACGCACCCAGGAGTACCGCGGGCTGTTGCTCGCCTTCATGGACGAGTGGGTGTACCCCAACGAGGCGCTGTACGAGCACCAGCTGGTCGAGGCGGGCAACCCCAATGCCCAGCCGGCGATCATGGAAGAGATGAAGGCCGAGGCAAAGCGTCGCGGTCTGTGGAACCTCTTCCACCCCGACCCGGAGTGGGGCGCGGGGCTGTCGAACGTGGAGTACGCACCGCTGGCGGAGATCATGGGGCTCAGCACCCTCGCGAGCGAGGCCTGCAACTGCTCGGCACCCGACACAGGCAACATGGAGGTGCTCACCCGCTTCGGCACCCACGAGCAGCAGGACATGTGGTTGCGTCCGTTGCTCGAGGGCCGCATCCGCTCGTCGTTCGCGATGACCGAGCCCGATGTGGCCTCCTCCGATGCCACCAACGTCTCGCTGCGCATCGAACGCCACGGCGACCACTATGTGCTGAACGGCCGCAAGTGGTGGATCTCGGGCGCGATGCACCCGAACTGCCAGATCTTCATCGTGATGGGCAAGAGCGATCCGAACGCGTCGTCGCACCGCCAGCAGAGTCAGATCCTCGTGCCGATGGGCACGCCCGGGTTGCGTATCGTGCGTCGCCTGCCTGTGTTCGGCTACCAGGACCAGGAGGGCCACGTCGAGCTCGAGTTCACCGACGTGCGCGTACCGGCATCGAACATGATCGCCGACGAGGGCGACGGCTTCGCGATCAGCCAGGCCCGCCTCGGGCCCGGCCGTATCCACCACTGCATGCGCTCGATCGGCGCGGCCGAGCGGGCTCTCGAGTTGATGTGCCAGCGGGCGCTCACTCGCACCACCTTCGGCAAGCGCGTCGCTGAGCGGGCGAACATCATGGACTGGATCGCGGAGTCGCGCATCGAGCTCGAGATGGTGCGGCTGCTGACGCTGAAGACTGCATGGCTGATGGACACCGTGGGCAACAAGGCCGCGGCTGTCGAGATCAGTGCGATCAAGGTCGCGGGGCCGAACACGGCACTGAAGATCATCGACCGCGCCATCCAGGTGCACGGCGCGGGCGGCATCTCCGACGACTTCCCGCTTGCCCGGATGTGGAGCTGGCAGCGTGCCCTGCGGTTCGCGGACGGGCCCGACGAGGTGCACAAGATGACGATCGCCCGTCGCGAATTGCGCAAGCACGACCCCGACTTCCGCGCATGAGCCGCATCCGCCAAGGGCTGCACCCGAGCGTGCGGCTGGGTGCGATGTTCCGGCGCGAGCGGGCGCCGGAGGAATTGGTGTCGTTCGCCCGCGAGGTGGATGCACTCGGCCTCGACGACCTGTGGATCGTCGAGGACTGCTTCTGGGCAGGCGGCCTCACTGCGGCTGCTGCGGCCCTGGCGGTGACGGACCGGATCGCGGTGGGTATGGGCATCGTGCCGGTCGTGGCCCGCAATGCGGCGATCACGGCGATGGAGATGGGTGGCCTGGCGCGGATGTTCCCCGGTCGGTTCACGGCGGGTATCGGCCATGGCGTTGCGTCGTGGATGGGCCAGATCGGCGCGATGCCGCCCTCGCAGCTCGCCGCGCTCGAGGAGACGATCGATGCAGTGAGGCGGTTGCTCGACGGTGAACGGCTGAGCGTCGCCGGGCGCCATGTCGTGCTCGACGACGTGCAACTGGTGTTCACCGCCTCGCCGCGCCCACCGATCGTGGTCGGGGTCACCGGCCCGAAGGGCATCGACGTGTCGGCCCGCGTGGCCGACGGATTGCTGCTGCCCGAGGGTTCGAGCCCCGCATTCGTGCGCGCTGCCGTGCAGCGATTCGGCCGTCCCGCCGAGTGCCCGGCGGAGTGTGTGGTGTACGTGCTCTACGCAGTCGACGACGACGCCGCCGTGGCGCGCTCGATGGTCGCGGCATCGGTCGACGAGTTCGCTGCTGCGGGGGTCGACGACCGGTTGTCGAAGCTCGGCGTCGACGAGCACGTCGACGGGCACGACCGGATCAACCGGTACGCGGTGGCCGGCACACCGGCCGACTGCGCGACGGCGATCGATGCCCTCGTCGCCGCGGGTGCCACGAGCGTGGTGGTGGTGCCCCGTGCCGACGACCCGGGCGCGCAGGACGCACAGATCCGCCGGCTCGTCACCGACGTGGTGCCGCTGCTGTCGACCTGACGGCGCCTGGCTCTGCGCGGGTGTCAGCACCCGCCTGCTTCAGAGGTCGCCGGCGTCGAGGCGTCGCAGCACCTCGACCGCCCGCTCACGCACCGCGGGAAGATCGGCGAGCCGCTGTGCGGCGCGCACCTGCTGGGCCATCCGGGGATTGCGTGCGAAGCGTTGCTCGTGTCGGGCGAGGAAGTCCCAGTAGAGGGTGGTGAACGGGCACGCATCGGGACCGGTGCGCTTGGTGCGGTCGAAGCGGCATCCCTTGCAGTAGTCGGTCATCTTGTCGATGTAGGCGCCTCCAGCCGCGTAGGGCTTC
>Ga0105048_10002573_pt1 | contig 29480 bp, 26 predicted proteins | sample MAT05_FD_78382 | JGI IMG/M metagenome (GOLD analysis project Ga0105048, IMG submission 78382) | Freshwater microbial communities from Lake Fryxell liftoff mats and glacier meltwater in Antarctica - MAT-05 | ecosystem: Environmental > Aquatic > Freshwater > Ice > Liftoff microbial mat | place... | reverse complement strand
TGATCCATTGTCCAGGCATTATTAACGGATATGCAGCCCGGATTCAAGGTCACGTTTTGGCCGGCAATGGCCGTCAGTGAGTACAAAACAGGCGTTGGGGCTGCTTGAACCACTATCGTAATTACGGATGCAGGCCCATTAACAGGTGCGTTTACAGTTGTTCCAGAACCTACTGTTCCACTGCCGCCTATTGCTGTTGCAGAACCGGGAGAACTCTGACAAACAAAGGTGTACGAATACGTTCCGACAGTAGTAGCGTTATTGGTAAAGGTACTACCGGATGGCGGAGGAGATCCGTAGAAACTGGTGCTGGCAGACAATGAGTTCGGCCCGCTGTACCCTGCCAACACAACGATTCCTCCCGAACAAACGGCTGAGTTGCTGAGTGGACTCCCCACACACCCAATCTGATTACCACCCGTAAACGGTGCAGGAGGAAGCGGAGGTGTTACTGTTACTGTCACCGTGACCGATACTGCCGGACTTTGGCAATACGTTCCGCCACTGTTCTGCACACAAACCGGCAAATACACACTTGTTCCCAGCGTACCTGTGGCAATCGAGAGCGAATTGCCCACTACTGGTACATACGCACAACAAACGGTTGAGAGCGTGGTGCCCGTTGGGCAGGTGGCCGAAATAGACAAGGGGGCGTTCTGGTTGACTGTGTAGAAAGTCCCACCCGGAACTGATGGTGCTGTTGGGGTAGGCAATACGGTATAAGCTACCGAGCCAACTGGACCTGTGGTGGCACTGCCACTGAAACAAGCAGCCGTATAGGCAAACGAACCCGTAATGTTGGTGCCAACTACGGTCGAAAACGAACCTGTGGGGCATAGTACGGTAGCCAATATAGATGTACCCTGACAAACAGTGGTTTGCGAAAGTGCTATGGTTGGGCTGGTGGGTGGAGCTACCGTAACCGATGGGGCTACCGTCACGTTGAGCAGCGTTGGTGTACTGAAACAACTACCTACCGAACACACGGCGGTGCCGCTGATGGTTCCCGCTGCCGAGGTCGAAATGGGAATGGTGTTGCCCTGTCCCGAAGCAAAGCTGCTGTTTGGCCCCACGGTGTTCCAGAATAGGGTGCCGCTACAGCCCGCCGTGTTCGACAGCGAGAGCGTGGTTCCCTGCGTTACCGTTCGACTACCGCCAAAGTTGGGCTGGGGAGAACCTATCACCGCTAATGTGAGCAAGGTTGGCGAACTGGGGCCACTGCTATTGCTGCAAAGCAACGTGTAGCTAAAGGTGCCTGCGGTGGCATTGCTGGGAATGCTGATAGCGGAAATAGTACCCGAAAAACTAAACGGCGCGTAAGGTGAATTGCTGGACGATACCAGCGACGAACCCGACGGGCAGGTGATGGTCGTAAAGAGTGAACTACCCTGACAAACCGAGGTAGAACCAGAGACAGTGGGAGAGGTGGGGGTGGTTGCCGAAGCACCCACCGTACCGCTGAGATAAACGGGAGCCGTGCCGTTCTGAGTTGACCCATTATAATGTATAACACTTCCACTGAACGTCCCAGTGGTGGCACCTGTAAGCCTCACATAAAGAACATTTTGGGTGAGACTGGGCGCAAGTGTTATCACAGAGGTTGAGTAGGGGCCAGAAAAGTTTGAACTTGCTTCAAACCCCGACGAAGCCAGTACATCAATACCATAAGGCCCACCATTAGAGAAGATGGTGTAGGCTTGCGGGGCAGAAGGTGTTCCCAATATGGTCGTAAACGGACTTAAATTACCTGTCGATACAGATAGCGTTGGACCCGTGTTAATGGCATTGATCGTAACCGGAGCCACAAGAGTCCCGCTCGTGACAGAAACTTGACTGAACTGGCTAAAACTCACCGTAGGGTCCATCGTAGCTATCAGATAAGTTACTGTTAGAGCCTGAACACTAGTTGATGATGGTAATATAATTGATTTTACATTGGTAGAACCTGCCCCACTAAGATACAAACCAGGATGTCCTGAGGGAGCCGTGATAGTAATGGGATTATTGAGGCCATCACCAGAGACAATAAAGCTGGCTGAGGTGATACTGCCCGTTTTATATCCTTGGATAATCGTGGTCAAATTGGTTGGTGAGGCTGTGAGGATGCCGGTGGTGGGTGGGCTGGAGCTGGCGGATATTGGCACCGTAATAGGTCCGGCTCCTGCGCCAATTACCCGTAGAGTATTTGGCAAAGTTCCTGTGCCATTTCCCCGTAAATATACTGTAATAGCAGAACCGAAATAGTTGAATGGAAAGGAGAACGAGTAATAGTTAGTTCCATTTGGGGAAACAGAAAAGCCCGTTGGCGATGTTACCCATAATACCCCACCAGTGGCAAGATTAGAGCCATTCAAACTGAAGGTAGTTGTAAATGAATTGGCTGAAGCTAAAATTGAACTTGGAGAAGCAGTGATCTGAGGTACTGAACCTGCTGATGAACTTACCGTTCCGAACAACGCGATAATGTATGATTGCCCATTAGAGGCAACAACGGATAAATTCCCCGAATAATTACCAGCTGACAACCCACTCTTCAACCGAACGGCAACCCCATAACCATGAGCAGGATTGAGATTCGATCCAATAGAAGGATTCGGAAATGCGTTTAAACCGTCGTTAGAGGAAACATCAAATGCTGATCCATTAACCGTTGCCGTGCAAGACCAGTTACTGGTAGCTCCATTGAGAAATAAACTGACATTATACGTTGCCGGGCCTCCGCCCGTTACGTAGCCCATACTGACAAAGGTAGTCGAGGGGCTGACCGTCAGAGTCTGTCCCCTACTTACCGAGGCTAAACCAACAAAAACCAGCAATAACAGGCCCGTTAACAGGCCAAAGTAAGACGAAAAAGGGCGCGTCACGGACACGCCGGGGTAGTAAAGTGTACGCATAAAATGGGGGAAGTTAAGAGAGTTTAATAAATAAGGTTTACACCCCTAAATAGCGGTGCCATTGGGTAATACACCCCTTCGTGGCTAGGTATTTTTCCGTTTTGGGGTTAGCTAATTCGTAAAGTCAAAGTGATTAGGGTGTTCGGGATATCAAAAGCGGGGACACCTTTAGGACAATTTCCTCTATCTGGAAATGAGGTAAGCAGGAGACAGGAGAGTTAGTGTGGAACAGCTCAGATCTACTGATGCAACAAAAATACCGGTAACCACAGTGTTGGGGGTAGCGAGTAGGATTACGCACCAAAAATAGGTACTTTCTTTGTAAATAGTAATGCTGATTGATAATGTTATATTTTACTTTATTAACCGTAGCAAAACCCCGTAAAAATACAATTATCTTATCAGTTCGTCCACCGTAACCCTGCCTGCCAGCCGAGCCAGCTTGTCCAGCCGTTGTTGCTGAAGGGTAATGAACTTACCAACGGAGCGTTCTGAATGCGTAGATGCGAGTTGGCCAATGGGTTATTGTCTGGATTGTTAAGCGTGGCTTCGGTATTGTAAAAAGCCAGCGATGGGCCAACTGCCAACGCCAATCGTCCAAATCGTTTTTCCAACGTTGGCGTTCCCCGTAGCATCAGCGCGGGCGACCCATCGCCAAAAATAGCCTGTGTGGGGCTGGCCCAGACCACGTGGACACTACCTTCTACGGTTACCATCCAGCTTCGACCCAGTTTGACACCTGTACCAATTCCATAGCCCGCTTGCCAGGTTCGGTTACCAATGGCATCGGTAGGGTTCATACCAATACTAAGCAGATTGTAAAACCACTTTACGCCGGTACGAAAGGTGAGGTTTACCGGAAATGTTTCATTAGCTGCGATTTCGAACCGACGATACCCATTTTGGCGAACAAAACTCAAGAGACCAATGGGAACCGAATTTGAAGAATCAGCGATGTTGATAGGCGCAATCTGTAATCCGTTTCTGACCGTGCGGGCGCGGTTAACAAAGCCGGCTATCTGGAGACCATCCCTAAGGTCACGCGTTTTGTTGGAGAACCCCGCAGCCTGCACAATACGTCTGGAGTTGCCCCTTATTTTATTGGAGAACCCGGCCAACTGAATCGTGTTGCTGGATTGGCCGCTTACTTTATTGAAAAACCCGGCGGCCTGAATACCCGCAAAATTGCGCCGGGTTATATTACCAAAACCGGCAAACTGACCGCCTTTGAGCTCCCCACTTACCTGATTGATAAACCCAGCGGCCTGGAACCCATACACATTACGACCCACGAAATTGCCAAAACCGGCAAATTGGCCGCCACGTACATCGGCCCGAATGTTGTTAACGAAACCGCCTAGTTCAAGGCCCGTTACGCCCAGCGCAGTACCCATGAAGACATTGATAGACAGGTGGTTGATGACGTGGTTGCTGAGTCGGTGGTTGGTGCCGATATAAGGCAGTAGGGATAATTGAAAGGGCCGGTAAAGGGTATCGGCATTGAGGTTTTGGCGGTGAATGATTTGTCGGGCTACTTCATAGGCTTGCCCCAACGCGTTCCGGGTTTGTTCCCAGCCGGTTAGCCTTTGGGGCGAGTTGGTAGAGTCGGTCGGGGCGGGGAGGCTATCTGTTGGGTTCGATGGGTGGGAGGGTAGCGAATCGGGGCGGGCTGTGCTGCGCTCAGGTGGGCTTGGCCTAATAGTGTCGATCTGGGCAATAACCGGGGGCGTTTCAGCTTGTCGGATAATCGTGTCGACTGGTGTCGTAGCAATGGTGACGGGTTGGGCAGTGGTAACGGTGGTTGTGGCTGGGGTAGATGGCGTGGGTAAGGCTCGCAATCGTACATCAACCGTGCGCGACTGACGGGTACTGATTGTTACCGATTCGCCCACATAGAGCCGTTTCCGAACTTCCACTCGGGCGTTGGTGGGTAGGTCGCGGGCAAGCTTCAACCGGTAATAGCCGTAAGGGTTACTGACCGTGGAGGCTAGCGAGGTTCGTTCATAAATACTGACCGAAGTAATTTTCTGACCCGTTTTCTCGTCGGTAACGTACCCATCCAGAAAGAAATGCGTTGGCTCCCGGCCTGGATTGGCCCGGCCTGGATTGGCCCGTCGTGACTCACCCTCTCCCAGTAACAAGACATGATTGCCGCGAACTTTCCAGGTTACCGCCTGACCCGTAAATAATCGGGTCAATACAATCCTTACGGGTTGCCGTCCCGTGCGAAGGGTTACAAGACGGGTGTCGTTAACCACGGCGGGGTTATACGAAAACGCAAAGTCGGCCTGTTGCGATACTTGCCTTAATACCTCGCTTACCCGCTCATTCCGAACGTCTACTGATACTACCCGGTCAAGGGGCGAAGTCGGTTGAGCGAGAATGAAGTAAGGGAGAAAGAGAAAAATGAGGAAGATAGAACGCATAGTGGTCATGTTTACTGATAACTGTTCACTGACCGCATCCTTCGCCTGTCAGCAGGAATCCATGTTCAGTGCGTTTTACGCTCAATTGCAAGGTTTCGGCAACCACGCCCAGCACCGTTTCGACGGATTCATTCTCGAAGCGAGCCGTTAGTCGGCATCCCTGCAAATGCGAGGCCGATAGGTCAATGTCGGTCTGGTAATAATCGCTCAACGTTTCGACCACGCTAGCCAGCGACTGGTTGGTGAATTCCAGCTTTTTGGTGCTGTATGCCAATGCATTGATGTCGAACCGGGGTAAACGGCGGAGCGTGTCGGCAGTTTCGTCGACGGTGGCCTGCTGACCGGGTACGAGTGCTATTTCCTGCTGTTTTTTTCGGACAACAACGCGGCCGGTCTTTACCGACACCCTTACATTTCGGTCGTAGGCCCGCACGCCAAACGAGGTACCAACCACCCGTACGTCAGTATCTTGAGCGTGAATAATGAAAGGTTGGTTTGTGTTAGGAGTTATATCGAAAAAGGCTTCGCCGGTCAGCGTCACTTCACGCGTTTTCCCGGTAAACTCACCTGGGTAGCGGATTGAACTTTTTCGGTTTAGCAACACTGTAGAGCCATCGGGCAGGGTTAAGCGGTGAGTAGTTGTGGTGGTTGACTGAGTCAGTAGCGTAGCTGTTTGGTCAATAGAATCGGGGGTTTGAAATGAACGATAAGTCAATACAGACAGGGCACCAATAAGTACTACCGTAGCAGCTACTCGTGCCCAGCCAATCCAGCGTGAACCGGAAGGCCGAGAGACAGGCTTATGAAATGGCCCAACGGGTTGGCGTATTTGCCCATGAATACGCTGCCAGGCGGCCTCTGTATTGAATGCTTTCCCATTGGCCAAGACGGACGAAGACGACCCGGCTGCTCGCCAGATTCGCTCGAATCGGGCCAGTTCGGCAGGGTGGTCGGGGCTTTCGGCCAACCACCGGCGCACTGCTGCCAGTTCATCGGCAGTGGCTTCTCCGGTTATGTATTTGCCTAGCAGTTCGTCGCTCATTGTGTAGGTAGCTATAACACAGAGTTACGCAGAGAAGCACAAAGTTTCACAGAGTTTTTGCCTCTTCTGGTATACTTCCTTTGTGCAACTCTGTGTTATAACGTTTTTATTTTAAGTCAATAAAATCAATAACCAAACCCCCAGAAAATCAGCCAGTTCCAGGCGCAAAATACGCAACGCTTTTCCGATCTGGTTCTCTACTGTTTTGGCCGAAATGCCCAGTCGCTCCGCAATTTCGCTGTACCTCAACTCCTCAAAACGGCTCAGATAAAATACCCGTCGACACTGTTCGGGGAGTTGTTTCATGGCTACTTCGATTCGTTCGCTCAACTCCTGTCCAGCCAGCGTATCCATTGGCGAGAGCGTAGGCGCTTCGCCCACGTAGGTAACGTGTTGCCGGTGTTCGTCGCGAATAGACAGGTGTTTGATTCGGTTCAGGCAGCGGTTGTGTACCGACCGATACAGGTACGCTTTGAGCGAGGTGCTAATCAGAATGGTTTCACGCCGTTCCCATAATGCCAGAAATAGCCCCTGTACTTCCTCTTCGGCATCGTCGCGGTCGCGCAGAATAGTACAGGCATAGTGGCACAGGGCACCGTAATGTTCGCGGAACACGCCCTCGAACACTCGCTCATTGCCCTCCCGAATGGCGTCGAGCGTTTGCTGATCTGTCAACTGTACCGATTGTAGAATAGTCCCCTGCAAAGCTACACCGTTTCCGGTTTTCGTGGTTTCGCTTTTAAGACCCCTGAGCAAGGAGTTACCCCTACGAGGGGAAGAAAAAAGGCAAGAGGAGGTGAAATTTCCACTTGCCTTTGAGCTGATGGGCAATACTTATGTTCAACTAAACACCGTAGATAACCAACCTACGAGTAGTGCCAGTCCGAAGAGAATTAAGAAACCGATAATAAATGTCTGGGCAACACTGCCCCGGGGGCCGCTGCCCTTCGGACGAGGTGAAGGCATAATATGTGTTAAACGATCAACAGTTGTGTTCTCTTTATAGATAGGATATGAGTTGTTTATGGCGGATTACAAGTCCACCATACAACTCTTACAACGGAATATTTCCGTGTTTTTTCTTCGGCAGCGTGGCCACTTTATTTTCGAGCATTTTGAAGGCGCGAATCAGTTTATGGCGGGTTTGGTGGGGGTAAATTACCTCGTCGATGTAGCCCCGGTGAGCGGCCCGGTAAGGGTTCGCAAACTTGTTGGTGTATTCCAGTACTTTCTCCTGTAGTTTGGCCTGAGGGTCGTCGGCTTCGGCAATTTCGCGTTTGAAAATAATTTCGGACGCTCCGCCCGCACCCATTACGGCAATCTCGGCCGTTGGCCAGGCGTAGTTCAGGTCGGCCCCAATATGCTTGGAATTCATCACGTCGTAGGCGCCACCGTAGGCTTTGCGGGTAATCACCGTGACGCGGGGAACGGTGGCCTCACAGAACGCATAAAGCAGCTTGGCCCCATTGGTAATAATGGCGTTCCACTCCTGGTCGGTGCCGGGCAAAAAGCCGGGAACATCTTCGAGCACCAGCAGCGGAATGTTGAATGAATCGCAGAAACGCACAAACCGGGCCGCTTTGGTGCTGGCATTGATGTCGAGCACTCCCGCCAGAACCGCTGGTTGATTGCCCACCAAGCCGATGCTCCGCCCCCCCATCCGGGCGAAACCCACCACAATATTCTCAGCAAAGTTTTTGTGAACTTCCATAAAACTCCTGGCATCCACCAGTTCCTCAATCACCTCCCGCATATCGTAGGGCTGATTGGGATTGTCAGGAATAATCGAATCCAGAGCAGGGCGCATTTCATCCTGCCCCTCGTAAGGCAGCATAAACGGGTCGTCCTCGCAATTCTGGGGCATATAGCTTAGTAACTGCTTGATGTTCTGAATACAGGTCAGCTCGTTGGAGCAGGCAAAATGCGTAACGCCCGACTTAGTGCTGTGCGTGCTGGCTCCGCCCAGTTCCTCCGATGTTACCGACTCGTGCGTTACGGTTTTTACCACGTTGGGCCCCGTCACAAACATGTAGCTTGTGTTTTCGACCATCAGAATAAAGTCGGTGATGGCGGGCGAATACACGGCTCCACCCGCGCAGGGCCCCATAATGGCCGAGATTTGGGGTACAACACCCGAAGCCCGCGTGTTCCGGTAAAAAATATCGGCATAGCCCGCCAGCGACAAAACGCCCTCCTGAATCCGGGCTCCCCCCGAATCGTTCAGGCCAATAATGGGTGCGCCATTTTGCATGGCGAGGTCCATGAGTTTGCAGATTTTTTCGGCATGAGTCTCCGATAAAGCACCGCCAAAAACGGTAAAATCCTGCGCATATACATACACCAACCGCCCGTCAACAGTACCATAACCCGTTACAACGCCATCGCCGAGATAGTACTCTTTATCCAGACCAAAATCTTTGGTACGGTGCATCACAAACTTACCCATCTCTTCAAACGATCCTTCGTCCACCAATAGGGCAATACGTTCGCGAGCAGTTAGTTTCCCTTTTTTATGTTGAGCGTCAATTCGTTTCTGGCCTCCACCCAACAGGGCTTCGGCATTCTTACGATCAAGGGTTTCTGTTTTAGTTGGTTTACTGATGGTATCCATGCGGAGCTGTTTGGTTTGTACCTCACCCCCGGCCCCTCTCCTTGTGAAGGAGAGGGGCCGGGGGTGAGGTACAAAGATAAATTTTATGAACCGATTCCAACCCTTCGGCTTTATTTTGTATCCTCGTACTGAACAATCCTTACTAATCATATGCCTTCTTTACAAATTAAACTTTCCGGACTGTTGTTGGTGGGGGTTTTGTTGCTCCATAGTTGCAATAACAACCGCGTCAGCCCGACTGATACCGTACCCGACACCCGCGACGTGTACCGACCTATCTATAGTTCCTATGATGCTGTACGCAGCATTCAAACGCTGGCCCCCCGGCCAATCCGTCAGGCGGGCAAAATCTACATCAAAGACGGCTTTCTGTTTGTGAATGAGATTGGCTCTGGCATTCACATTGTGGATAATCGCAACCCCGAAAAACCGGTAAAACTGTCGTTTGTGAGTATTCCCGGCTCTCGCGAACTAGCAATAAAAGACAGTATACTTTACGCTGATAATGCCGTTGATCTGGTGGCGCTAAATGTAGCCGACCCAACGAATGTCCGATTGGTAAAACGCATTGAAAATGCCTATCCCGTAACCGCCTACCCGCCCATGCGCAATGTCCGGTTTGAGTGTCCTGATTCCGACAAAGGCCTGGTGGTGGGGTGGAAAAAATCTGATGACAAAAACGTAAACTGCTGGCGGTAAACCACAAAATCTATGAAAACGACTTTTATTAGTTTCATTTTTCTTCTGTCTGCGGCCTACGGCTGTTCTGATATTGGTGTTAGCAAAAGCGACAGCGTTGCATCGGCGGGAGCTGGTACGGGCGGTTCCATGGCTCGATTTACGGTAGCAGGCAATACCCTTTATTTGGTCAGCAACACCACGCTTCGGGCCTACGACGTGAGCAACAGCAAGAACCCCACGCCCGGCAAAGAAACCAAACTGGGCTTTGGTGTTGAAACGATTTTTCCGTATCGGGGAAATCTATTTATTGGCACCCAAACCGGCCTGATTATCTACGATGCCACCCGCGAGGGCGACCCGCGTTACCTGTCCACCTATAACCACGTGATGAGCTGCGACCCTGTGGTTGTCCAGGGGAATCTGGCCTACGTGACGCTCCGCAACGGGACGGCCTGTCGGAACGGTCTCAATTTGCTCGACATCATCGACGTAAGTAATCTGACTGCCCCCCGCGTGGTGAAATCCATTCCGATGATTAACCCGCATGGGCTGGGCGTGGATGGGAACGTGCTGTTTATCTGCGAAGGCGATTCCGGTCTGAAGATGTTTGACCTCAGCAATCCCACCGATCCAAAACTGCTACAACACATCACCGACGTACGCTCGTATGATGTTATTCCAAGTCGCGATGTGCTGATTGTAACGGGCAAAGACGGTATTTACCAGTATAGCTATGCCGACCGCAAGAGCCTGAAACTCCTGAGCAAGCTAACCATCGAACCCATCGTATGAGACGCATTTGTGTGCTGCTGGTGGTGGTTTGGGGTGGCCTGATGGCGCACCAAAGTCGGGCGCAATTCCCCGTCACCGACTCCTTCGACCGGCCCGCCGAGCGCGTCGATACACTCCGGGTGCGGGGTATGAAACACGCCCCCCATTGGGTAGTCAAGGTCAATCCCCTGTCCCTGCTTGACATTGAGAGTACCTACCGTCTCGACGTGGAGCTGATGCTTGGCGGGGTATACAGTGTGCAGGGTGGGCTGGGCTACGGGACGGGCTATACCCAGATTTTCAGCAGTGGCAGTACGCTATCCAGAGGCCGTGAAACCTGGCGGGCTCAACTTGAGGGCCGCCGGTACCTTCGCCGGAACCGGGCCGCCAATCGCTGGCAACCCAACAGACTTTTCATTCACAAACCATTAGATACGTATTTTGCCGCCGAAGTGTTTTATAAACAGGTCAACGCTCCGATTGAGGGAACACTACAACGAGGATGTGACCTGTTGACGTGCCAGTTTTTTGAGCGATATTCGGCTCGTGCCGCCCGCTACGTGACGGGGTTTCACCTGAAACTTGGCCAGCAAATGGCTGTCCGATTATCCGAAACCAACAATCGGCTGCTTATTGACTGTTACCTGGGCGCGGGCCTACGCTGGCGTCGGTTTGAACAGTATGGCGTTCCCAACCGGGAGGACGCCCGCTCCGCTCCCGACTTTTTTATCAACCAGGACCCTACCTCTAATTGGGGATTGCAGCGGGGGCGCAGTCTAAGCATTGCAGCGGGGGTTCAGGTTGGGTATGCCTTTTAAATCCATTTTGAGCTATGAAAAAGGTCTTTCTATTTTTCCTCCTGTTTCCGACGCTGGCCATCGCCCAGGATTCGCTCTCGTTTGAGTCAGCGCGCAATCGCCCGCCGGTGGTCACCAATCAGTCGCCGGTGTTCAAACTGGCCCCCTTGAGCCTGATCGACTTAGATCCGACGGTGCAGGTGGCTGTCGAGATTCCGCTACGTCCCAAATGGTCCATTCAACAGGAAATTGGCTATGGTTGGCCAAAGCTGGGTCTGTTCAATTATCAAACCCTGGCCAACCGTGCCAAAACCACTTTCCGGGCACGTACGCAAATTCGGTACTATTTCAGCCCCGCCTTAACCCGGCAGGGAACGCATACCAAAGCACCGGGCGGCTTTTATCTGGCTGGCGATCTTCTATTAAAAAAAATGGTTCACAAAACTGACCGGGAGTTGCTCTCGCCAACGGGCGTGATCGTGTGGCCCAACCCGCCGAAGCGCGAAATAGCCCGCCTTCAGCGTAACGTCTACGGCTTGCACGCCAACGTGGGTTATCAGGGTGTCCCTAGCCGAAAACACCCCAATTTCCTGGTTGATGTGTATGTAGGGGTTGGTTTCAGGATTGTCAGCGTCCGGCAAACGAGCGGACCCTCTGTGGTTTATTCAAACGGTTCGGTGGGAGAAGACCTGCGCTTTACTCGTTTTGCACCGTTCGATGGGCTACTTCGCAAGCCGAGCATGACTGCCGGGGTTAAAATTGGCTGGATGATCAATTCAGGGAAAAAAGTGAAGAAAAAAATCTCTCTACACTATTGAGTCTGTGATTTCGGTACGCAGCGGTAGTTGATTATCTTTTACCCAACAACCAATTTTACTGATACTGCACGTACAATACTTTTGGCGTAAGGGCCAGAACGTCGTCAGGTGTCATCAGGTGGGGAGCTTTGTGTTTTGACCGCATATCCACCTTTTTGAGATCGTTCTTGTAAAACAACTTGAAGCCGGTGTACTGCACAGGTTCCTTCACAATATAGTCGCGGTACGAATCCATTTTGAGCGATGGTGGTCCCCAACCGTCCATGTGCATCACAATCTGCACGTTCGGATTCAGTTTGATGTTCTTGTAGTTCTTAATCATGCCCTGTGTAAAGCGGTGAACCACCAGGATTTTGGGGGGCAGGTTATTTTTCTTCGCCACATCGGCCAGAAACTCCACCGCTTTATTCACGTCGGCGGCATCGTAGCTACCAATTTTGGTGCCGGGCCGAACACCTGTTACCATCGAAAATTCTGGGTCGATGCCGAGGTGAACGTAGGGTAGCTCCAGGTATTTACGCATGTATTCCAGTTCGGGACCAAGCGGAGCTAACCCCCGTTGAATATCCAGAAAGCAGATGGCGTTATGTTCGCCTGCCCACCGAATCACCTTCCGAATTGTCTTGTCGCTCATCCGCATCCGGTAGTATCCATCCTTGCCGGGAGCTCCCTGTGCCGAAGTGGCTACCAGGTGCAAGGCGGTCTGAATCGGCAACGAATCGGCTTTCGCCCATTCCTTCGCCTGATTGTCTAATCGCTGGAGCATTTCCTCTCTCGGATACTCTCCCAAAGCCCCCATTCTTTTGGAGTGTGGGTTACCATAATAGGCCACAATTCGCTTACCGGGTAAGATAGCCCCGGTAATTTTGGGCCCAATCAGACCCAGCGAGTCAATGGGGGATAGCGGTTCGCCGGTGCTGACCTGAACCGAGTCAGACGAAGCAGAAACGCTGGCAGGGGTGGTAGAAACCGGCTTTTGAGCAGAGTCCGGGCTGGCAGTACTGGCCTCGGTCGGTTTGGAACTTGATTGGCATCCGGCTAAAAACAGCGTAGTGAGCAGGGATGCAGCGATGGAAATCTTCAACATAATGCCGAAAATTACGAACCTTCGGCAAGCTTTTCTAACAGGCAGATAGATTAAATTGACTTGACTCAAAAATCGACCTCACCCAACCCTTCCCGAATCACCTCCACATCGGACCCAATAGCCCGCACAATGGTCGATGGCACGTTACCACCATAACCCCCGTCGATTACAATATCGACCAGATGCTGAAAGCGTTCAAAAATGATTTCGGGGTCCGTTGGGTACTCCACAATCTCGTCATCATCCTTAATTGACGTTGTAATGATTGGGTTGCCCAGCTCCTGCACCAATCGGCGTGGAATGGCGTGGTTTGGCACCCGAATACCCACCGTTTTTTTATTCGTATTCAGGAGCTTCGGAACGCGATTATTGGCGTCTAAGATAAATGTATAAGGGCCGGGTAATAGCCTTTTCATGAGCTTAAAAGTGGTAGTGTCTACCCGGGCGTAATCGGCAATATGGCTCAGATCGTAGCAGATAAACGAAAAGTCATTTTTCTGGGGCTTAATCCCTTTTATTCGGGCCACCCGCTCTACGGCTCGCGCATTATGAATGTCGCAGCCCATCCCGTAAATGGTATCAGTGGGGTAAATCACAACGGCTCCATCGCGCAGGGCCGATACAACATGAAGAATCTTGCGTTCTTCGGGATTTTCGGGGTGAATGTGAATGAATTCAGCGGGCATACACACCTCAACCCTTGGTAGGGCTCCACTGTTTATGGTTTAGCTTGATATAGCGTTGATATAAGCCATTCACGGGTAAATGAAGCCGGTTCAGCATCAACACCCCCAATGTCAGTAAACCGGGGCTTTCGATGTGGCTCAGAAGCTCACCAAACTTTTGGGTGAGTTCAAACTGTTCGGCATAAAACGATTTTCGGATAAACTGCCGTACTCGCCCGGCCAACGCGTGATACTCGTCGGGAGTTTGACAGCGATCGAACGCTTTATAACATACATTGAGCGTGGAGAGCAGCAGACGGTTGTTGGGTTCCAGTATCTGCATCGACAGTGAGTGGGGTAGTCGGCGTTTTTGGGTCAGCACTTCGTCCAGATAAGCGTAGGCGTAATGCCGGGCCGAGCGCACCCAAAAGTCAAAGTCTTCGAAATCAAGCGTTTCATCATATCCGCCCAATTCGTCGAGTACTGATCGGCGCATCATCATAGTGGGCGTACAGATATAATACTTCTCTAAAATTTTTCGGAAGACATAACCTGATGGTACGGGTTCGAGAGCCTGTTTCTGATCGTTCACCGGGTAATGATGGGCCAAAAAACGACCACGATCATCTATGTAAGCTGCATTACTGAATACCACAGCGTATTCAGGCGAGAGCTGTTCAAAACATCGGACCTGATTGGCTAGGCGTTCGGGTAGTAGTACATCATCGGCCGAGAGGTCGATAACATACTGGCCTTTGGCCTGTTTCAGGCCTTGATTAAAAGCGCGGCACAAGCCAATATTTTGGGGATTCTGGATAAATGTAACGGAGGGATGGGCCTGAACGAACGCTTTAATTCGGTCGGCACTTCGGTCGGAACTGGCATTGTCAATTACGATCAGCTGTACGTTTGGATAAGCTTGGTTGATTACTGAATTCAGGGCAATATCAATATAGGACTCATGATTAAAGCACGTGCAAATAACCGATACCCAGGGCTTCATCTGATTAAGATAAGGCCCCATAGGAAGGGTTGTTGTCTGATTTGTAACAGAAAGCATAGTAGATAGGAAGGCTGACTACAGATCTATGCGAAAATGATTGCCAGCAATTGGGGGGAATGAAGAGCGACTGTTGGACACAAAGCTATAGGCTTGGGGGAAAAATGGCCGAAAATTCTTAGGAAACGGACTAAAAATTTATTTTTCTGAAATCCGACAATTTCTGGCACGATTTTTACAGGTATATAGTAAGATTGCTTCTTGAATCGGACTAATATTCACTCAGGAAAATCAATCAATCACATTTTATGGGTTAGGGTTTGCAAACGCCATTCTACATGATTAGAATGGCGTTTGTCGTTTTTAAGCGAGTGATGGCGGTTTTTTGGAAAACTGCCAGTGCCATTCTACTTAGCTATTTTTGACGCTTCACGCGGATTTTGCTCTCCTTCAAGATTATATAAAGATACGTTCATTTCAAAGCCAAGAACCACCAAAAGGGCTATTAAATTGAGCCAAACCATTAGCGCAATCAGCGTGCCAATTGATCCATACACTTTATTATAGGACCCAAAATTAGATAGATAATAAGAAAATATGAGTGTTGTTAAAATAATTAATATGGAGGCCGTAATTGAGCCGGGTGTTACAAATGCCCATTTCATGTTTACATCTGTTCCGTATTTATAGATAACCGAAACGACCCCAACGAACACAGCAAAGACTAATAAATACCGGGCAATACTCAATAAGTAGGCAAAAACGACATTGTTGAACACTCCAAAATTGAGTAAGTAATCGGTGACGATGCCCCCCACTAACAAACCAATGATGGCCAGAATAATGGCTATCCCAAAAGTAAATGTCAGACCCAACGCTATGAGTCGAATCTTGAGAAATCCCCTTTTGTCGGGTATTTTGTTTGACGAATGAAAGGCGTTCATCAGTGCTACCATACCGTTGGTAGACGCGTAAATTGTTGCCAGAAAACCGAATGATAAAACACCACTTCGCTGACGACCAATAATATCCCGAATGGTGGTGTCGACGGTATCATACGTACCTGCCGGAATGGCTTTCTGTAGCAGGAGCATCAACTCAGCTTCAAGGTTATTGATAGGGATAAAAGGAATCAGGGTAAACAAAAAGATGACCGCCGGGAATACCGCCAGAATCAGGTTGAACGATACCGCAGCAGCTCGTTCGCTTAATTCATTGCCCGATATTTTGTGGATCATCTTTTGGATAAACTCGTACCACGTAATAACCTTGGAATCGAATGGTCGATGGCTGTGCATCCAGACTTGTACCCTCGTAATGACCGGAAAACTCATTAGCTTTTCAAACATAAGTAGGGAGGTTGGAGGCTTGTCTTCCTAAAATCAAACTGCTTCAATAAAAAAAGGTTTGAGCGCATGAAGCAGCGGTTCCGGGGCTGCACAAAGCCGCCCGTTGTCGCGTCGTTGAAAAACCAGAGTGGTTTCTCCCGTGTTCAATACTATACCGGCTTCATTGCGTATTGCCGACTGAAAAATAATCCGGGCCTTTGGCAAAACAGGAATTGTGATGGTGATGTTGAGCAGATCGTCGTAGCGGGCGGGTTGCAGGTAACGCGAGTGGTTTTCGTAAACGGGCATCATCACGCCAGACTCTTCCATCTCTTTGTAATGAAATCCGATGCTTCGCAGCGCTTCTACACGCCCAATTTCGTAGAACCGGGCGTAATTTCCATAATACACATAACCCATCTGATCGGTGTCGGCATAGCGCACGCGAATATCAGGCACGATGAAAGTAAACATAGTAGCAGTGAGCAGTTGGCAGTGAGCAGTAGGCAGTGAGCAGTGAGCAGTGGCAGTGGGTAGTAGCCGTATTCATGCGTAAGCCTGCTTACTGCCAACTGTCTACTTCATTATCTTCCGTTCGGTCAGGGCGCGCTGATACAGGCGGGCATTGGCCATGTGTTCGGCAAGTGTTTTAGAGAATGTGTGGTAGCCGTTGAAGCGGGCATCGACTACAAAGAACAAGTAATCGTGCTTCTCAGCGTTCAGTACGGCATCAATGGCCGAAATAGAAGGCAGGTTGATGGGGCCCGGTGGTAAACCCTGGTAACGGTACGTATTGTAAGGGGAGTCGACCGCAAGCTGACGGGTAAGTAGCCGCCGGATGCCGAAATCGCGGAGGGCAAAAATAACCGTTGGGTCGGCTTCGAGTTTGATGCCGCGTTCCAGCCGGTTTATGTATACACCGGCCACTCGGGCTTGCTCGTCGGTTTTGTTGGTTTCCCCCTGCACAATCGAAGCTAGTGTTTGTACTTCTGACTGACTCATGTTCAGCAATTTCGCTTTTTGCTGGCGTTCGGGAGTCCAGAATTTCTTGTATTCCGATGCCATTCGGTCGATCAAGGCTTTGGGCTTTATCGTCCAGAACAGCTCGTAGCTATTCGGAATAAACAAACAGACGATGGTTGTGGTGTCGAAACCGTATTCTTTACAAACAGCCGGGTTATCTAAATACTTACCAAGCGAGTCGGGTCCAAACGCGAATTTAGCACCAACTTTCTGGGCTAAATCTTGCCGAAGCCGGATGCTGTTGAACGTAACCGTGAGCGGGTCCTGGCTGCCACTCCGAAGTTTTTTAATGGCCTCGTAGTTGCCCATATCCGGCTTGAGTTCGTAGCGGCCCATTTTTACGTTCTCATTATATTTCATGAGTTTCGACAGAAACCGGAACGACTGCTCATCGTTGAGCCTATTGTTTTTCTTCAGCGAATCGAGTACACCATCAAACGTGGTGCCTTTGGGAATGAGCAGAGCAAAGGTTTTTTCCCCTTCCAGGTTAATGTTGGGTGTGCGGAAAACCTGCCAGAAATAAAAGGAGAATGTGGTAGTGATAACCGACGCGGCTATAAACAGGCCAATTTTAATGTTTTGCGACATTTGGTAAGATACGTAGCGGTGAAAAGAGGCCACCAAACAACAGGTTGGTGATACCGGGTAATTTAAGCCGCAAAAATAAGGATAACACCGGGCAAACCGAAGCACTGCCCATTTTTAGCGGTGTTCAATTCATCAAATTATTAATTAAATTATAATCATTGGCTTGCAACGTACTTTTATTTTTGCACGTAGCTTGGTATTCTTAAAAAGAAGTTGTTCAGTTAATGAAATACACTCATCGTTGTAGATATAGCGTCAAAATATGTTTAGTAATTACCGTTAACGCACAATGAACGAACATTTAGTACCGTCAAAACCAAAGGGGCCGTTGGCTAGCCTGTATTCATTTTTTAACCGAAAAATCCTTCGTACCGACCATTCCCGTTGGAATTATCAGTATGATAAAGGGCTTTGGGACGGTCTGGAAAATATAAATGAACTGGCCCGTTTCAGTGTTCTGGCGGGCTATGTTCAGTTTCTCAAACCGCACCAACCGGCTATACTCGAAGTTGGCTGTGGCGAAGGCATATTAGCCCAGCGCATTGGGCAGCAGCATTATAGTTTATACCTGGGAACCGATGTGGCTGATGCGGCTATTGAGCAGGCTACGCAGCGTTTCGGCGATGACAAGACCCACTTTGAGGCAATTGATATGAATGATTTTCGGACCGACAAGCAGTTTGATATCATCATCTTCAATGAGGCTATTTATTACCTCAAACCAATGGTTGAAAAATTGTTGATTCAGTATGTTCCGATGCTCAAGCCAAATGGTCTGCTTATCATTTCAATGAACACGGGTCCTCATGCCGACAGCGATACGAAATGGGATCAAGTGGAGCGGGCGTTCGCCCTGATAGACAGTTCGTTTGTGGAGACGGCTAAAAATGGCTGGAAGGTGAAGGTCTTGCGCCCGCTTGCTCCAGAACCGTTGCAGTAGGGCAAAGAGCACATTAAAAGGCAAAAAAAGAGAGCCGACTCGTCAGAATCGGCTCTCTTGCTATGTAATAACGACTGCTTCTCTTACAAAGCCGCCTGTAATTTTTGCTCCAAAACTGATTTGGCGACTGCACCAATCACTTTATCAATCATCTGGCCGTTCTTGAAAACCATCAGCGTTGGAATGCTGCGGATGCCAAATTGCATGGGTATTTGAGCGTTTTGGTCAACGTCCATTTTGGCAACAACGGCTTTGCCGTCGAATTCTCTGGCGAGTTCTTCTACAACGGGTCCGATCATTTTGCAAGGGCCACACCATTCGGCCCAAAAATCCACCAATACAGGTTTATCGGAGTTAATCAGTTCATTAAAATTTGCGTCAGTTGCTTCAAAGGCGCTTGATCCTGCTGCCATGACTGTGTGTTTTAGTATTGTTTTCGACTCATTCAACTGGATAAACCCGAACACCAGCATTAAGTTCCAGGGACTTTGGGCGAAGCCAGCTTCGACATCTTTCCGAACAGTATGTCATCTCTGCCAAGATAAGTTTCGTTACTTTGCGGCTCATACAACCTGTTAACTATATGCCCATCAGCGGTTTTTTGTTCGATCTAGACGGTGTTATCGTTGATACCGCCGTGTTTCATTACCAGGCCTGGCGACGGATGGCCAACGACTTAGGTTTCGATATTTCGCATGAGTTTAACGAGACGCTTAAAGGCATAAGTCGGACGGATTCATTGAATTTGATCCTGGCCCACGGGGGAGTAACTCTTACCGAAAAACGTAAACTTGAGTTAGCTACTCAAAAAAATGAGTGGTATCTGGAATTAGTCAGCCATATGACCCGCGCCGATATTTTGCCGGGTGTGGAGGGCTTTTTTCATCAGGTACGTCAACGGGGCATCGGTACCGCTCTTGGGTCGGTCAGTAAAAACGCCGGTCTGATTCTGGAACGAATCGGAATGCTCGATGATTTCGACGCAATTATCGACGGAAACAAGATCACCAATGGTAAGCCCGACCCCGAAGTGTTTTTGAAGGGAGCCGCTGAATTGGGGCTTGAACCAGCTCAGTGCGTGGTGTTTGAAGATGCCGTTGCCGGTATCGAAGCCGCCAAACGGGGCGGTATGTTTGCGGTAGGTATCGGATCGCCCGATGTACTTACCCAGGCCGATTTAGTTATTCCATCCTTTTACCACCTGACCGTTATTGAGCTGCTATCGGCTGTAGAACGGGCGCAGGGCATCGGGTACTAAAAAGCTATGTATAAACTAGTTACTTCCGCCGAATTACAACAGCGCCTGGCGCATATTCTCGACACGGTCGAACGGGAATTTCGCCCCTTAACCGCTGAACAACTACGTACCAAACCAGCCAACGGTGGCTGGAGCATTGTCGAATGCCTGCAACACCTGAATCTGGCGGAGCGGTTCTACATCAGGCAGCTTCAACACAAAGTGGATAAACTGGGGCTGGTGCAGCACAACCCAGACGATCAGGTTATTGAATCGGGTTTGGTGGGGCAGCTATTGATCCGAATCGTTGATCCTAAATCGAAAACAAAGTTTCCGGCACCAGGCGTTGTACGGCCTCGTACCGCGACCGACCTTGACCCGGCCGATGTAATGGGGCAGTTTGTGGAGCTTCAGACGCTGCTCCGCTCCTTGCTCAATAAAGCCGTTTATCTGGACTGGAACCGCGACAAGACATCGACTCTTTTTGGAAGCTGGCTCAAAATTCGTGTGGGCGATATGGTTCTAATGCTAGTAGCCCACACTGAACGGCATATGGCTCAGGCAATGCGGGTGAAAGCCGGGATGCCCCCAGCGTTACACGACTAATTAGTATTGATTACAACCTGTGAATTAGCGGATGAGTGAATGAGCGAATGAGACAATCACAGACTATTCACTTAATCGCTCATTCACTCAATCACTCATTAAAAATGAAACAGTATATAGCTAGTGACCCCTGGAACATTTTAGAAGAGGGGTTTCACCGTGAACACAATGAGATTACGGAGAGCCTCATGAGTCTCGGCAATGGCCGTATGGGCGGACGGGGTAATTTTGAGGAGAAGTTTTCGGGCAAAACACTGCCGGGTAACTATGTAGCGGGGGTCTATTATCCCGATAAAACCCGCGTTGGCTGGTGGAAAAATGGCTACCCGGAGTACTTCGCCAAGGTGCTCAACGCAACCAACTGGATCGGGATCGATATCGACATCGAATATGAAACCCTCGATCTGAATCAGTGTGAGGTACGCGATTTTCGGCGGGTGCTCAACATGCAGGAGGGCTACCTCGAACGCTCGTTTGTAGCCAAACTGAAAAGTGGCAAAGAACTCCAAATTGTCAGCAAGCGGTTTTGCTCCATTGTCGATGATGAGGCCGGGGCTATCCGCTATGCCATCACCCCCCTCAACTTCGACGCGAAAATTACCGTTACGCCTTATCTTGATGGAGCTATTCGTAACAAAGACGCGAATTACGACGAGACATTCTGGGACGAAGTCCGCAAAGAAACCGGTTACGGTGAAGCCTATATTGAGCTGCGAACTCGCAAAACGGGTTTCCATGTGGCTACGGGAATGTGCGTGGAAATTGAGCAGGACGGGGTAAAAGTCGACTACCAATCGCAGCCGATCAAGTACGAGAAATATGTGGCCAATCGCATGACGCTCGACTGTCGGCAGGGGCAGGAAACCGCGATTAATAAGTATGGCGTGAATCTGTCGTCGCTCAATTATGACAGCGATAGGCTCGTTAAAGAAGCCCGGCAGTATATTCAGCGGGTGTCGCGGAAGGGGTTCGAGAAAATGATTTTTGAACAGAAGCAAGCCTGGGCCGACAAGTGGAAAACGAACGATATTCTGATCGAAGGCGACGACTCGGCTCAACAGGGAATCCGGTTCAATATTTTCCAACTTAACCAGACGTATACCGGCGAAGATGAGCGGCTCAACATTGGCCCCAAAGGATTCACGGGCGAGAAATACGGCGGAAGCACCTACTGGGATACCGAAGCCTATTGCCTGCCGTTTTACCTCGCTACTGCCGACCAGAAAGTGGCCCGTAACCTGCTGGTTTACCGGTATAAACACCTGTCGAAAGCCATTGAGAACGCCCAAAAACTCGGTTTCAAAGCCGGTGCCGCGCTCTACCCGATGGTGACCATGAACGGCGAGGAATGCCACAATGAGTGGGAGATCACGTTTGAAGAAATTCATCGGAACGGGGCCATTGCCTACGCCATTTACGACTATGTTCGCTACACCGGCGACGAGCAGTACCTGGCCGAATATGGTCTGGAAGTACTAATTGCCATCAGCCGGTTCTGGAGTCAGCGCGTGAACTGGTCGGCAGCCAAAAAACAGTATGTCATGCTGGGCGTGACGGGGCCAAATGAGTACGAAAACAACGTCAACAATAACTGGTACACCAACTACATTGCCGCCTGGACACTCCGCTACACCATTGAAGCGGTGGGCAAAGTGAAGGCACTCGACCCCGAACGCTACGCCGACCTCTGCGAGCGAATTCGCTTTCAGGAAAAGAAGGAAATCGAAAAAGCCACGCACATTGTCGATAACATGCACTTTCCGTGCGACGAAGAGCGGCAGGTATTTTTGCAGCAAAGCGACTTCCTGGACAAAGATCTGATGCCTGTTTCGGACATCCCAAAAGGCCAACGTCCATTGAACCAAAACTGGTCGTGGGACCGGATTTTGCGCTCATGCTTTATTAAGCAGGCCGACGTATTGCAAGGCATCTATTTCTTTGAGGACGAGTTTGATACCGAAACACTCAAACGCAATTTCGACTTTTACGAGCCGATGACCGTGCATGAATCGTCGTTATCGCCTTGCGTACACTCGATTCAGGCATCGGCGCTGGGAATGAAGGAGAAAGCGTACGAGATGTATCTCCGCACTGCCCGGCTCGACCTCGACGACTACAACAATGACACCGAAGACGGTTGCCACATCACTTCGATGGCCGGCACCTGGCTGGCCGTGGTGAAGGGTTTTGGCGGAATGCGGGTTAGCAAAGCGGGCGAACTCTCGTTTAGTCCCTATTGCCCCGAAGGCTGGCAGTCGCTGGCGTTCAAGATTCGTTTCCGGGGCACCTTGATTCAGGTGACAACCACCCAAAAAGACGTGACGGTGGAGAACTTTTCGGGGCAACCTATCACGCTGGTGGTGCATACTAAATGGCTGACGGTGAATGCAGGAAGCCGGGAAACAGTGACGGTTAAAGCGGTAAGCTAGAGCGAACACGTTGGAATGGCACAGGTAGTGATTACACAGATTTTAGGTGTATTTTTACCTGTGCTACTTTTGAGCAACTTTGAATGCCTACATAATGCACCAATCGCTGATTGAACCGATCACCTACCGAACCGCCACCGAGGCCGACGTGACCCGGATTGCGGCCTTCCATGCCCGCTCGTGGCAGGAGACCTACCGGGGCATCATGCCCGACGAATTTCTGGATGATGAGGTGGAAGAAGAACGTTTGGAAGTTTGGCAGGAACGCTTTGTGGAACAGGTGCCTAACCGCCAGATTATTCTGGCCGAAGCAGGAAACCAACTCGCCGGTTTTGCCTGCGTCGTTGTGGGTGAAGATGCCGTTTATGGTGCTTTGCTCGATAACCTGCACGTTGCCAGTACCTATAAAGGTCGTGGTATTGGCAAAAGCCTGATAAAGCGGGCGGCTGAGTGGGTTAAGCAACAGGACGAGGGATCGCCTTTTTATCTCTGGGTCTATGAACAAAACTACGCTGCCCGAGCCTTTTACGATCGTCTGGGAGCTGCCAATCAGGAGCGAATCCGGGGCGACAACGGGTTTGTGTTGCGGTATGTCTGGTCCGACACCAAAAAATTGGCTAACTTGACCTAAGAAAACTGACTTATTTATGGTTACGGCTTCCACAACCCTTACCCTGCCGCTTACCCTCCGCGAACGCGAACAGTATCCGGCTGTTCTCCGCTATAAAGCTACTCTGGAGGAATACCTCGACTTTGCCGAACAATGCCAATACAACGTCCAATACGTGAATGGCGAAATCCTTTCCATATTCGAGGAGGAATATATTGATGGAATCCGAATTATGTCGCAAGCTACTATACCTCACGAATCACTCGTAGGACGAATAATTACCATCTTCAACAATTTGTTTGATGACGTGGCCGACCTACAGGTTTTAGGGAGCAATATCAAGATATATATAGCCGCTGTGGATAACTCATTCAACGCGGATGTGAGCATTGTGCAGGGCGAACCCGATTATTTTCGGTTGCCGAGTGGTAAACTCTCAACGGTTGAGATTCTGAACCCGCTTTTGCTGGTCGAAGTACTATCGAAAAGCACGAAGGCGTTTGATTTGGGCGAAAAATTAGAAGATTACAAACTGATTCCATCGCTCCGGCAAGTGCTGTTTGTCAGCCCCGATAAGCCCTGGGTTTCGTCGTATATGCGCTCAGAAACGCCCGGCCTGTGGCTCAACACCAGTGCCCATGTCCTAATCGAGTCAATAGCGGTGCTGGATACGATCGTTTCGCTGGAGCTGATTTATAAAAAGTTCAAGTTTTTGTGATTGAGTTAGAAAGGGTTTTAGGCTGGAGCCTTGCGTGGGAGTGAATTGAGGGTTTTCTGTAACGTTGAGGCATTGCCATTGCAGGAGTAATCAAGGCTCTTTAGCCCTGCTCATACGAAAGATAAATAGAACTACAAAAGCTGAGCCTTTTTTTGCTGGTCGAATCGGTTGGTGGCAGGTAAGTATAGATTTCTACTTACATTTAAACCCGTAAAACACCAGGGTGCCTCATGCAGAAGCTGACCTGTTAACTGTGTTGTACTTACCGTACTAAATGAAAGCGATTGTAATTAGCGTTCTGATTTGCCTGATTAGTTCTTCTGCTCAGGTAGTTAATGCCCAGCGATGGGAGCAAATTGGTAAAAAAGGGGATTGGGCCAATACCATCGACGTGGTCGCCCTGAACGGCCACCTCTACAGTATCGAAGCCAACGGTACGTTGTTTGAGACCGACAAACAGGGGAATTACCAGCAACTCGGCAAAAAAGGTGAGTTCGATAATGCGGATGTGCTGGTGGCATTAGACGGGGAAATATGGACGGTTGAAGATGGCTCGCTATACCGGACAAATCCCGAAGCAGTGTCCTGGAAGCAAGTGGGCAAAACCGGCGACTGGAAAGAAACCGAAGCGATGGTGGCCATGAATGGTAAACTCTACAGCATCGAAACCAACGGAACCCTGTACCAAACGGCCAAAAACGGCACCTGGGAGCAGATTGGTGGCAACGGCGAATTCGGCGATGCCGACATGCTTGAGTCGATGGGGGGGTACCTCTGGACCGTGGAAGGAGGAACCCTGTTTCGGACTAATATTCGGGCCATGCGCTGGGAGCAGGTGGGCAAAAAAGGCGATTGGGAAAACACCGTAGCCATGGTGGGCGATCAGGGCTTTCTGTGGAGTGTTGAAAAGGATGGCACCCTCTATAAAACTGATATGAACGGAAACTACGAGCAGGTAGGCGAACGCGGCTTGCTCAAAGATGTGACCATGATTGTGGCTATGGATGGTATGCTGTTCGTGGTGGAAGATGGTACGTTGTACCGCACCAAAGGGTAAAACAGATAACTTGTGAGCCATAAAGAAATGCCGTTCCAACAGGAACGGCATTTTTGTTGTTAGGTGATTCTGGGTAGTATTGCCGTTGAAACTAGTACATAAACTTAACCGAACAAGAAATTATGCGTTGGCTGGGAGGTCGCGAAAGCGAAAATGTAGAAGACCGCCGGGGAGGTGGCGGAGGGCGTGGATTGGCTATCGGCGGGGGAATCGGCTCCATTGTCATTGCGGTGATTGTGTTCCTGTTGGGAGGAGATCCGTCGCAGGTGCTGAACCAGGGCGGGGCCGACCAAAGCCAGACAATGCCCGGCACACAGGCACCCGACGGTCCGCAACCCGATGACGAAGCCGCCAAATTTACCCGCGTTGTGTTAGGGTCAACAGAAGATGTCTGGACAAAGATTCTGGCCGAAAATGGGCAGCAATATCGTCCACCCACCCTGGTACTGTTTAGGGATCGTACCCAGTCGGGATGCGGGACGGCATCGGCTGCGTCGGGACCGTTTTATTGCCCCGGTGATAAGAAACTCTATATTGACCTGTCGTTTTACGACGAACTTAGGGAGCGTTTCAACGCTCCCGGCGAGGGTGCAATGGCCTACGTAGTGGCGCATGAGGTGGGCCATTATTTGCAGGATCAATTGGGTATTATGGATAAGGTACACAATGCACAGCAACGCGTGAGCGAGCGCGAATCGAACCGATTGTCGGTGCGGCTGGAGTTGCAGGCCGATTTCCTGGCGGGCGTGTGGGCGCGCAATAATGGTATGATCGAAGAAGGTGATATTGAAGAGGCCCTGAACGCGGCTAATTCCATCGGCGACGACCGAATTCAGAGAGAAACGCAGGGTTATGTAGTACCAGACGGGTTCACGCACGGCACCTCGGCGCAGCGGGTTTACTGGTTCAAAAAGGGCTACAAAACCGGCGACATTAACCAGGGCGACACGTTTAATAGTAAGGAAGACGCGAATTTGCAATAAGAAACCCAACCCCTCCCCTGAACCCAAGAGAGGGGCTAGTACACAAATATTTTTAGTCCCTCCCTTGGGTTCAGGGGAGGGGTTGGGGTGGGGTTTGTCTGTGAAGACGCTGGGCCATGCTTGGCAGACCGAGGATCTGCGGTCCGACGGGTCGAGGTTTCCTAAAAATCCAGATGACAGTTAGTCCAGCCATCATCGAAGCGGGTGCCGAACTGCTGGTAGAAGCCCAGGGCGGGCTTGTTCCAGTCCAATACCTGCCACATCATACCTGTACAGTCTTTTTGGCGGGCCGTTTCAATGGTTTCGTCCAACAAAAGTTTCCCAATGCCCATACCCCGGTAGCTTTCCGTTACAATAATATCCTCTAAGTAAAGCCGTTTACCTTTCCAGGTTGAATATCGGAAATAATACAGGGCAATACCAACCATTTTGCCAGTTTCGTCGTCTTCGGCTACGATCAGGCCAAAGAGTGGGTTGGTGCCAAAACCATCTTCGAGCATCTGCTCGACGGAGTTGGTTACCTGGTCAGCAGCCAGTTCGTAAACGGCCAGTTCGGTCACTAAACCAAACGCTTGGGGAATGTCGGCTTCTGTGGCCGGGCGAATTTGAATCATGATTAAGGGTTTGGGGTAAGGGGTTTTGGGCTTGGTGAAAAAGGTTCGGAACGTGGTTATAAACCCGCTATTCCAGGCCTTTAGCCCCCAGCTCTTCGGCAATTAAATAATCTTCACTTCGGGTGTGGTTTTGCCGGATGAGGAGCTCGCCCAGAAAACCGGCCAAAAATAGCTGAACGCCCAGAATTATGGCGACTAATCCAAAGAAAAACAACGGATTATCAGTAACATTTCGGAAACGGAGACCCTGCGAGATGTTATAGAGTTTCTGGCCAATCAAATAAAACGCCATCACCGTTCCGATGAAAAACGAGAGCGTGCCAAAGCCACCAAAAGCGTGCATGGGCCGCTTGCCGAATCGGTGCATAAATGCGATCACCAACAGGTCGAGAAATCCATTGATAAAGCGGCTCAGGCCAAACTTGGTTATGCCGTATTGCCGGGCGCGGTGTTGGACCACTTTCTCGCCGATTCGCCCAAAACCGTTCCATTTGGCCACAATGGGCAGATTTCGGTGCATCTCCCCGTACAGATCAAACGATTTCACCACGGGCTGCCGGTAGGCTTTCAGGCCACAATTGAAGTCGTGCAGTTGAACCCCCGACACCCAGCGCGACACGCCGTTGAAGAGTTTCGTGGGCAGGGTTTTGGTGAGGGGGTCATAGCGTTTCTTTTTCCAGCCCGACACGAGGTCATAGCCCTCCTCCGTAATCATCCGGTAGAGTTCGGGAATCTCGTCGGGGCTGTCCTGCAAGTCGGCATCCATTGTGATAACCACCTTGCCCCGGCTGGCCTTGAAACCTACCTGGAGGGCGGCCGTTTTGCCATAGTTGCGCCCAAACCGAATGCCCCGTACATGAGGGTTGCGGGCCGACAACTCCCCGATTACGGCCCAGGAGCGGTCGGTGGAGCCATCATCAACAAACAGGATTTCGTAGGTATAGTGGTGTTCCGTAACCACCCGAACGATCCAGTCGTGCAGTTCAGGCAACGACTCGTCTTCGTTATAAAGCGGTATCAGAATGGTAAGATGCAAGTCGGACATACTGCAAAGTTCTTAAAAAATCAGGTAAAAAGGCCGGAGAAGTTGCCGGAAAGCACCGGTGTAGCGTTCGCAGGTGGGGTTGGCCGACGGTTGGCCGCTGCCATCGGGTTCGTAGATTGTGAGCGTGTCGGTTTGTAGAGGCTGAGTTTGGCGACTATAGCCGGTAATGTGCCGAAAGGGGGCTTTTTGGGCGTTGTGCCGGAGCAGGAGCCGCTCGAATGGATACAAGCCTGCTGTTGTAGCCAATTGGTCTAACTGTGCGGCTTCATAGGGTGGCAGCAACACCCACCAGTGGCCATTGGGTTTTAGGAGTCGATCAACAGCCGTTACCAGGTCTGCAAAGGGAAGCGTGTCCGTGTGGAGGGCGCGGTTGGTGGCCGCGTCGGGCGAGCGCAGGTGGTTGGTAAAAAACGGCGGATTGGTCAGAATGAGGTTGTATCGGTGGCCGGGTTGATAGTGCTGAATGACTGTTTTATGCACCTGAATCCGGTTGGCGAAGGGGCTGTTTCTTACGTTTTCGGAGGCCTGCATGTAGGCATCCGGGTCGATTTCAACGGCATCGACTTGGGCAGTCGGGTGGTTCTGAGCCGCCATCAGAGCCAGCAAACCCGTGCCCGTGCCAATGTCAAGAATAGTGGCACAAGGGGATATCGTCAGCCGTTCTGGGGTGGTGTAGGCACCCAGCACACAGGCATCGGTGCAGACTTTCATGGCGGTCTGGTCCTGGTGAATCGTAAATTTTTTAAATTGAAACACGGGTTCGTTTTTTATCCTAAAAATCGCCGTAATCGACCTGCAAACATGTCAGGCCCAGCTCCCGTCGCCAGAGCGATACCACCTGATCGCGGTCGTCCAGCACCAGTTCCACAAAATAACGACCGCTGATGTGAGCCGCGAACAACTCGCGTTTGATGATCGAATCTTTCCGCATATCATTGCGTTCGCGCATGAACAGGGCATAGTCCGGCCCTTCTGTCCAGCCGAGGTGCTGGTGTAGCCAACTCACTGTTTCGGTACGGGCGGCACTGTTGCGGCCCGACAAAAACACCACCGCATAACCAGCAGCCCGCATGGCCCGCACCACGTTCAGCACGGGCGTGTTGGGCAAGTCGCGGCCCACGTTCGTCCAGTCGAAGGGGGAGCGGTCGTGGATTTTGGCCGCCGTTCCGTCGATGTCCACGAGGATACACTTGGGTAGCGAATGGTTTTGCTCCATCGGGTCAACGGAAGCATGAATGGTGGGGAACTGGAGTCGTTGGGTGGTGTCGAAAATCTTTTTGAGCGTGTGTAGGCGGCTATGCTGATCGCGGATAACGGCTTCGCCCACCACATCGGGCCGGAGCCGGTCACGCTCGATAGCTGTGTTTAGCGGGATATCAATAACCCGAAACGTAACCTCGACGGGCTTTTTTGTAGTAGCTTGTCTGTCAGTTAGTTTCAGTAGTTCAGTGATGTATCGTTGCCGCAAATGGGTGTTATCCATCACCACATTCCAGCCACTTTCCAAAGC
>Ga0105048_10002571_pt1 | contig 29505 bp, 27 predicted proteins | sample MAT05_FD_78382 | JGI IMG/M metagenome (GOLD analysis project Ga0105048, IMG submission 78382) | Freshwater microbial communities from Lake Fryxell liftoff mats and glacier meltwater in Antarctica - MAT-05 | ecosystem: Environmental > Aquatic > Freshwater > Ice > Liftoff microbial mat | place... | reverse complement strand
TACAATAGCAAGCAAAGCGAGGACGCTGGCCACGGCAAAGGACGCGGCGAACTGGTATTCGTTGTAGAGAATTTCGATATGCAACGGCAGGGTGTTGGTGAAGCCGCGCAGATGTCCGCTTACGACGGAGACCGCACCGAATTCGCCCATGGCACGGGCGTTGCAGAGAATGATGCCGTAGAAGAGGCCCCACTTGATGTTCGGCAGCGTTACGCGCCAGAACATTTTCCAACCGCTCGCTCCGAGGGTCAGTGCGGCGAGTTCCGCGTCCGCTCCCTGCGATTGCATAATAGGGATGAGTTCGCGCGCCACGAAGGGGAACGTGATGAAGATCGTCGCCAGAATCACGCCCCAAGGGGTGAAGATAATTTTGAATCCGTGGTCGATGAGCCATGGTCCGACCCAGCCGTTCTGCCCGAAAACCAGCACATAGATCAGCCCCGCGACGACGGGCGAAACGGCAAACGGAAGGTCGATGAGCGTCATGAGAATTCCTTTGCCTGGGAAATCGAAACGTGTGACGCACCACGATACGGCGACGCCGATGATGGCGTTTATCGGCACGGCAACGCCGGCCACGAGTAGCGTAAGTTTGAGCGCTGACATGGCATCGGGATGCGTCAGAGCCGAGAGGTACACCTCCCAGCCTTTGCGCAGCCCCTCCGCAAAAACGATGAAAAGCGGCAGCAGCAGCATGAGCGTCATGATGGCGAGGGCGGCGAAGATCAGGAGGCTGCGAACCCACCAGGGTTCGGTGAGTACGCGGCTGGGCGGGGTGTGGAGTTTCGGAGCCATGGCCAAGATTAAATTCCTCCCCTCCGTGCTAGTTGCCAGCGTTGCAGCAGGTTGATGACGAGCAGGAAAACGAAACTCAAGCCCAGCATCGCCGTGGCCAGGGCCGTGGCCTGCATGTAACGAAACTGGTCGAGTTGCTCCATAATAAGTGTGGGCAGAATTTGTGTTTTCATGGGTTTGTTCCCCGAGATGAAAACCACGGACCCGTACTCGCCGAGTGCGCGCGCAAAGGCCATGGTGAACCCGGTGAGCAGCGCGGGGAATATTGCGGGCAGAATGACGCGAAGAAACACCGTAAGCCGGGTGGATCCGAGCGTGGCGGCCGCTTCCTCGACCTCGGGTTCAAGATCCACCATCACGGGTTGCACGGTGCGAACGACGAAAGGAATGCCGATGAACGCCAGCGCTATGCCGATGCCGAGCGGGCTGTAGGCGGTCTCGATGCCCCACGCGTAGGTGTATTGTCCGATCCAGCCCTTCCTCGCGTACAAGGTTGTGAGCGCGATGCCGGCCACCGCCGTCGGAAGTGCAAACGGCAAATCGACGATGGCGTCGAAGAAACGTTTGCCCGGAAAGGAGTAGCGGACCAGCACCCAGGCGATGAGCAATCCGGCAAATGCATCGAACAACGCGGCCCAGAACGAGGTGTAAATGGAGAGCTTGAACGCGGCGATGGAGCGTTTCGTCGTGACGGCCTCGTAAAAGCCCTCCCAGCCCAGCCCCGAAGACTTCACCACCGCAGCCGCGAGCGGCAGCAGCACGATGAGGCTGAGGGCGAACAGCGTGATTCCCAGCGAAAGGCCGAAGCCCGGCAGCACGCGTCTTGAGTTCGTCATGAGGTGGGGGTGTGAGGGTTGTTCTTCATGTTAAAAAGTGAGCGAAACCTGGGCATAGCCAAAGTCTGCGTCGTCCGCCGGGCCGGTATCCTGGAGGTAATCGGCGGCAAAAAAATGGCTGTAACCGACGTCCAGCGAAATCCAATTGGTGAGCTGCCATTTTGCGGTGACATCGATCTCATGACCCACAAAGTTGCTGGCTCCGATGGTTCGGACGTCCCGCCCGTTGGGCATGGTCGTTCGCACCGCGCCGTTGCTATTGCTGCGGAACCAGTAGTCGTTGGTGTCGGCGAGCCAGAACGCGTGGTAGCTCAACTCGAGATCAATGTCCTTGGTCGGTTTGGCCGTGAGTTGCGCACGAAAGTTGTGGATGTTGCGCCAACTGAACAAGTCCATAAACCCCAAGCGTTCGTGGTTTGAGGGGTACAGATTCTGAAAGGATTCGCTCTGGGCATCGGTGGAATTACTGTCGCCGCTGCCATAGTTGTACTCCAATCCGAAGCGCGGTTTCCACGGGGTTTCGGAGAAGGTGTATCCGCCTGAGGCGTGCCCTGCAAAAGCCCGGTACGAAAGCCCTGGGGCATTCCGCTCAAGCGCCCAAAGGTCACCGAACTGGCCCGCGAGTTCGACGGTGTAATCCCAGTTTCCAAGCACCTTCGGATTGGATTTCCAACGCGTGCCGATGGTGTGAATGCGCTGGGCCGGGCCCGTCCATGCGCCGCGTGGATCGATGCGATTCGTAGGATCAAGATCCGGTTGCGCGTCTTCTTTATCGCGGAAAAAATAGTAGAGATCCGTGGTTTGAAACGGGATGATCGGGGAGGAGATGTAAAGCCCGAGCAGGTTGTCCGAGGAGTCGGAGTCGTTAAACACCTCTTCCTTGATCTGCACGACCCTCCCGAAGAACGCGTCCGCATTCAGTATATCGCTTTGGTAGCGGAGCTTTACCGCATCGAACGTGCGGCCGAAATTCGACCAGCGTCCGTCAGCCACGAGCCGGTTGTCGCCATAAGCGAGGCGTTGGCGTCCGATCGTGATGCCGAGGGGGAAGGCCTTGTAGTTGGCAATCTCCACGTAGGCCTGGCGCAGATCGAATTCATCCGGACCATCGGAGCCTCGAACTCCGGGAATGTTCGGACGATCTGAACCCCACTCACGCACGTCCTGGCCCTGAACGTAGAATTTTAGAAACCCGACCGGCTTGATGGCGATGCCTAAACGGATGCGGCCGGCAAACCAACTGTCGTCGTTGTCGTCGTTGATGGTGCCGTCGAAGTCGCGATTGTTATTGCGGATTTCAAAACGGGCCCGCGCCTCGACATCGAACACCAGAGCGCCGTCATAAAAGCTGAGCAGTGATGCGGGCGCTTTGTCAATTTTGGCTGGGGGCAAGGTATCTCCAGCGAAAGATGAGTTGGTCGGAGTTAAAAGGCCCAATGCGATGGCCAGTGAAGAGCGCAGCAGTCCGTGCTGCACGGTGAGTTGGTGTTTCATAAGAATTCGTCCCTTCGCAGGGTGCGGATGTTGGCTGTGTGTTTGTGGCGGTGTTCTGCCAAGCGGGCTCATTGGTTGTCGTAGATTTGGTCGAAAGTCCCGTCGTCGTCAAAGTGCTCCGCCTGTGCCTTGGCCCAACCGCCGAAAGCTTCGTCGATGGTGACAAGGTCAGTTTTCGGAAAGCGTGCAATGTCTTCCGTTGCGGCGGCTTCGGGCTTGACCGGGCGGTAGTAGTGTTTCGCGATAATTTTTTGCGCCTCATCCGTGTAGAGAAATTCCAGGTACGCCCTGGCGACTTCGACGTTTCCTTTTTTTTCCGCATTGCCCTCCACCACGGCCACGGGTGGTTGGGCGAGAATGCTCACGGAGGGGACGATGATTTCGAGACTATCGAGACCGAGTTCCCTTTTCGCTAGGAACGCCTCGTTTTCCCAAGTGAGAAGCACGTCCCCGATCTCGCGCTGAACAAAGGTGGTGGTGGCAGCCCGCGCCCCTGAGTCAAGCACGGGGACCTGACTGAACAATTGTTTCATGTAGGCCTTGGCCCCGTCGGTGCCGCCCTTGTTTTTCAACGCCCAGGTCCAGGCCGCGAGATAGTTCCAGCGGGCTCCTCCGCTGGTTTTTGGATTCGGTGTGATCACCTCGACTCCGGGTTTGACGAGGTCGCCCCAATCCTTGATGCCCTTGGGATTCCCCTTACGAACCAGAAACACGATGGTGCTGGTGTAGGGCGCGCTCTGGTGAGGCAACTTCGACGCCCAGTCTTTCGGGATGCGCCCTGTTTTTTCCGCGATGATGTCGATGTCGTAGGCGAGGGCTAGGGTGACCACGTCGGCATCGAGTCCGTCGATCACGGTGCGAGCCTGTTTGCCACTTGCGGCGTGAGTCGTGTTGAATTCCACTGGATCGCCGGTTTTCGCCTCCCAGTATTTGGCAAAAAGCGGATTGATCTCCGCGTAGAGTTCACGGGTGGGGTCATACGAGACGTTGAGCAGTTTTTTTTTGGTTCCCGCAATGGCCGGGGCAAAAGGCGTGATAATGACGAGAGCGACGAGGATTAGTATTTTCATTAGTTTGGTGTGTATTGCTTTAAAGGTGATTCCAGCGCTATAGATTAGGTTTAAAAAAGGGGTTACGTTTTTGGGTGGTGGTCCAGTTCGAGAAAAGCCAGGAAGCCGTCCTTGGGATCGGCGTGACGGCCAACTGGGGTCGCCTTTTCATTCATGGATGGCAACCCCCGAACTCCAAAAGGTGCGGGGAGGTTGTCGCGCTTGATTTTGCGCAATGTCACTTCAACCACGTCGTTCAGGGTGTAGCGTTCGAGGATGCTGACGATGGCGTTGCGGACATCGATCATGAGCATGCGCAAACCGCAATGTTCTTCATCTGGGCAGGGGCAACGTTCGTAGCACGTCTCGCTTGCGCACGCGATAGGAGCGAGTCGACCGTCAATAAGGCGGATCACGTCGCTGAAGCGGATTTGGTCCAAGGGTTTGGCTATAAAATACCCGCCCAACTTGCCGCGTTTGGTTTCGATATAGCCGGCGCCACGCAACTGCATGAGAATTTGTTCCACGAACTTCAAGGGGAGGCGTTCGGCCTGCGCCAACTCCGAAACGCTCACGATCTCGCGGCCCAGTTCGTGGGCGACGCCGAGTCGGATCAGGGTTCGAAGGGCGTATTCGCCACGCTTGGTAAGTTCCATCGCAGTGGGTGTCTACGGCGCTAATGTCTATTAGTCAAGTAGTGAATTGAAATTTTCGAACAAAATTCCAAAAAATGCTGGCATACGTACTAGATATGGGTATCGTACGTATATGAAACTTACTTTGAACGTGGAAGAAGACTTGTTGGAGAGGGTGCGCGTGGCTTTGGGAGTTAAATCCAAGACCGAAGCCATTCATCACGCATTGTCCGAGATTGATCGGCGGCATGCGTTACGGACCTTATTGGCTGAGGACTTTGGGATGAGTGCCGAAGATTGGCGCAGGGCGTGGAATGAAGGAAATTCCGCCCAGTCCTTGAACGAAGGACCCGGGTCGCTAGGCGTTGAGGTGGCGGCAAAATCAAGTCGTTCCAGAAAATGACAGCAAGCCCCGTGATGGTCGATAGCAGTTGGTATATCGGGATGATGCGATCTGGAAACAATCCCATGCGCGAGTTGCTCCGGATTTCCCTGACGCGCGATGTGGCGACGTGCGGAGTGGTTCGGTGCGAAGTGGCACGCGGCATTCGAGACAGGGCGCTTTTGGAGAAATTTCAGAAGCGATGGGATGTCATGCTTTACACGTCCACCGATAATCGTTTGTGGGAGGAAGTCGAACGCATGGCGTGGATGTTGGACCGGCGCGGGCAGGTGATTCCGCTCACGGCCATCATCATTGCTTGTTGCGCCATGCGACTTGGGGCAGTGGTGCTCACGCTGGACCGGCATTTCGAAACCATCCCTGGCCTGGAGTCTGCCAACCGCATCGTTTGATGCCCGCCGCATTTTGACTTTGCCAATGGCACAGCGCGCGTTCTAAAAGGAACCCATGATTGGCATCATTCGTAAGATTTTTTGGGTCGCGTTGTTCATCGTGTTCACACTTTGCTGGCAGACTTTGTTCGAGCACGGCTACAAGGATTTCGGAACGAACATCAAGACGGAGATCGAGTGGTTTAAATCCCTGCGCACGGCCAAGCTGGAGAAAGCCAAGGACGGCAAATACGATCGCTGACCGTTCCGGCGCCGCATTTAGTCAAGGCTGATGCAATCCATGATTGTGCGGCACAGCAGTCCGTTCTAGCCTTTTCTTTTTCGACATCCCCCAATTTTTCTCATGGCTACCAAATCTGAAAAAGAACTTCCCCCGAACCTCCGAGCACTCTGGTTGAAAGCGGCCAGCGCCGTGGAGCTTCGCAACCACGGTTACGCCATTTCGTTGCTGCAGGCGCTGCTCAAGGACGAGCCGGAGTTTCTCGACGGACGCAAACTGCTTCGCAAAGCGGAAATTGCGGAGACCAAGGGCAAGAGAAGTTTCTTTGGCGGACTGAGCGCGATCTCGCTCAAAGGCGGTTCGGTTTTAAAAAAGGATCCCAAGGCGGCAATGGAACTTGCAGAGAAAGAATTGGAAGGCGACCCGCTTAGCGTTCAAGCCAACATGCTTCTCAAAGACGCTGCGATTGCCCTGGGTCTTCCTGAGACGGCAACCTTCGCGCTCGAAACGCTTGCGGATGGGAGTCCCAAGGACACCAAAATTTTGCACGATCTCGGTCAGCGCTATCTCGACATTCAAGATACGCAGCGCGCCGTGGAGACGTTCCGCCGCATCGTCGAGCTGAATCCTGCGGACCTTGTTGCGGTGAAAAAGGAAAAGGATGCCGCCGCGCGTCACACGATGAGCCACGGCGGCTGGGATGAGGTTTCCAAATCAGACGGTAAAAAAGATTACCGCGATCTGATGAAGAACAAGGATGAAGCCGTCTCGCTTGAGCAACAAAACCGCGTGGTGAAGAGCGACGAAATGATCGAGCAACAGCTTGCGGAGCTTGGTCAACGTTACGAGCAGGAACCGCAGAGCATCGATGTGGCGCGGAAAATCGCGCAGCTTTACGAACAAAAGGGCGACTTGGAAAACGCTTCGCAGTGGTTCACTTACGCATCGAGTCTCACCAACGACACGGATCCGTCGCTGGCACGTAAAGTTTCTGATCTGCGCTTTAAGGTGATCGACAACAGCATCGCGGCGCACGAGGTGTTCCTTGCGGAAAATCCGGACCACGAGGAGGCGCCGCGGGTGACTGCGGAGCTTGCACAGATGAAGGTCGAGCGTGCTGAACTGCTGATTGCGGAGGCGAAAAAGCGGGTGGAGAAAAATCCCACCGATTTGCAATTCCGGTTCGAACTTGGCGAACAACTTCTCCATGCGCACCATTATACCGAAGCGATTCCAGAGCTTCAGCGTGCGCGCCAAAATCCGAACACGCGCATCAAGGCGATGTATTTGCTCGGCCTGTGTTATCAGGGCAAAAGCATGCTCGATTTCGCCGTGCGCACGTTCGCCGAAGCGGTGAAGGAACTGTCGGTAATGGACAACACCAAGAAGGATATTCTTTACGATCTCGGATTGGTTTACGAACAGCTTGAGAAGACCGAGGATTATATCGATTGCATGAAACAAATTTACGAAGTCGATTACGGATACAAGGACGTCGCGCAAAGGGTGGAGAGTTCCTACGGCGGCTAATCCGCGAAAATGGCGTTTGATCCAACCAAACTTCTGGTCGTGGTGAGCGAGCAAAAAGACGGCGGGGGCACGGGCACATCCACCAGTAAAAGTCCTATTTCGGAAAAAGACGGCAAGTTTGTCATTCCCGTTCCCGTTCCCGTTCCAGTAAATTGATTCCCATGAAAACACTACACATCCTCGCCATTGCATTATTCGTTACACTCACTCCAGCTTATGTCCTTGCCGAAACCCCGGTGGGCTTTGAGCAGGGCGACACCGTGGCTTCCGTTTTGAAACGCCAGATCGGGCAGCGTGTTGAACTGCGGCTGAATTCCGGTGAAAAGATCGCGGGCAAAGTCGAAGCAGTCGGAGAAAAAACCGTGCACATCGCAGCAATGACTGGTCAGGAATTTTTCGATGCCGTAGTTGTTCTTGAAGGGATCAGCGCGGTGGTGATTCGCACGGGCGGAAAATAGTCCGGGGTAGGATTGGCGATTGCGGATTGTTGATTGTTGATTGCATGGCACCCGGCGCGGTCAGGACGCTCGTTCCCCTCATCAAACATCAAAAATCAGCATTCACTCGATCGGCAATAGAACCAACGCGTGTTTTGCTGATTGTTGGCGCGCAGCGGGCTCGCGGGGCCGCATGTCCTCACCAAAGAACAATACCCCGAGTCGGGCGGTCTTTTCTCACCATTGTTTTTGCAAAAGCCCGGGGCAACGCGTATCCCTCGCAGCATGCTCAATGTCCTCGTCATCGGCTCAGGCGGTCGTGAACACGCGCTATGCTACAAGCTTTCCAAGTCGTCGCAGGTCGGGACCGTTTTTTGCGCACCTGGCAACGCCGGGATCGCCACCCACGCAACCTGCCTTCAGATTACGATTTCGGAACACGACGCGCTGGTCGCCGCAGTGCGCGAGCGCGGCATCGGACTGGTAGTGATCGGGCCGGACGACGCGCTGGCCGCAGGGTTGGCGGATCACTTTCACGCGGAGGGCATCCGGGTGTTCGGGCCGACGCAACGCGCCGCACAACTCGAATCGTCCAAGGTTTTCGCCAAGGACTTCATGAAACGCCACGGGATTCCCACGGCGCGCTCGGGTTCCTTTCACAACAGCATCGAAGCGCAGGCCTTCGCGCAATCGCTGCCGCTCCCGGTGGTCATTAAGGCCGATGGTTTGGCGTTCGGAAAAGGTGTGATCATTGCGCAGAGCCGGGACGAGGCCGCGAAGACGATCTATCGGATTATGGAACGCGGGCAATTCGGCGAGGCCGGGCGGCGCGTGGTGATCGAAGAATTTCTCACCGGTCAGGAATGTTCGCTTCACGCGCTCGTGGACGGTGCGCATTACGTCCTGCTGCCCGGGGCGCAGGATCACAAGCAGATCTTCGATGGCGATCAGGGGCCGAACACCGGCGGCATGGGAACGATCAGCCCGACGCCGCTGCTGGATCAGGCTATGCTGGAACGTGTGCGCGTCGAAGTGATGGACCGGTTTCTGGCCGGACTCAAAGCCGACGGCTTGGAGTTCAAAGGCCTGCTTTTTCCCGGGCTCATGATCACGCAGGACGGTCCGCAAGTGCTCGAATTCAACTGCCGTTTTGGTGATCCCGAGACGCAGGTGCTGATGACGCGCCTGGAATCCGACCTCGTCGAACTGCTCGACGCAACCATCAATGGCACGCTGGATCGTGTGACGCCGCGTTGGAGCACGGATACGGCGGTGTGCGTCGTCATGGCTTCGGGCGGTTATCCCGGGGATTACGAAAAGGGAACGCCCATCATGGGACTGAATGATGCGGGCCAGATCGATGGTGCGACGGTGTTTCACGCGGGAACCTCGCGGAACGACGCCGGCACCTGGCGAACGAATGGCGGACGGGTTTTGGGCGTCACGGCAAGTGGCGCAACGATCGAAGCTGCGCGGGCCGCCGCCTATGACGCAGTGCGGCGCGTGAGTTTTGAGGGCGCACAATTTCGAACTGATATCGCGGCAAAAGCTCTTTCCGGATTATGAAAATATTCGCCTCATGCCTCCTTTCTATGCTCCCATGGTCGGCAACAGTTCACGCGGCCCCGGCTGCCGATTCCTTGGATCCTGCGACATTGCGCGAGGCCATTGAAGTGTTGCAGAAAAACCATGCCACACCCGACAGCGTGAGTGCCGATGCGCTGACCCGCGCCACGGCGCAAGGTTTGCTTGAGCGCTTGGAAACGGGGTTTGAGATACTCACGGGCACAAATGCGCCGGAACCGGAGCGACCGTTTCGTCAGGAGGCTTTGCCGGGAGAAGTTTATTACATTCGGTTGGGATCGTTGGTCGCTACAAAAGTTGAGTCTTTGGATGCGGCTCTCGTTGCCCATCCATCGAAGGGACTGATTCTTGATCTCCGCGACACGCCCGATTCCGGGGAATTCGAGGTGGCTGCGGAGATTGCGCGGCGCTTTTGTCCGAAGGGTCGCCCGCTTTTTTCCCTGCGTCGTGCAGGAGTGGATGAGCGTGTGGTGACTTCAAACCGCGATCCTTCGTTCACGGGGCATCTCGCGGTGGTCGTTTCACCGTCAACATCGGGTGCCGCCGAGGTCATCGCCGCGCTGCTGCGGCAACATGCCAACGCATTGATTGTCGGACGTCAAACCGCCGGTCGGGGAGCGCGGATGCAGGAATTCCCGCTTCGCAACGGGGCACGCGTTCGGGTCGCGACGGGCGAAGTGGTGATCCCGGATGCTGCGCCGATCCATCCCGACGGATTGAAGCCCGATATCAAAGTGGACGTTGCAGATTCAGCGGAAAACGAAGCGCTGGAGAAAGCCGCGGAAGCCGGCGTGATTTCCGTGGTGGAAGAAAAAGAGCGTGTGCGCATGAACGAAGCCGCATTGGTGGCCGGGACGAATCCGGAAATTGAGACCATCCAGGAAGCACAGAAAAACAAAGGCAAAGAGAAGCCAAAAGAAATCCGGGACATCACGCTCCAGCGGGCCATGGACGCCTTGATCACGCTGGATGCGATTCAATTGAAAAATTAGAAGTCTGCGGGCTTTACCGCGTTCGTATCGCCTTGTGAAATGAGTGCCATGAGTTTGAGACCCACGTCGCCCACGCCTCCGCGGTTAGCGGAGAAAATCATCATCGGAGAACGCATCACGCAGGACGAAGCCCGCGCATTGTATCTTGCACCCCTCGACGAACTGGGTGCGCTGGCGGATTACCGGCGGCGATTGAAACGCAAAGACACCTTTGGCGGACGCGGCAACGAGATCGTCACGTACATCGTGGACCGCAACGTCAACTACACCAACGTCTGCAATGTGTACTGCAAGTTTTGCGCGTTTTACCGGACCGAACGCGACGCCGATCACTACGTGCTCTCGCTCGAAGAGATCGATCAGAAGCTCCAGGAACTCACGGACATCGGGGGCGTTCAGGTGCTGTTGCAGGGCGGTCATCATCCGAAGCTGGGCATTGATCATTACCTCACCATGCTCTCGCACATCCGGGAGAAATTTCCGCATATTAACGTGCACGGATTCAGTCCGCCCGAGTTCAACCATTTCGCCGGGGTGTTTCAGATGCCGCTGCGCGAGGTGTTGCAGAAGTTTAAGGAAGCCGGACTCGGCAGCATCCCGGGCGGGGGCGGGGAGATTCTTGTGGATAGCGTGCGCAACCGGATTGCGCCGTTGAAATGCAACTCCGACGACTGGCTGAATGTGATGGGAATCGCCCACGAACTCGGGCTGAATTCCAGCGCGACGATGATGTTTGGCCATGTGGAAACGCCGGATGATCGCATCGAACATTTGGAACGGCTGCGCGTGCAGCAGGATGCGACGGGAGGTTTTACCGCATTCATCTGCTGGACGTTTCAGCCAGAGCACACGAAGTTGCGCGCGGAACCGGTGGGCAGCGCGGAATACCTGCGGATGCAGGCGATCTCCCGGATCTACCTCGACAACTTTCCGAACGTGCAAAGTTCGTGGGTCACGCAAGGGCCGAAGATTGGGCAGGTGGCGCTGAAGTTCGGCGCGAACGATTTCGGCAGCGTCATGATGGAGGAAAACGTCGTCTCCAGCGCGGGAACCAGTTTTCGCCTGGCAAAAGAAGAAATTGAGACACTCATCCGCGAAAGCGGCTACGAACCCCACCAGCGCAACAACTGGTATCATTTGTTGAATTGAATCCCCGTGAAAACGAACCAATTGAACCGTCTCCCGTAACGCAATACTTTTCCTACCATGAATGCCGTTGAATTTACTACTGAGTTGAGCGGCTCTGCCGTTCTGCCCATTCCCATTGAGGTTGCCGCCCAATTACCCAAGTCGGGCATGGCGCGCATCATCGTCCTCACCGACGAACACTCCAACGACGCGGACTGGCGTGCGGGATCATACGCGCAGTTCCTCCGTGACGCCCCGCAGGAAGACGCCATTTACGATTCCTACCGCTGAGAAGTTCGGCGAGGATTTCATTTGTCAGCTCCCGTTGGCACTGGAGAGCGTGCTTGTTGCACGCCTTCTTTTCGATACATTTGCCCCATAACAACCGCAGTTGCCCGTATCATTGACGAGGTCGAGCAACTCACGGCCTCCGAGCGCGTTGAGTTGCGTCGCCATATTGTCGAGCACACTCCCATGTCCGACGACCTGACCGACGATGATTTTGCCGCCCTGGCGGCAGCGTCTTTCCGCGCCTTGGAAGGGGAGGAAGCTCGGCGTGCCTGAACGTGGTGAGGTTTGGCAGGTGGATTTCGGCGTCACGACCAAAGTTCGTCCGGCGCTTGTTATCAGCCTTCCGTAGGCTGATGCAGACCGGGCGTTGATTGGGGTCATTCCTCATACGACGGCTACGCGCGGTTCACAGTTCGAAGTTGTCATAGCCGCATGATTTCTTAGCGAGGGCGCATTTTTGGTTCAGGGCATTCAAGCGATTCCGCCGAGATATTTTATTCGCCGCCTTGGAGTTCTCAGTCCAGTGCAGCTTCAGATTGTTGAGGACGGGTTACTCCGTTGGCTTGGCGTAACCAACCCCAACGATCAAAGCGACTAACCCGGATCTACCTCGACAACTTTCCGAACGTGCAAAGTTCGTGGGTCACGCAAGGGCCGAAGATTGGGCAGGTGGCGCTGAAGTTCGGCGCGAACGATTTCGGCAGCGTCATGGTGGAGGAAAACGTCGTCTCCAGCGCGGGAACCAGTTTTCGCCTGGCAAAAGAAGAAATCGAGACACTCATCAGCGAAAGCGGCTACGAACCCCACTAGCGCAACAACTGGTATCATTTGCTGAATTGAAAAAACCTCCTTGCAGGGTGGTATGATTTTAGCGTCTAACCGCCATGCGTTTTTCTTCCCTGTTTTAGGAACCATGTTAAAACAAATTTCTAGCTGCCGCATTTGCGGAAACCCCAATTTAGTCACCATCTTGAGTTTGGGAGAACAGTTCCTCACGGGCGTGTTCCCCAAGTCACGCGACGAAAAGATCAGCGCGGGACCGCTCGAATTGATGAAATGCCACGGAGATGGCGTTTGCGGTCTTGTACAACTCCGCCATTCCTTCGACTCCAGCGAAATGTATGGCGAGAACTACGGCTACCGTTCGGGCCTCAATTCCTCCATGGTGCGGCATCTTAAATCCAAGGCGGAAATGTTGCAGCGGATAAACCCTTTGGCGGAGGACGATCTGGTTTTGGACATCGGCAGCAATGATGGGACGTCACTTTCATTTTATCCTTCGAAGGTGAAACGCGTGGGGATGGATCCCACGATTGCAAAGTTCAGGCGGTTTTATCAGCCCGGGATTGAGCCAATAGCGGATTTCTTTACTGCGGCGAACTTTGAGAATCATTTTCCCGGCAGGAAGGCGAAGATCGTGAGTTCTATAGCGATGTTTTACGATCTCGATGAACCTTTGCGCTTTGTGGGTGATGTAGCATCGGTCCTTGCTCCGGACGGCATCTGGCATTTTGAGCAGAGTTATATGCCGCTGATGCTGGAGCACAACGCCTACGACACGATCTGCCATGAGCATCTGGAGTATTACGGATTGCAGCAGATTCAGTGGATGATGGAGCGCTGCGGTCTTCGAATTATGGATGTCGAAATGAATGACATCAACGGCGGGAGTTTTGCGGTAACAGTTTGTCTGGAAGACGCCCCGCACAAATCGAACACGGAATCCATCCAGCGACTTTTGGCTGATGAACTTAATGCCGGGTTGCAAACGTTACAGCCTTACGAAAGATTCCGTGATCGTGTGTTCGCTCACCGCGATGCTCTGGTGGTCAAACTTCGTGAGTTGAGCGCAGGTGGATCATCGATTTTGGGTTACGGAGCATCGACGAAGGGTAACGTCATTTTGCAGTTTTGCGGACTGACGGAACGGGGAATTCCTGCGATTGCCGAGGTGAATGCGGACAAATTTGGTGCGTTCACGCCGGGAACCTTGATTCCGATTATTTCTGAAGCCGATGCTCATGCTCGTAAACCGGACTATTTTCTGGTGATGCCCTGGCATTTTCGAACGAATCTGATTGAGCGTGAAGGAGAGTTTCTCAAGCACGGTGGAAAGATGATTTTTCCGCTTCCACACATCGAGGTGGTTGAGGGCTGAGTTCTGGTGTGTTTTTTGCGGGTTAAAAGTGTTCGAGCATTAGTTTTGCGGAAACGACTCGTGGTCTGATAGGAATTTGTCCCGAATGAGTCCCGACCAGAAGCCGAGCAGGAAGACACTGATCTTTGTGCCTACGTACAATGAGCGTGAAAATGCGCCGCTTATGTGTGCGGAGATCCATAGGCAGGGACTCGATGCCGACGTGTTGTTTGTCGATGACGCTTCGCCCGATGGAACCGGTGAGGCACTGGAGAAGATCAAACCGGAATTTCCGCGACTGATTGTCCATCATCGTAGCGGTAAGTTGGGGATCGGCAGTGCGCATCTCGATGGTATCAAATGGGCTTACGAACAAGGGTACGACGTGCTGGTAACGCTGGATTGTGATTTCACCCATTCGCCGTCCGATATTCCCGCCATGATTGCTGCCGCAGAGTCCGGGGCGATCGCGGTGGGATCTCGCTGGTTGAAAAAGGACAGTCTTCCGGGGTGGAACGTTTTTCGCCGGGCCATGACGAATTTGGGGCATATCCTGACGCGGAGAGTTCTGGGGTTGCCTCATGATGCGAGCGGTGCGTTCCGCGCTTACCGACTTGCCTATGTCCCCCAAGAGATTTTTTCGCTGGTGAAATCCATGGGCTACTCGTTCTTTTTTGAGAGCTTGTTCATCATGTATAAGAATGGATTGCCGATTGCCGACGTGCCTATTGTGCTGCCGGCCCGAACTTATGGAAGTTCCAAGATGACCACGTCGGCGGCGTTCCGCAGTGCGCGATACGTTTTTGAGTTGTCGCTGCATGACATCCGCCGCCCCGAACAGTTTTTGCTCCCGGCAAAGTCTCCAGATATCGATCCCGGTCTTATCGATCCGCAAAAGTGGGATGATTATTGGAAGAAAAATGCGGGCAACCACGGGCTTTGGTATGACCTGATCGCCGGCTTTTATCGTCAGAACTTCATCAAACGGAACATCGAGCAGGCCATATTCGGGAACTTTCCGGAGGGAAGCCGGTTGCTGCACGCCGGGTGCGGGAGCGGGCAGGCGGACACTGCGATTACAAAAAAGATGCGCGTGACGGCGTTGGATATTTCGCCCCAGGCGCTGGAACTTTACGCGAGGAACAACGGCAACAACGCGACGCTGTGCCACGGGAGCATTTTCAAGCTGCCGTTTCCCGATGGTTCGTTTGATGGCTATTACAGCATGGGAGTGGTTGAGCATTTTACACCGGACGAAATCCGGGCGATTTTTGCTGAGGCGCGCCGCGCATTGAAACCCGACGGCAAACTGGTGATTTTCTGGCCGCACAAAAAAGCCACGAGCGTTTTTGTGCTGGGGCTCTGGCACTGGATCATCAATAACATTTTTAAAAAGGACATCCAACTCCACCCGCCGGAAATCTCCCTGGTTCAGAATTCAGCCCACGCGAGGGGTTTGATGGAAGCTTGTGGTTTGCGGATGTTAAGCTACCACTTCGGAGCGAAAGACCTTTTCATCCAGGCAGTGGTGATTGCCAAAGCCTAGTTTCACATGCTGACCGATCGCTTAAACCACAAGCCCACGATCTCCATCATCCTTTCGTTTTTTAACGAGGCCGAAGTGATTCCCGAATTGTTGCAGCGGTTGCGCGATGTGCTCCGCGGTGAGTTGAAGAAGGGCTGCATTTCAGAGTACGAGTTGATTTTTATCAATGACGCCTCCACTGACGTTTCACGTGCGATGCTGACCAACGAAAGCGAACTGCACGGTGATATCCGGCTGATCAATATGTCGCGAAATTTTGGAGTTTCCCCGTGTGTTTTTGCTGGGCTCGATCACTGCGAAAGCGACCTCGCCATTTTCATGGATGCCGATTTGCAGGATCCGCCGGAAGTCATCCCTCAGATGCTTGAAGCGTGGCGCAGCGATTCGGAGGTCGAGGTGGTGCATACGGTGCGTTACGCGAGGGAAGGCGAGACGGCGGTGAAGATGATAGTGACTCGTATAGGCTACCGGATTCTCCGGCAATTCGCCTCGATTGATTTGCAGATTGAGGCGGGGGATTTCAAATTGGTGGGGAGTCGTGCGCTGGCCCAACTCAAGGGACTGAAGGAAAAGAGGCCCTTCACCCGCGGGTTGGTTTCCTGGATAGGTTTCAAACAGGTCTCGATCACCTACAAGCGGGAAGCGCGTTTCGCGGGTGAGACGAAGTTTCCGATTTTCAGTCTGGGCGTCATCCGAAACTTTCTGTCCTCTGCGCTGATCTCGTTCTCAGATATGCCGCTCCAGCTGTCGTCATTGGTCGGTGTGGCTGTTTCGTTTCTGGCCCTGCTGTATGCCCTGCTGATCGTTGTGCAGAAAATTTTTGGTTTTCTCGTGGAACCCTGGTCTTACGTCCTCCTTGCCGTAATGTTTTTTAGTGGAATCCAGTTGCTCTCGATCGGCATGATCGGTCTCTACCTTTCCGCGATTCATCTCGAGAGCAAACGGAGACCAAATTACATCGTGGACACCCTCGTCGGATTCAAGCACCCGCCAACCAATCATGCCCTCTGAGCTTTTTCTTAATCCGCTCGAGATCATGGTGTTGTTCGTGATCGGTTTGCTGGCCTTGATGCCGGTTTGGAAACACTGGGTTGGGTGGGGGAGCTTTGCGAATTCAGGTGCGTGGCTGCTTTCCGTTTATGCAATCAGCTATCTGGTGATCATCCTGCATTATGCGAACAGCGCGGGGTTTTTCGATCATGGTGAGGCAATGGTGCCTGCGTGGTCGTGGATGTTGAACGAAGGCAAACCGCTATACAACGGGTTTGAGGATGCTGCACGATACAGCACAATTTACGGTCCCATCGGCAATATCTACTACGCACTGGCGATGAAGTGGTTTGGTGCGAGTCTGCACACCTGCAAAATGGCTGCGGCGCTGGCTGGAATCGGATGCGTGGTTTTAACTTTCCTAGCCTATGCCAAACTTTATCAGCCTCGAACGGGTTTCATCGGTGGTTCTCTGGTCAGTCTCGGCGTGCTGGCCTTTGCGTTTCAATCGTTCATGACGAAGCATGATCCTCTGCTCTTTTTGTTCACCGCGCTCGGTCTTTATGCAACGGTTGCGTTCAGGCCATTGATAGGATCCATCATGCTCGGACTGTGTGCGGGATGCCTCATGAATGGAAAAGCCCATGCCGTTTTGTATGTGGTCCCTTTGCTTCTCCTCCGTCCGAAGCACTTCAGGGTCTCGCACTTCATCTTTTTTTCATGTGCTGCTGTGCTGGCTTTTGTGCTGCCGTTTTTTCATCAGCAGATTTCATTCAGCGACTGGCTGGCGGGCTTGAGTGTTGAGGGAGGGCTGGGGATCGGGCGCACGGAACTTTTTTCCAATGTGCAGTGGTTCGCGCTCATCTGGTTTCCCGTTCCGGCCTTGATGTTTGCCCTGAAAATACGTGACGCGGCGGCGTTTCGAGAGCTCATGCTGGAAGGCAAGTGGTTTATTCTGGCGACCTTCGTTGCATCCGTTCTGATAGGACTTGTGGGGTCCAAGATTGCTTCAGGGCCTGCTCACTTTGCTCCGCTCATTCCCGTTGTATTTTGCATCTACTGCATGTTGCTCCCGGCTATTGGCAGTTCGGTGCCGAAGAAAGCTTCGCAGGATGATCTCACCATGCTGAAGATTCTCGCTTCCGTTCTGGTCGCCTGTTTTCTCACCTGGAACGTCATCGCCGTTCACCAGCAGTATCGCCTGTTGTCGGCGTTGAAGATTATCAACACGAACTCGACGCTCATTTATGCGGATATCAATGACATTGTGAAGCAGCTTCCGGGTAAGTCTGTTTCCATGGGATATGGATCGTCACAAACGACTTTTTTAAGTCAGCACTTTCTTCCCTTGGTGTTCGCTGGAAATCCTTACTACTTCAATTTTTCCTCAATGATGGGATTTCACGGGCACTTCCTCTCAGTGCGGTCCCGTGCGGTGATTAAAGATAAGCTGGTGGATTACTGGCTGGTTCCGCGCGGCGATCAGCCGTTTACTATTCGCAGCTATTATCAGCCGAACCCCGAACTGTTTGATGAGGATTTCAGAAAAGCTTTTGCAGAGAATTACGTTCACAAAGGGGCGAGTCGCTTCTTTGACGTGTACGAAGCCAAAGGAGTGAACCCATGAACAATAGACCAACGCTCGTGATCGGGTTGCTCACCTTGGTTGCGGGCTTTATTTTGATTTTCACCAATCTGGGCCACTACGCGTTGTGGGATGACGAGGCGATGGACGCGCTGAGTGCTCGGGCGATTGTGAAAACGGGTGACGTGTCCGCGGTTCTCGACCACAACATCGTGGCTTATCGAAATGGGCTTCTCCTGGTGAATATGAGGCATCAGGCGATGCCGCCGCTTGCGGGTTACGCAATTGCCGCATCGTATGCCGTTTTTGGAGAGTCGGCGTGGAGTTCGCGATTTCCGTTCGCGCTCAGTGGATTTCTTTGTTTGGCGTTGCTGCTATTCTGGGTCTATCAGAAAGCCAATCACTGGAGCACAATGCTTTTCTTCAGCCTCGGACTGCTCTGCAACGTCTCGCTGCTGCTCTATTTCAGGAACAGCCACTACTATGCGGTGGGAATTTTTTGCAACGTGGCGATTGTCTATTTGTATCTCAACCACCTCCACAAGACGCTTTTCCAGGTTCTGCTAGCCATCGTTTCAGGTTTGCTCATGACGGCGAACTACTCCTGGTTCGTGACGCTTTACGTCTGTTTGTTGTTTGATTTTATTTTTTGGCGTCGAAAAACGATTCAGCTTGGTGTGCGGGACTATGTTCGCATCCTTTTGCCTCAGGTTCCTTTCGGTCTCCTGCTTCTGTGGAAATTCAATCCATTGGGCACGGGCCTGGGCGGATATTTAAAAGAGAACACGTTTGCGGATCGGATGGTCCTCTATTTCTGGAACTGGCGTGACCTGAATCAGTGCGAATTTTTACCCGGCATTTTTGTGCTCATCGCTCTGTGTTTCTGGCCAATGATTGGCTCCAGCCACCTTAAGCGCGCACTGGCTGCCCTATTTATTTACATCAGCACCGTGACAGTGCTGTCCACTCAGCTGGTGAAACAAACCAGTGTTTCCGATGTGCGTTACATGGCGGGTGCAATTCCACTCTGCATTGCGATTGTGGGGTTCATCCTCGTTAAAGTGTGGAAGAAGTCGCCAGCGCTTGCGCTCGGGCTCGCCTTGGTGGTTTTTGGGACTAATTTGTTCAACGGGGGGCCGATGACCTACTCCGGATTCCGTTCCACACCTTTGGCCTACATCAAAGAGCTTGCACAGCCGATCGATGAACCATTTACGCCTGCTTCGAAATGGATCAATGAGCATGTTGCGCAAAAGCAGAGCATTTGGGTGCTCCCGGAGTACATGAACTATCCGTTGATGTTTCGTTCGCCGCATCCCGTGTACGCATGGCAGCTTGCGTCTGATAATCGCGATCCACAGTTCGCAAAATTGCCACTCATTCATTTTCAGGGTCGTGTACCACCCGATTACGTGATGGTTTTGGGTCCGTCGATCCAGCAGGTCATTCCACTGTTAAAATCATGGGCGGAACAAAACATCAACTACCAGCACGAGGCCACGCTCAACCATTACTGGAAGGACATGTATCGCCCCGAGTTGTTCTGGCGCACCTTCACTCCGGTGAAAAAATTCAACGAGCAGTTCGAGGTGATTCAGATTTTCAAACTGAAGTCGGCAATTTAATCGCCGAGCAGTTGGCGTTTCAGCTTGATGCTGGCCATGGCTTGCACGTTCTCTCGCTGTGGCCTGCCGAATTTGCGTTCGACCTGATCGAGAAATTCCGGTCGCGAGAAATAAGTCTGCCATGATTCATCCCTGAAGCGGAGCACCTCGGCGGCGGAGCAATGTTTGGTGGGGAGCGGCTGGCTGTCGTAGCTCAGGAACGCGTAACCGCCGTAGGTTGAGGGCAACTCCCAGCCGTTGCGTTTCGCTTCGTAATAGAGCGGGCTGCCGGGGAGGGCCTGGCACGGGTAAATGTTGGCCATCGCGGTGTTGAGTTCGAGCGCCAAGTTCAGCGTTTGCTGCATGGTTTCCTGCGTGTCATCAGGGAAACCGAAAATGTAGTTGGAGATGATCTCCAGGCCGTGGTCATGAACTGTTTTGCATACCTCGCGGATGTTGACCTCTTTGAACGATCCCTTAGAAACTTCTTGGCGAACCACCTGATTGCCTGCCTCGATGCCGAGGGCAAGCCAGCCAATTCCAGCTTTTTTGAACATATCGAGGTAGGCAGATTGCACGGTATCCACGCGGGAGTAAGCCCACATGCGGAATTGTTGGTCGCGTTCGATGAGGCCTTTGAGCAGAGGTTCAAAGTAGCGTTTATTGAGGAAAAACATTTCGTCCGAGATGCGCACAGTTTTCACGCCGAGTTCGGCGAGTTTATCGTATTCTGCGAGCATGAGTTCGGGCGACCAGAAGCGCATCCCGGTGGAGTTGGCGGAGACGATGCCGTCCGTATTATCGACCCGGTTCACGATGTTGATCATGCAAAAGTCGCATTTGAATTTGCATCCGAGCGACGTGTAGATCGCGGCAAAAGGCGTGCGCAGGTCGTGATTAAATTCCGCGTGCCAGAAGTGTGCGCGGTACAGGTCGAGCGGTTTCTCTCGGTAAGGCAAAAGATCCCAGGCGTAGCCCGGCAGATCAATGTCCATGCGATCCTGAGGCACGACGCGTTCGGGCGTGTTAAGTTGCGGGGTGCCGTGGGTCTTGTGTCCGATGCCCTTGATGTTTTCGAGCTGAGTGCGCAGGTCGGATGCGAGCAGGTTGTGCAGGGCATAGACGCCCTCGTTGAGCAGCACCAGATCGACATAGGGGAGGGCGAGTACTTCATTCGGCAGTGCGCTGCTGTGTGATCCGACGAAGCAGGTTACTTGATCCGGTTGATGCTGCTTGAGCAACTCGCAGCACTCAGTGTTGCCGATCATGTTCGTGGTGCCGGAGTTTGGATTTTGTCCGTACACGACGAAGCAGACGAGGCGCGGCTTCATTTCCGCGATGCGGCGGACCGCCTGGTCGTGGGAAAGGCGTTCGGCGGTGCAGTCGAGAATGGCGACGCCGTAACCTTTGGCCCGGCAGCTTTGTGCCAGAAGCAGGCTCCATGTGGGCGGCTCAATGGCCGCATAGGTTTCCGCGAGCTTTTGATAGGCCTGGGTTGAGGAGTCTGCGTTGATGAAAAGAACGTCGAGCGGTGTGGCCATAAAAGCGGAATCCTTTGTTAGCTGATGGAATTGAGCAGGCCGGTCAGTTTGCCTATTTTTGATGGATCAAGATCGGGGTAGTTGCCGATGTACCAACCGTAGAAATGGACGTGATTTACCTTCGGAAAATCTTTGTACGCATCGCCCAGAATACGGCGCAGGTAAGGTTGCCGAAGCTGATTGCCGCCGCCCGAAGTGCCGCGTCGGAATTCCACTTTGTGGGCGCGCAAGGTGGATTCCACTTTGTCGCGCAGGGTGTCGTCGGGATTTTTTAAGACCAGCGTGAAAGCGTAGTTGGAACTGCCTTCCTGCTCGAAGTCAGTGAAGAACTTTGTTTCGTCGAGGCCGGCAAGAAATGCTCGCAAATTGGCGCGGCGCTTCTCGTTGTTTGCATCAAGCCGGGGGAGTTGCGAGCGACCTATGACGGCGTTGATTTCCGTGTTTCGGAAGTTCCAGGCGGGGTAGGCAAAAATGAAATCAGGATTGAGGTCTGGATAGTCGGTGGCGAATTGCTGTTTGTGCTGCTCATTCTTGATTTCACGGGTCATGCCGTGGGACCGCAACATGCGGAAGATTTCGTAGAGTTCCGCGTCGTTGGTGCAGACCATGCCGCCCTCGATCGTGCTGAGATGGTGCGCGTAATAGAACGAGAAGTTGGAAATGGTTCCAAGGCTGCCCAGGCGTTTGCCGTTGCAGGTTGCGCCGTGCGATTCGCAAACATCTTCAATGAGCGGGATATTGCGCCGTTGCAGTTCCTTGACAAAATCTTCCGTGAGCGCGTTGTAGCCGAGGATGTGAGTAAGAAAGACGGCCTTGGTGCGTGGCGTGATTTTTTCCAGAACTTGATCGAGGTCCATGCCGAGCGTGCGCGGGTCAATATCGACGAACACGGGTTCCATGCCGGTGTGGAGTGTGGCGGCGATATCGGACACCCAGGTAAGCGTTGGGACGATGATTTCACCCTGACCGTAGGCGTGTTTGATCGCCGCGATGGTCATGGTATTGGCGGAAGAGCCGGAGTTGACGAAAATGCTGTATTTTACTCCGGCCCACTTGCTCCATTCCTCCTCGAAGGCGATGACATTCTTCGACTGCGTCAGGATTGGATCGTCCTGCTGAAGAAATGCAATCACTGCGTCCAAGTCCGCGCGGGTGATGTTGTTGGCCATGAGCGGCCAGTCGAGACTCGCTATCTGTGACATAGTCGTTGCGGGCGTCCTATTTTTCGCCGTAGAAATCGCCGTACTCGACCAGAATGGTGTTCTTCCCGTCGTTGCGGGTGAGGGCTTTTTCGTAGGCGGGGAAAATGTCTTCGGGTTCTTCGAGGCGGATTACTTCCATGTGCGGGCACATGAGGCGGAAGGCCTCGGTAAAATCGCCGACGTGCTGATGTTGCGGATGCAGCGGGCGTTCGGAGCCGATGCCCGTGCGAATGATGACCCTCGGTTGATACCCGTTCTGGGACATGAGCGGGATTTTATCGAGATGATTCACCAGTTGATTCACGGCGAGCAGAAGGAAGTTCCAGCGCGGATAAATGCTGACGGGAACATGACCTGCGAGCGCGAGTCCCGTGGTGATGCCCATCTGCATTTCCTCGGCAACCGGCATTTCCAGTAGCTTTTCGCGGGCCACATTCTTCAGCGTATTGCTCATGGCGGTTCCGGGGACTTCCACAGCCTGACCAAGAAACATCACGCGTTCGTCTTGGGCGAGGTATTCCATTGCGCGACACAATTCATCAAAGTACTTCATGGCAAAGGCGGGATTAAAACTGCACGCGCACGCCGGCCCCGGCGTGGGGGTATTTCGTTTCGTATTGGTAATAATCCACAAGCGGGTGCGTGCTGTATTCGTAGGTGAGGACGGGTTGCGCCCAGGATTGGCGTGTGTCGGTGCAAACGGACTTGCCGTTGTCTTCCACGATAAAACGGATGGGAAGCTGATGGTTCGTGGCGTATTTGATGCACTCGTGGGCGATCCCCGTTTCCGATGTCATCTCGCCCATAAAACAGTGAACGCGCGCCGATTCCCCCCGGCGCTTGATTCCCAAGGCAACGCCCAGGGCAATCGGGACGATGCCGCCGACAATTGCGGAGGAGAGAATACGGTGTTCGGGGAAGCAGAGCGTAATGGAGTGTCCCGCGAGGATTTCCGCTTTGACCTGTTCAGGAGGAACTCCTTTGAGCAGGCATTGGTAATGACTGCGCCATGAGCACATCACCCAGTCCTCGGGTTTCACATCCTTGAACAATGCGATCATCTGATCTTCGTTTCCAGAGTAGAGATGGACGGGAGCCCGGATTTTTCCGATGTTGAAAATCTCGGCTATCTCGTTCTCGAACTGAATCAAATCGGCGCTGGTCATGATGAAAAAAGGGAAGGGGTGCGGGTGTCATCGCTGAATGGGAATCAGCGGGCAAACGTTATTTTCTGAAAGTGTTGCTAGTCTGCGTGCCGTGTTCGGGTGGGGGGTTCCACTCCTGAAACGGGCGAATTTCGCGGCCATTGCGAAATTCCTCTTCGGCGAGGTAATCGCGTTCGCGGTCGTAGAAAATGATCTGGCTTCCGGAATGTTCAAATCGGACCGGCACGCAGATGAGTTCACCGAGCCTTTCACGGATGATCTCATGAGATTCTGGCGGAGCGAAAAACATCATGAACCCGCCGCCACCAGCGCCCATGACTTTTCCGCCGATGGCACCCGCCGCGCGTGCGGTCTCGTAGATTTCTTCCACGGCGGGATTGGAAATAAGTGGGCTCAGGGAGCGCTTCAAAAGCCAAGCCTCGTGCAGCAGTTCGCCGAACTCGTGCAGTTCCGCTCCGGAAGTCAGCAGTTTCACCGCATGATCCACCATCTGTTTCATGGTGTGAAGCGAGGCGCTGTTGCGTTTCACCTCCTGTTGCCCGGCGTAGCTTCCTGCGACATTGGACGCCGTGCGTTTCACTGCGGTGTAAACCAACAGGATGTGATCGTTGAGCGCGTCGAGGCGCTCCTTCGGAACTGGCAGCGGGGTGAGGACGGTCTCGCCGTTTTTGAGAAACTCGATCCGGTTGAATCCTCCGTGGGCCGCAGTGACCTGATCCTGTGAACCTACAACCTCCTGCATGATGTTCTGTTCAATGTGGATCGCTTCCTCCGCCAGGTCGCTTTTGCTTTTGAGGGTTCCGTGCAAAGCGTGGAGGACGTGAAGCAGTCCGACCATGAACGAGGAACTTGAGCCCATGCCGCTGCGAGCGGGGAGATCGCCGTCGTGATGAATCTCCAGGCCGCGCTGAATGTTCATGTATTTGAGCACCTCGCGAACGGCCGGGTGCGTTATATCATCGATGCACTGGACGGTTTCATTTTTCGACCACACCACGCGGAATCGATGATCGAAAAACGGCGGCAGGTAGCGGCAGGAAAGGTAGCAGTATTTGTCGATGGAAGCGGCGAGGACAGAACCACCGTGCTCCCGAAACCACGCGGGATAGTCTGTGCCGCCCCCAAAAAAGGAGATGCGATAAGGGGTGCGGCTTATGATCATGGCTCGGAGGCTGGTTTTTAGACGTTGGAAAACCGTTTGGTGCGGATCATGCGATATTGTTTGATGAGTTCATGGATACCGCGGTCCAGGTCCCACTGGGGTTTCCACCCGGTGCGTTCGAGTTTTTCGTTCGAGACGACGTAGTTGCGTTTGTCGGGGTCTTCGCCGATGGCGGATTCGAGATAAACGAAACCCGGGACGTGTTTTTGGATTACCTGGCACAGTTCGGCTTTGGAGAGGTTGGCTTCGGAAAGGCCGACGTTATAGGCCTGACCGTTCATCGTTTCGAAGTTCTCGATCGCATGGATGAACGCGTGCGCGACGTCGCGATTGTGGATGTAGTTGCGTTTGAAGTGGCTTTCGAAAAGTACGACGGCGCGGTCGGTAACGGCGCGGTGTACGAAATCGTTGACGAGCAGATCAATGCGCATCCGGGGTGCGACGCCGAAGACTGTGGCGAGGCGGAACGTGATGGAATTGCCTCGAGCAAGGATGGCGTTTTCCGCTTCGCATTTGCTGGAGCCATAAAGCGAGATGGGGTTGAGCGGCGATTCCTCGGTGCAAAACGATTCGCCCTGGCCGGAACCGTAGCCGCTGTTGGTGTTGGGATAAAGGAATCGCTGGTCCTTGCTGGAGAGTTTGATGAGCGAAAGGATGGCGTCGCGATTGATGGTGGTTGCGCCGATGGGGTCCTGCTTGCAAAGCGGTGCCCCGACGAGTGCTGCAAGCGGAATAATGATGTCGGTGTCGCGCAGGGCGGTTTTAAGGATGTCCTCGTTGCGGGCGTCGCCGCTAACGACTTCAAAACCTTCGTAGGCGCAGCATGAAGCGAGGCTGTTAACGCCCCACATAAAGTTGTCGATAACAGTGACGGAATGCCCCAGTTCCAGAAGCATGGGAACAAGATTTGAGCCGAGGTATCCGGCTCCACCTGTGACGAGTATTTTCATAATGAGCAGTTTCGCAGCGGCGTTACTTGGCGTTGTCGTTTTTCCAGGAGGCGGCTACGAACAGGACGGCGGCGATGCAGATGCAGGAGTCGGCGACGTTGAACGAGGGCCAGGGGTTGGCAAAGGGGATGTGGAGGTCGAAGGATAGGAAATCGATGACCGCACCGTGCAGGAGGCGGTCGGTGAGGTTGCCGAGGACTCCCGAGAATAGTAGCGCTCCGGCAAGATAAGGCAGGATTTTCTTCATGCGCTCACCGCATTTGTCAGGCTGAAACAGCGAGAAACAAAACACGGAAATGAAGATTTTCATTCCATCAAAGTCAACGCAGTTACGTTTTGCGTGCAAGCGTCAAATGCGGATACGGATTAAATGGGGTGTGAATAACAGTGGGTGAGGTGGATCGCGATCTCCGAGCGCGATGCGAAAAGTGACGCGGCTTCGCCGCCATGGGACTCCTATCGTGCGACGGAGCGCCCGATCCACCGGGCTCCGCCTTCGTCAACCGCACCCACTTTTAATCACCCCCGATTAAATGGCACCAGCCAATCAACAATCATCTCTCAACCATCAACTTCCCTCATGAGCGATAGAGTTCGATGGGGATGACGGCTGCGTATGAGTCGAAATCTGGGTCTGTCGTGAAAATGAAAAACTTACGCCGCACGGCCATCGCGCAAATCAGAAAGTCGATGGGAGAACCTTGTATGCCCTTTGATCTACAAGCATTGAAAAACTTGGCGGCGGTCGTGTGATCCTCGTCTTCGGCGAGAAAAATGGGGAGCGCCTGCGTGGTTTGGGCTATACGCTCGAAATCCGCAGGCAACTTGATGCCGGAGAGAAGTTCCTGCCGCACGATCCCAAAGAGCGCCAACTGGTTTGATTCGATCAGCGCAGCGACGTGCGTTGCCGCGTCATTCACGGCCCCTGCAGAGCGTCTGAAAAAATGGGACAGCGCGGAGGTGTCACAGGCAATCATGAATGTTTTTGGCGACGGAGCGCCTTGTAATCGTATTCGTCGAAATACTCGATCTGGCCGCGTAGCTGCAAAAGTTGCTGCCGAAGTCGATTTTGAATGAACTCCCGCAGGGCTTCGTTGACGGTTTCGCGCTTGGTGCCCAACCCCGCCAAGGATTTTGCTTGTTCAAGCAGGGATTGATCGATCTGTAAGTTTGTCGCCACACATAATTCCTACACATCACTCATGTGGAGGCAAGTGATTCTTCGACAATCAACAATCAGCAATCAGCAATCGTTCGATTTTCGATGTCCGGGCGCGACCCGCTGGCTACGGTTTCTTCACATCGTTTTTCCAGGAGGCGACTACGAACAGGACGGCGGCGATGCAGATGCAGGAGTCGGCAACGTTGAACGAGGGCCAGGGGTTGGCGAAGGGGATGTGGAGGTCGAAGGATAGGAAATCAATGACCGCACCGTGCAGGAGGCGGTCGGTGAGATTGCCGAGGACTCCGGAGAATAGCAGGGCTCCGGCGAGGCGGGAGAGGGAATCGTTCAGGCTGTTGCGCAGGAACAGCACGGTTAACACCACGATCGCCACGCAGGAGAGGGCGATGAAAAACAGGTTGGAATCTTTGAAGGAACCAAACGCCGCGCCAGTGTTTCGCACATGCACCAGATCAAAAAAGCCGGGAATGACGGGGTGCGCGTCCCACACGTCGATGTTGCGAAGCACCAGCAATTTGGTGATCTGGTCCAGCACATAGAGCGGGAGGGTTGCTCCGACGAGATAGGGCAGGATTTTTTTCATGCGCTTAGAGCGTTGAGAGCGTCGGCGCAACGTCCGCACAGCGCGGGTTGCGTGGCTTTTTCTCCCACGGAATCCGTGTAACGCCAGCAGCGCGGGCATTGCTGTTTGGCGCTGCGCTTGACACGGGCGCCGAATTGCACCGCGGGAGTCAGGGTGAGTCCGCTGACGATGAAAAATTCCTCCAACTCGGCGACGTCAGCTTGTAGTGCGGCTTGATCGTCGGGCGAAACTTCCAAGGCGATTTCGGCTTCGAGGGATTTTGCGAGTTCTTTGCGCTGGCGGGCGGGTTCGATGCCGGTCTGGTAAATCATGCCGCGCAGCGCCAACCAACGCTCCATGCGGGTTTCGAGTTCGGCGTTCTGGTTTGCGTCGGTGACGGGAAATTCTTCGACGTGAACGCTGCCGGGGTGTCCGGCAAATTCCCAGGCTTCGTCGGCGGTGAATGCGAGGATCGGCGCGAGCAAGCGCGTGACGGCATCGAAACAGCGGGCCATGACGGTCTGGGTGGCGCGGCGGCGCGGGCTCGTCGCCGTGTCGCAGTACATGCGGTCCTTGGTGACATCGACGTACACCGCGCTGAGTTCGACGGTGCAGAACTGGTTGAGCGTTTCAAAGACCGTGCGGAAATCGTAGGCGTCGTAGGCGGCGCGGCATTTTTCGATGACCGCATCGAGACGGCTGAGCACCCAGCGATCCACGGTGGTGGCGCCTTCGAGCGAGGCGGCATCGCGCGGGAAATCGTGAAGGTTGGCGAGCAGGATGCGGAGCACGTTGCGGAAACCGCGATATGTCTCGCTGACGCGCGTGAAGTTTTCTTCGCTGAACGGCACGTCGTTGGTGAACTCGACGCTCGACGCCCACAGACGGACGATGTCGGCCCCGTATTTGTTGATAAAAAACTCGGCGTTGGTCGGTTTTTGGTAGGTGCCTTGCGCCGATTTGGAGAGCTTCTTTTTCGTGTCCTTATCGACGACGAACCCGTGGGTGATGACCGTGCGATATGGGGCGCAGCCGTTCATCGCGACGCTCGTCAGCAGGGACGATTGGAACCAGCCGCGATGTTGATCGGTGGCCTCGATGTAGAGGTCGGCGGGGAAGCGCAAGTCCGGATGGCGGCGCAGCACGGCCTGATGCGACACGCCGGAATCGATCCACACGTCGAGTGTGTCGCCACGGCGGGAGGTGCCTTCGGGAAGTCCGAGTTCCTGCGCCCACCATGCGTCGTCTTTTTCAAACCAGAGGTTGGTGCCGTGTTGTTCGAAACGATCCGCCACGGCAAGCGCGGTGGCGGCATCGACGATAGGCTTTTTGTCGGCGTCGTAAAAGACGGGGAGCGGGACGCCCCAAGTGCGCTGGCGGGAGACGCACCAGTCGGGACGGGCTTCGACGGTTCCGGCGATGCGTGCGCGGCCCCATGCGGGAATCCAGCGGGTGGATTCCACGGCTTGCAGGGATTCGGCGCGGATGTCGTCGATGCGGATGAAAAATTGTTCGACGGCGCGGAAGACGATGGGCGTTTTGGAACGCCAGCAATGCGGGTAATCGTGCGTGTAAGGTTGTTCGCCGAGAAGCGCGCCGTTTTCGCGGAGGAAATTCACGATGATCGGATTGGCGTCGAAGACGTATTTTCCAACCCACGCCGGGACGCCGCATTCTTCGGTGAACTTGCCGTAATCATCGACGGGCGAAAGGGTGGGGAGGTGGTGTTGCTGGCCTGCGAGGTAATCGTCCTTGCCATGGCCGGGCGCGATGTGGACCTGGCCGGTGCCGGTTTCCATGGTGACGAAATCGGCGGTGATCACGCGGGAAGTGCGGTCTAGGAACGGGTGACGGGAGGTGAGTCCGGCGAGCTCGGAGCCTTTGAAGACGGCGATTTCGTTTTCCAGCGCTAGGCCCGTGGCTTCAACAAACGCGGCACTGAGACTTCGTGCAACGACGAGCGTTCCGCGTGCGGTTTGATAGATGCCGTAATCCGCCTGCGCTTGAACGGCGAGGGCGACGTTGGCTGGCAGGGTCCACGGGGTGGTGGTCCAGATGACCATGTTCGCGCCTTCGAGCGGGCCGGTGCCG
>Ga0105048_10002567_pt1 | contig 29521 bp, 28 predicted proteins | sample MAT05_FD_78382 | JGI IMG/M metagenome (GOLD analysis project Ga0105048, IMG submission 78382) | Freshwater microbial communities from Lake Fryxell liftoff mats and glacier meltwater in Antarctica - MAT-05 | ecosystem: Environmental > Aquatic > Freshwater > Ice > Liftoff microbial mat | place... | reverse complement strand
GGACTCTGGTTTTGGTTGTGTACTCTCACCAGGGGTTCGCAAAGCCTCACCCCTGGCTACTCTCGGTCGCCGCTCCGCGGCCACAAGAGCGATCACGGACCGGGACAACCTTTCCTGCCAAACCCGACAGTTGATGAGGCGCCAGCCCTTAGCGTCACCGACCCCGGTCACAAGCGAACGCTCTCCACGCCGCCACGCCGCGAGCGATTGAAGGATCACTTCTTCTCGAACACCACTTTGCCATCCACCACCGTCAGCAGCACCTTCGTGTCGCGGATGTCATCCGCGGGGCACGTTGTGGGGTCGCGGTCGGTCATGATCAGGTCGGCGAGCTTGCCCACTTCCAGGCTGCCTTTTTTCGCTTCCTCGTGGTGAAGGTAGGCATTGTTGATCGTGTACAGTCGGATCGCCTGTTCGCGGGTCAAGGCTTCGCTGGGGTTGAGCACGCCGCCCTGTTCGAGCTTGCGGGTCACCGCCGTACCGATGCCCAGCCAGGGGCTCCAGGGGTTGGTGGAGTCGAGCGGGTCGAAGCGGAGCATGTGGTCGCTGCCGCCGCCGACGGTGGTGTATTCGAGCCAGGATTTGTACGGGGAGAACCAGCGCATGCGTTCCGGGCCGAAGATGCCAAGCTGGGCGTGGCCGTCCTTGTACAACCAGGCGGGCTGAACGTCCGCACAGACGCCGAGGGCCTTGCAGCGCTCGAGGTTGTTCTGCGAGGGGAAGTTCGCGTGGGTGATGCACATGCGAAGGTCCTTGATCGGCGTGATCCGGTTGACGTGCTCGTAAGCGTCGAGCAGCACATCCATCGCGCCTTCGCCAGCAGTGTGGGCGGTTGTCTGCCACTTCTTCTTCGCCGCCACTTCGACGACTGTCTTGAGTTGCTCGGGCTTGATGAAGAGCAGGCCGCGGTAATCGTCCTCGGTGATCTGGTGGGCAGGGCCTTTCGGCCAGGGTTGACGCATGTACGCGGAGCCGTTGAGCATGCCGCCGTCGAGGAACATCTTGATGGGGCCGATCTTCACCCAGTCGTCGCCGGCTCCGGTGGGGCCGCCACGATTGTCCTTGCCGATGAGATCATCCAGTCGCTTGCCAATGTCATCAGCACTACCGCCAGCGGAGAAGCTGCGAGCGACATTGACGCGAATGGTGAGATCCCCTGCTTTCTGTAGGGCGAGATACTGATCGAGGCCATCACGGCCGGAGTTGCGATCCGCAATGCTGGTGAGGCCGTGCTCGTTGTAGAGCTTGAAGAGCTTCACGAGGGCCGCTCGCTTCTCGTCCGCCGTGAGCGCATCGCCGCCGCCCGGCACGCCCTTGAGCACTCCGTAGGCATTGCGGAGCATGCCCGTCGGTTCGCCGGTCGTCGTGTCCTTCACCACCTGCCCGGTGGTCGGGCTCGGCGTCTCCTTGGTGACGCCCGAGATTTTCAGGGCCATGCTGTTGGCGATCCCCGCGGGGCCGGCGTGGTACAACACGGGGTGATTGGGAGCCACGGAATCCAGTTCGGCCTTCGTGGGGAAGCGAGCCTCCTTCAGGCGTGTCGGGAAGGCATACCGAAGCACGATCCACTTTCCCTCGGGCACCTCGGTCGTCTTCTTGCTGATGTAGTCAAGCACTTCCTGGATCGAGCGAAGGTTGGCCATCGGGCCCTTGGCTTCGCTGGCCGCGGCGCCGGTGGGGTGAACGTGGCTATCGAACAGCCCCGGCATCACGGTCTTGCCGCCGGCGTCGATCACTCGCGTGTTCGGCCCCTTCCATTTGAGCACGTCCTCGTTCTTGCCGACGGCGAGGACCTTGCCGCCGGCGGTCGCGATCGCTTCAGCGGTGCTGAAATTCGCATCGACGGTGAGCACCTTCGCGTTGTGCACGATGAGTTCCGCCGCCGGCGCTGCCTCCGCGGCGCTCAGCGAACTGGCCAGGAGTGGAATCGCAAGCAGAAGTAGAAGAAAGGATCGCAACATGAGGCCGGCTCCATTGGGGTGGGGAACATCCATTGTGCGGGCCGAAGAGAGGGCCCGATAGCAAAAACCTGAGTGGGTGCTTGGGAATCTGTTTACGGATTTCTTGGGAGTTGGGATCGTGACTCCTGAACGATAAGATAATGAGGGTTGGGAATTGAGTTGCGGCCCCGTCCGCGATGTCTCCTGGATGGATGGAGGGTCCGTGGTGACCCAGACCTATGAACGTGCGGGGATCCGGTTTCGTTATCCGTCGACGTGGACCGTCACGATGGACGATTCCGGCGAGGGCTGGTCGGTGACCGTGCAGAGCCCCGAGACGGCGTTCTTGCTCGTCAGCGTGCGGCCGGACGCGGACGACCCTGCGGAACTGGCGGAGATGGCTCTCGACGCCCTTCGCGGCGACTACCAGGAAATCGACATCCAGGAGATCACAGATACGGTCGCGGGTCAGCCGGCGGTGGGGCATAACATCGAGTTCATGACGCTCGACACGCCCGTCCAGTGCTGGACCCGCTGCGTGTTCGGGCCGATCGGTGTGGTGCTCGTGATGGGCCAGACGGCTGAACATGACCGTGGACGAAATGAACCGGTGTTACGCGCGATCTGTGCCTCCTTCGAAATTGACGAGGACGAATGACCACCGCAGTGCTGGTGCTCTCCGTGTTGCTGGCTGCGGACTTGCTGTTTTTCGGAGCCGTGTTGGGTGTCGCCGGTTGGCAGTATCGCCATGTTCGCCGTGAGGCGGCCTCGCGAGGCCAGGTGCTGCCGCAAGCCCTTGGCCAGTTCGTGTTCGTGGCGCTCATGCTCGCGGCCGGAGTGGCGGGTCACGCCGTCGCGATCTTCGGGTTGATGGAGACTTTTTAAGTGCCGCCCCTCGACGCCGAGACAGATCCCTTCGTCGCGAAACGAGCGCAGATGCGGGAAGAGTTCTTCGCGAAACTCTTCCTTCTGGGCGGCTGGATCGGCGCCACGGATACGTACAAACGCACGATGTGGTCCGCGGTGCCTGACATCGCTTTGGCTCCTGCCTGTTACTCCCTCACCTTCCGCAAGGGGCTGCCCGAACCCGGCGCGAACGGCCGGCTCATCATGGCCGGGCACGAGGCGATGCTGGCCCAGTGGTTCCATCGGCCCCTCGCGCGAGGCGATCTCGAACTGGCTCGCCGCTGGTACGCGGAACGGTCGAATGTCCGTGCCTTCCCACAGGAACTCTGGGACGCGGTGCTCGCCTCACAACCGGGCGAGGATGTTCATTTGCCCCTGGATGTCTGGGGCTTCCCGGGCGGGCAGACCTTTTTCGCGGGCGTGCCGAGCCTCGTCTTTGAAGGTATGGGCGGGCTGACATCGTACCTCGAACCGGCGATGTGCCGTTACTTCGCGCCGGTGATCCAGGCCACGAAGGCCCGGCTCATGAAGCAGGCGACGCCGCGCGATGCGGAGTTCGGCCTCCGCTCTGCACCGGTTGAGGTGTGCAATCTCATCCTGCTTCTCGCGCGATACGTCGGCGGCGGCGGGCAACTCACCTCGAACGACTCCGCGGAGTTCCTGTACCCGGATCTCTTCCGCTCCATCGGCACCATTGGCCACGAGATGATGTGTGCGGCCCAGTCCTTCGACCGCTCGCTGGGCGAAGCCGAGTTCGAGATGATGGATCGCTTCGTGAGGAAGATGGGGACCGCCTCGCTGCTCTGCGACCTCGTCGACGCGGAGACCGTGGGCCTTGAGAACGCCCTGCGGGTGATTCGCTCGCATCCGGAGACCGAGCGAGTCGGCGTTCGCGTGGATAGCGGCAACATTGCGGAGCAGTGCGTGCTGTACTTCGAGAGCTTGAAGAGAGCCGGTGTGTCGCCGCGGACGATTGTCTTCGAGGATGAGGTTTCGCCCGAGTCGGTGAAGGCCGTGTACGACACCTTCCGCAGCCGCACCGGCGTGGAGCCGACGATGCTCTTCCCGGGTGCCGGGGGATACTGGTGGAAGCTGGTGCATCGGGACACGGTGAGTGCTGCCTTCAAACGCACCTCGACCGCGGGACGGCCGAACATCAAGTTCTCGAACTCGCCAGGGAAGGAAACGATTCCCGGCGAGCTTCGAGTCTACGAACGAGGCGATACGATGATCGTGGCGGATGCCTTAGAAGCGATCGACGGCAAGCCACTCTTCGTGCCGTTGGTGAAGCAGGGGCGAATCGTTTATCGCGAGGCGTTCGACGCTCAGGCGGCTCGCGCCGAACGCACGTGGGATCGTTACAACCGCTGGGAGCTTTCGCCTTTGCTTCAGGAGAATATGCAGCGATTCCGCGAGATGCGAGACACGGAAGTCGCCGCGGCCCAGAGCCGATTGGAGCACGGACGAGACGGCGTTACTTCGTGAGGACCTGGAAAGAGTTCAGGAATCGCTCGAGTGCCTGCCCGTTCCGGGACAGTGACGGCGCCGAGTAAGTGAGCACATAAAGCCGCGGATGCGGCCCGTCGCCGATCATGATCATGCGGTCCACAACGAGGCCCGCGGGCGTTCGGTAACGAACTTCGAGCCCTTCGCGATCACCCCGTTTCACAGTCGAAGATTCGACGCTGGCAGCGTTCAGTTCCTTCTTGCGTCTCGCCATCTCCCCGCCGGCGAGGTCTTCGAGTCGCAGCATCTTCGTACGATCACGGTCGATCTCGATCCAACCCACCGACATTGCCGCCTTCGAGTACCAGCCTCGTGCCGCGAATCTCAGGCCGGGGCGGGTCATGGGGAAGTCCGGAATCGGCTCGTAGATTTCTTCCGGAGAAGCCGCGGCCAGCATCTCGACCCGACACAATCCATCGGGAGCCGAGAAAACCGTCCAGCCGAGTTCCGGCACCCAGCCCGAGCCCGACCGCGCCGCGGCGAACGCGATTCCGAACACGAGCGCGAGGCCAAGCATTGCAAGCGATACGCGAGCCAGTCGGCTCACGAGCGGTCGCTGTGCCACCGGAAGCAAGGGCGGCAGTGGCTCGTCTTCCAGGGATAGCAGATGTGGTTCGGAAGCAGGATTCTCCTCGAGGGCTTCCGCGACAGGCAGTGCGGGCACCTTCTCCTTGCACCAGGGGCACGCCGTCATCTGCCCGATGGATGTCTCGGGCACCTGGAACGGCTTGCCACACTTCGCACAGGCGACGGGGATGAGCATGATGGGTAAACGCCCTCGAAGACCTTGGACTGTCCACCGAACGAACCCCTGGCGGAAAGTCCAGGTGGTCTGGCGGCCCCACCTCACTCGATGATCTTGCTCAGGGGATACTCCACGATTCCGCAGGCGCCCGCGGCTTTGAGCTTGGGCACGATGTGGCGAACCGTGTCCTCGTCGATGATGGTCATCACGTCAACCCACTCCGGGTCGGAGAGGCCGGAGATCGTCGGCTTCTGCAACGCTGGCAGGATCGAGAGCACACGCGCGAGGTCGACCTTCGCGACGTTCATCATCAGGCCCACCTTGCCCTCCGCCGCCATCGCACCCTTGATCATCAGGAGCAGGTCATCCATCTTTTGCCGCTTCCACGGGTCGGCGGCCGCGGCGGTGTTCGCGATGAAGCGCGTCGTGCTCGTGAGAATGTCGCTGACGATGCGAAGGTTGTTCGCCCGCAGCGAACTTCCCGTCTCCGTCACTTCCACGATCGCATCCGCCAGCTTGGGCGGCTTCACTTCGGTCGCGCCCCAACTGAACTCCACGTTCGCTGTCACGCCATGCGAAGCCAGCCACTTCTTGGTGATGTTGACCACCTCCGTGGCGATCCGCTTGCCCTGCAAATCCTGGGGCGTCTGGATCGGCGAATCGTTCGGCACCGCCAGCACCCAGCGCACGGGCCGACGGCTGACTTTGCTGAAGACGAGTTCAGCCAGTTCCACCACCTGAGCGTCGTTTTCCACCACCCAGTCGTAGCCCGTGAGGCCGCAATCCAGCGAACCGTCCTGAACGTACCTCGCCATCTCCTGGGCACGTATGAGTGTGCAGTGAATCTCGGGATCGTCGATGGTCGGATAGTAGCTTCGGCTGGCGAAGGTGATCTTGTACCCTGCCTTGCGGAAGAGAGCCGCCGTCGCCTCCTGAAGCGAGCCCGCGGGAAGGCCGAGTCTGAGAACCTGGTTCGACATGATGCGAATTTACCCTTTCTTTCCATACACCTTGGCCGGATCGAACACACGTTCGCCGACCGTCTTCAACTCTCCGGACTCCAGTTCACGGAAGAAGCAACTCTTGTAGCCCTCATGACAGGCGGCGCCGCCGATCTGCGTGACCTTCAGAAGGATCGTGTCGGCATCGCAGTCCAGGTAGATGCCCTTCACCATCTGGACGTTGCCGCTCTCCTCGCCCTTTCGCCAGAGCCTCTTTCGGCTGCGGCTGTAGTAGACGGCTCGACCGGTTTGAACGGTCTCCTCGAACGCCTCGCGGTCCATCCAGGCGAGCATCAGCACGTCCCCGGTCTCCGCATCCTGGGCCACCGCGGGCACAAGGCCGCCACTCTTCTCGAAATCCACCATCGTGAGATCTCCCATTGCTCGTTCCTCAGGATCACGAGGGTCGCCAGTTTTCCTGATTCTCGAAGGCCCGTCGAATTTCGGGCCGATTGATCACCACCAGGGCCCAGATTCCCGCGGCCGCCATCAGGATGCCTCCACAGCCGCAGAGTGCGAGCCCGACGGTGCCCAGGATAGAAGAGGCCATCGCCCAGGAAAAGTTCGAGAGCGAGCGCATTTTCCGGGCGCCGTACGCCATCACGGCGAAGTAGGGCAGCATGATCACCGTCAGCACAGCCACGAAGACGATAAGCCCCACATCGTCGTCGTTTCCACCACCGTTCTGGTTGGCATCAAGCCCCACGATCACCATGAAGGCCGCACAGAGCCCGATGCCCACCATGTGCAGCCAGGCCATAATTTCCAGGAACCAGGAAGGCCCGGAGACCACACGAATCGCTTCCTCGCGGTTCACGCGGGCCCTGGCGATCGGCAAGTCGTCCAGGTCATCGTCGTGGTCGTTATCCTGGTCATCCCCATGGGCCGCTTCGGGAGCCCTGGGAGGGCCGCTTCGAGTCGCCTTCCATCGCGGCGGCGTGGAAGCGGTCGGCGCGCTCGATTCCCCGGCCTGGAATTGCCCCTGGCAGATGGGGCAGCGCATGGTCCAGCCACGGTGCTCATCCGCCACCGCGATCATTTCGCCACACGAAGGGCAGGTGAAATCAAACGCCATCGAAGAGTCTCAAGGGATTTAAGGGTTTGTAGGTCGGGTCCCGAACGTCGACCCGACCTACCAATCCCATCTCCGAATCAATTAATACGTCAACAAACTAAACGAATCATAACCCTTCAACCGCTCACGGCCCTGGAGGAATCCGAGTTCGATGACGAACGCGCAGCCCATGACGGTGCCGCCCACGGACTCGATCAGTTTGCAGGCTGCGGCCATCGTGCCTCCGGTCGCGAGAACGTCATCCACCACCAGAACCCGGGATCCGGAAGCGACGCCGTCCTCGTGCATGTGGAGTTCCGCCGAGCCATACTCAAGGTCATATTTGTAACTCTTCGTGATGTAGGGCAGCTTGCCCGGCTTCCGCAGCGGTACGAGAGGCTTGCGAAGTTCCAGCGCCAGCGGAGCCGCGAAGAGGAAACCGCGTGCTTCCGCAGCCGCGATGGCATCGATCGGTTGATCGACGTAGCGTTCCGCCAGTTGCCGAATGGACGACGCAAACGCTGCGGGGTCCGCCAGAAGGGGCGTGATGTCCTTGAAGAGAATCCCCGGCTTGGGGAAGTCTGGCACGTCGCGAATGAAGGATTTCAGGTCCATGGGAGCGCCTGGAAGTTGCCGGGATTCAGGAATTTGGGAGCTCTCATCGTATCCTGTGCAACCACGGAGGCAACCACGACATGAGTCTCACCATCCGCCGGGCCGAGAGAACCGATGCCGCGATCATCGCTCGCTTCAATCAGGGCATCGCCGAGGAAACCGAGGGCATGCGACTCGATTCTGACGTTCTCATTCAGGGCGTGCAGGCCGTCTTCGAGGATCCCACCCGAGGCTTTTACACCGTCGCCGTGCGCCCCGATGGAGAGGTCGTCGGCCAGGCGATGATCACGTACGAATGGAGCGACTGGCGCAATGGTTGGTTCTGGTGGGTGCAGAGTGTCTATGTCCGTGAGGATGCCCGCCGACTTGGGGTGTTCCGGGCCCTCTTCGACCACCTGAAACGCGAAGCGACGCTGGACATTAGCGTCATCGGCCTAAGACTCTACTTCGACCACGGCAACACGCGCGGCCATGCCACGTATCGCTCGCTGGGGCTGGAGGACACCGAATATCGCCTGATGGAGATCTACCCCCTGCCAGGGCGAACGAGCGCCCTCGAAGATGTTAAACCTTCCCCTCTCCACGAGAACTCCTGATGCTCTGAAGGAGATAATGGACGAGTTGGGAATCCCGAATGAAGTGGTCCCGACGATGCAAGCGAACGAAACCGTGACGTTCGCCATGAAGTGAACGCTCGACCATCCCCCGAGGAGCCCGGTACATTAGGGCGCATCGTGGACCTACCCATTAAGAAGCTCGTTTGCTGACTTCAGCCCGATCGCTCGGAGTTATCGAAACGATCAATCACGGAATCGAACGGCTATTGAAGATGGAGGCAGCCACTGCTTGAATAGCGCTTGCCGCCACGTCGTGCATGAAGCAAATGCGAAGACGGCAGAGTAAAGTGAACTGAGCCAGACGGGTGGGTAGAATGATTTCCAAAGGAGCTTTGGAGGAGCGTGGTGAGCAAAAAAGAACTGGAGCAACTCGCCGAACTTCGCTTGGCCGAAGCGGTGGCATTACTAAACCTGACCCCCCCGATGCCCGACCCTGCGTATTACTTGGCTGGCTATGCGGTTGAGTGTGCTTTGAAAGCGTGTATAGCGAAAAGGACGGCCGAGCACGACTTCCCCGACAAGGATTTCGCAGCGAAGTGTTTCACGCACAAGGCCAAGGATTTGGTGCCGCTTGCGGATCTCGAAGACGAAAGATCCACAGCGATGGACGGAGAGGCCTCCTTGGCAGCCAATTGGCTGGTTGTGAAAGACTGGACCGAGAAGAGCCGTTACGAAAGGTGGACCCTTGAACAGTCGACTGCTCTCATTGACGCGATACGGGAACCAAATCATGGGGTGCTGCGATGGGTCAAGGGACACTGGTAGAATTGCAGGTTGATGGCGGGAAGGCCCTTGTCGACGCGCTGAAGCGGGGCGGCTTTGATGTGACCGTGAGCGGTTGGACGAAGTCGAGCGAGGAAGGCGATTGGTATCTGTACGTCGCGTCGAAGGATGTGGATGACCAAGGGCTCACTCTTGCGTACCGTACGGTCTACTCCATCATCAAAGCGGATCCCGATCTCGGCATCGACCCGTTCGAGGTTAAGCTCATTGGACAGAGGAACCCGATCGCGAAAGACCTTCTGGAGATTCGGGCTGCGAGCGATAGACTCGCCACATTGAGCCGTCGCCCAAGGCTCGGTCACATGAGCGTTGAAGAGACTTACGTTTACGCCTCGTAGTGCATGTCCTGGGCCATGGCCTTCTCTTCTAAAGTGATTCTCGTGACGCGGCATTGATGAATCGCCCGTAATGCGATGCTTTACCTACAACTTGGAAACTTGAGCGTCGGAGGCGCTGCCGGCCCCCGACAGTGAGTCATAAGACTTCGACAGGGGGCGAGCGCGACTTTGCCCCGAGCCTGCTTGAACTTCATCCCTCGGGAGATTGCGACATGGTCAGTCGTCGACGAATCTGGACCGGATCGGCCGCGCTGTTTGCAGGTCTGTTGGCCCTGACGTACGCGCAGGCGGCCGGCCCGCTGGCTGACGGAGCTTACAAGAAGGTGATCGACGCGGACATTGCGGCCCTCAACACGCTGTTGAACAACGGCAAGCCCGATAAAGGCGCGTCGAGCACCGTGAAGCCGCTGGCGATCCTGATCGCATTGAACGCGAAGTACGCTGGCAAAGATGGCATCGCCGCCGCGGCCGTGAAGGTCGCCGAGGCCGCCGCCAAGAAGGACTGGGCCACCGCCACGGCCACCGCCAAGACGCTCGCCACCGCGAGTGGAGGAACCGCCCCGGGCGAACTTTACAAGCTCGCCAAGCTTGACCTGGCGGATGTGATGTCGCCGTTCCGTCTTTCCAAGAACGGCGGGCTTAACATCGAGAAAGACATCCGCGAGGGGAAGAAGGCCGGCACGATTGCCCCGGACGCCGCCCTGTTGATCGCCGCTCGCGCGGCTGCGATCGCGGACCTGACCTATCACTTCCCCGTGGACAAAGCCGCCTCGGGGGCCAACGCGGCCAAGTGGAAGAAGTACACCGACACGATGCTCGAAGTCAGCAAGCAGATCGCAACGGAAGCCTCCAAGCCCAAGGCCGACCCGAAGGCACTGGGCAAACTCCTCGGCGGCCTCGACGGCAGTTGCATCGGCTGCCACAACGACTTCCGGGATTGAACGGTTCGCCGAAGCAAGTATCAATCCCTCCTAAGGGCTGGCGCCTCATCAACTGTCGGGTTTGGCAAGAAAGGTTGTCCCGGTCCGTGATCGCTCTTGTAGCCGCGGAGCGGCTGAATGAAGAATCCGACAGTTGATGATGAGCCGGCCCTAAGACGATTATCGCTGTGCTTCAGGAGAAATTGGAGCGAGATCGCTTTTGTTCCCGCCTCGGAGCGTCGGTGGTGGTTTGCCAAGGGCGTACATCCCTGGCTAACCAACATTGACGCTCCGAGGCTGAAGTCCATCGCCTTATTTCCCTGCGATGCAGAACAGGTGCTTGGCTCCGCGCAGGAAGATCTCGCCATCGGAGAAGGCGGGAGACGCGAAACAATTCTCGCCCAGCGGGTTCTTCGCGAGCACATCGAAGCCCTTCGGATCAGCGCCGATCACGTAAGTCATGCCGTCGTCCGCCACGAGATAGACTCGGCCATCGGCCGCGACCGCGGAGGCGTGGTGCTTGCGGAAGCTGAGGCGTTCCTGCCAGTGGCGTTCGCCCGTCTTGACGTCGTAACAACCGGCGACGCCCTTGTCGTCCACGAGGTAAAGCTTGCCGTTCTGGGCGACGGGTGAGGGGACGTAGCCGCCTTCGCGTCCCTTCGCCCAGGCCACGTGGGTTTTCGTGACGTTGCCGAGGCCGTCGGGCTTGATCGCCATCACCCAGTGTTCGGGGAAGCCGGCCGTCATGAGCAGCAGGCCATCGTGCAGCACCATGCTGGAGACGAACTGTTCCGTCGGCCCTTCGATGATCCAAATGGGCTTCCCGGTGTTCGGGTCATAGCTGGCCACGCACTTGCTACCCGTGAGCACCATCTGATCCTTGCCGGCCGCGTTCACGATCACCGGCGGGCAGTAGCTGCGCTTCTTGTTCGGCCGATCGGTGCGCCAGCGTTCCTCGCCGGTCTTGCGATCGAAGGCGACGAGATACGCAAGGGCATCCTGGTCGCCGTTGACAATCACGAGGTCCTTGTAAAGCGTCGGCGGGCTGCAGAAGCCGTGGACGGAGTGGAACTCGCCAGGGCTCTTCTCCCAGACCTTGTTGCCGTTGTAGTCGTAGCAGAAGACCTTTATCGTGGGCTTGTCGAGGAAGGTCACATACACGTGTTCGCCGTCACAGGAAGGCGTGGAGCTGGCGTAACTATTCTCACCATGCTTCTTTTCGAGGTCGGCCTCGAGAACGACACGCTCCCAGAGTATGGCACCATTCGTGCGATCGATGCAGTAAAGGACGCGCTTGCGATCGCTCTCGATGCAACCGGTGACGAAGATACGGCCTTTGCTAATGGCCGGGGACGAGTGGCCCGTGCCCGCAAGGGCGAGTTTCCAGCGGATATTCTGGCCATCGCCATTCCAGGCCAGCGGATAGCCCTTGTCGGTGACAGTGCCGTCGGACCGGGGTCCTCGCCAGGCGGGCCAGTCTTCCGCGGTGGCGATACTGAACGCGGCCACGAGGCCGAGGGCGGCAAAGCTCAGGCGAAGCATAAAAGGAATCTCCTGGAAGAGAATTCGGACATGCATTCTCGGCGGGAAGTTGTCATATTATGACATCATACTCGGAAGCATGGAACGAAAATCCCCTCCCGAGCGTCCAAACCCTAGTCGGCTCACTCCGCCTCACCCTACTACTTTCCGGTGCTCCATGTTGAAGATCCACCTGAGCAAGCTCGTGGCTGTCACCCTTCTGCTCGCCGGCGTGCTGACGCTGACGGCTCCCGAATCGGCCATCGCGGCCAACAAGGTCGACGAAGCCAAGAAGTACACCCAGCAATTGAAGTCCAGCAAGGACAGCAAGTCGCGAGTCGCGGCCCTGAACGAACTTGGCGACCTGGGACGACTGATGAAGGCGCTGGTGAAGGACGCCATGCCGGACATGCTGGAAGCCCTCAAGGACAAGGATCCGGAAGTCCGCGGCGCCGCAGCCACGGCGGTCGGCAAGTGCGATCCGAATTCCGAGGCTCTCGATGGACTGGTGAACATGCTCAAGAACGAAAAGACAGAGAGTGTGAAGATTGCCGCCTTGAAGGGCCTCGGCTCCGCCGGTCCGAACGCCAAGTCGGCCCTGCCTGCGATCAAGGAAATCCAGAAGTCCGAGGACAAGAAGAGCAAGCTCGCCAAGGCCGCCCAGGACGCGAGCCGCAACATCATGCAGAAGAAGAACTGAGCGGAGAGGTGCTCTCCAACACTTCAGAGTGTTGAATCGGCGACTCGCCCAATGGCTCTGACTCTGTGCAACTTGCAGCGTCAGATAAAGACTTTGGGCAGTAACCCACTTCCTACTCAGCCGCGGATGCGACGACCGATGCTAACCAGGGGTGAGGGCTTCGAGCCCCTGGAGAGTCGCCATGCCCGCTCCTGGATCAAGCCCTGGAAGGGCGTCTGAACTCGAGATTCTTATGAGTGGGGACTTTGTGGTTCCCATGGCGTTCGCCTCATGAGCATCACGTACGCCAGGAAATACGCGGGACGCACCCAGACGTACGCCTCCGTGGTGGTTTGACGTTCAATGGCGAATGTTGCCAGCGTGAGGCCGAGGAAGACGACGCTTGCGATGACGATGAGATTTCGCGAGCCAGCCCTCGCGAGGCTCGCCGAGGCGGCCATAACCGCGGGGAGCAACAAAAGCGAGTCCGCAGGCCAGGCGCCGTATGCAGCAGTACACAGTGAGGCGAGAAGCAGTATCGGCAGTCGCTGCGACCAATCCCACGCCCGCCGATGTCGCCAACCGTACCACGCCAGCCAGGCCATGCCGAGAATCGTGGGCACATACTGCAACGAGAACAGGCCCGGGGCAAACCACTTCCGCAGTTGCCAGCCCAGAGTCGGCGAATCCTGCTGCGTGATGAAGAGCCCAGCCAGTTCTGGTGGGGGCGGATCGCTTGTCATCCGAAGGAAGTCGCCATGGACGCCCACGTTCGTGAGCATCGGTGCCGTGGCGAACGCCAGACCTGCGCCAACCAGCCCGACGGGGACTTTCCATCGCCCACCTGTCACGGACCACATCAGCACCGCTGGCCAGACCATGTACACCAGGTGCGGCTTCATCGCGGCCAGGCTGAGCATGGCCCCGGCGAGCAGGTCGTTTCGTCGCCTCTCGAACACGAGGAACCCCGTGAGCCCCACCAGGCACAGTGGGCCGATCTGGCCGTACTTCATTGAGAGGAACAGCGGTGCGAAGAGCAACATGAGCGGAAGTGAGACCCACTCGAATTGCGCCGGCCCACGGAAATACCGCCACAGGGCGATGCCACTGCCAAGCGAGAGAGCGAGTTGCAGCACCAGCCAGATGTTGCGGGCGAGAGTGAAATCGACGGCTGCCGCCAGCATCAACGGCCCGAGAATCCAGGGAGGATTCCACAGCATCAGCGGGTTGGAAGGTCGCCAGCCGAGCGAGCGTTCCACCTCGAGAAGATTCGCGGCGGCGTAAGGATCACGACCCTGGAGATTCAACCAGCCCGCCGCCCAGTACGCGGTGAAGTCGTTGTTGTGCGGATCGCCCAGCGACGTTGGCACCACCGCCAGCCCCGCCGCGAGCGTGAGGACAAGCACAATCGCGATGACAACAGCGAAACGAGGCATGAAAGAATCCTGGAATCATTCCCTGGCAGGTCGATCAGTTCCACTTAGCCACTTCAGTTTTCGCCTGCTTGAGGACGTCGCTCACCGTGCCAGCGTCGATCGCGGCGGGGGCGTGTTCAAGGTAGAAATGAAGATGATCGATCGCCGGGCCGGGCTCTTGGCACTGGATCAGCGAAACACCCAGGTCGCGATGCTGGAGCGGGTCGTTCGGCCGAAGTTGAAGCAGTCGCCGGATCACGCGAGCGGCTCGACGAAACTCGCCCTGCTTCAGGTAGACGCCCTTCAGGTTGTTCAACATCCGCGTCACGATCGTGCCAGGCTCGGCGGCACGAAGATCGTTCGAGGTGAGCGTGAACGGTTGGCCGGTCGCGGTCGTCACCACGCGCTCGGCTTCATCAATGTCGAGCGTTCGACCGGCGTGGAACGGGTCGAAGATGATCGCTTCATCCTCCTCGGCAACAATCGCCATGAAGTGCCCCGGCAATGCGATTCCTTGCACCGTCAGCCCTGCTCGTTCGCCGATGGCCGCGGCCAGTATCGCAAGCGTGATGGGCAGCCCCCGTTTGCGATCAAGGACCTCGTTGAGATAGCTGTTGCGAGGGTCATAATAGTCGTCGTGGTTGCCGCGGAAGCCTTCCTCGACGAACAGAAAGTGGGTGAAGGTGGCCGCGCGAAGGGCCAGCGACCCCGAGAGCCGAGGAGCAATCGCGTCGGCGTAAGCTTCAAACTGAGAGACGTAAGCGGGGATGTCGAGATCGGGATATTCGTCGCGAGCGAGATGCAATGCCACAAGGGCCACATCGACAGGATGTGCAGGGTCGAGCGCGAGCAAGGCGAGGGTACGGTCGAGATCCATCCCTTTAGATTAGCAAATAGGAAGAGGCGAGCAGAAGAAAGAAACTTACCACAGAGTCCCAGAGTTCAGAGTGAGAGAATGAAGGGATTCAGAGAAAGGATCGTCAAGCGATCTGGCGCCATTCGATGGCGATATCCTTGTCGAACTCCCCACGCTTTTCTCTCTTCCTCCCTCCGATCTCCGTGTCCTCAGTGACTCTGTGGTCAATCTCTACCTGCCTATCACCTCAAGCCTTTTCGAGCATATCCCAGCCCTTGCGGTACTCGGTCTTGATGAGGGCGTTGGCCTCGGGGCTGTTCTTGGCGGTCACGGTTTCGCCGTCGAACTCGAAGGGTTTGCCGGTGCGGATCGCGACGTTGCCCAGCAGGAACGCCGCGGTCAGCATGCTGGCATAATCGAAGTTCGAGAGAGCGAGTTCCGGCTTGTTGGCCTTGATCGCCTCGACCCACTCGTCCTTCTGGCCCTGGTCGCCCTTGTTGTTGATCGCGAGCTTTTCGGGCTTGGTCAGGTTCTTGCCCTCCACGATTCCGGCCGGGGTAATGCGGATCTCGGAGCCGTAGTCGCTGGGGCTGAAGAGGAGGCCCTTTTCGCCAACCATGAGCGAGCCGCTGTTGGCGAGCTTCTCACCCGGCTTGAGAACCTTTTCGAGTAGCGCCTGTGGCGGGGTCAACTTCTCACCATTCTTCTTGCCTTCGTACCAGTGCAGCGTCACCGGCGGCAGGCCTTCTCGGGCCGGGAAGTTCAACACTACGTGCGCGAAGCTGGGGCACGTTTCCGGGTTCACGTCGCCTGCCTCGGCGGAGACGCTGGAGGGGCTGCCAAGCTTCAGGGCCATGAAGGCCATGTTGGCGGTGTGGCAGGCCATGTCGCCGATGGCACCGGTGCCGAAGTCCCAGTAGCCGCGCCAGGCGAAGGGGTGGTACGCGGACTTGAGCTTTCGCTTGGGGCCGTCGCCCATTGCACTCGCGGCAAACGGACGGAAGGGTGCGGGCCCGATGAACTCGTCCCAGTGCACGCCTTCGGGCACGGGAGCTTCCGGCAACCGCTGGATCACCTGGGGAGCCTGCGGCCAAATCGGCCGGTTGGTCCAAACGTGGACTTCCTTCACGGGCCCGATGACGCCTTCCTGCACGAGTTCGACCGCCCGGCGAAGGCCGCTGGCCGCGGTGCCCTGGTTGCCCATCTGTGTGCAGACGCCATTCTGCTTGGCGAGCTTCTTGAGGTAGTGAGCCTCGAACACCGAGTGCGTCAGCGGCTTCTGGACGTACACATGCTTCTTGTTGCGGATGGCCATCGCCGCGGCAAGGGCATGGGTGTGGTCCGGCGTGCTGATGGTGGCTGCGTCCATGTTGCGGACGATTTCGGAGTCGTCGAAGAGCTTGCGGAAGTCAAAGAACTTCTTGGCCTGGGCCCACTTCTTGGCCTTGTTGCCGAGGTTGCCCTCGTCGATGTCGCAGATGGCGATCACGTCCATGAGAGAGGAGGCGTTGTCGATGTCCGAGGAGCCCTTGCCGCCGACGCCGATGCCGACGACCGAAAGGCGACCATTAGCGCCAGCGATTCTGGCCGCGGCGAACGACGGAGCCGTGAAAAAATAACCGAGGCCGGCGGCACTGGTGCCGAGGGCCTGCCGACGTGTCATACTACGACTCATGATTTCTCCGGTAGTAGGAAGCAAACAGGTGGGCGATGAGGGAACGCTTCGAGCCCTAGTTTAAGCCAGCCGCGAGGCGAAGGCAACGATGAAGCCCATCGAAACCGAGCGTGGAGTGCCGCCGCTGCGATCCTTCTTACGTACGGCGAACCCCGGCAGTTCTACCGAGGAGGGGCCGCCGCCCCTGTTGCATGCGGGAGAAATCGCGGGTCGAAGCTCATGCGAAAACGGAACTCCGCGCCGCCCTTGGCGGTCAGGCCCACGATCGTTGTCATGCGATTCTCGCCGCCGACCATCGCCTTGAACTTCTTCCCCGCGGGGACGCTCGCAAGCTCGATGACTCTCTGCAACGTGGCAATGTTCGTATCGACCGAGAGCATTTTCGCATCGTTCGCCTTCGGCTCCAGCGAGGCCTGGACCAGCGGGATCGGCTGCGGCCCCATCGCGAAGTGAATCGCCTGAGGCGCCATCGCGATGCACAGCAGCGCGTCCTCCCCTAGCTGCGATCGGAGGTTGTCATCCAACACACTTCCAAGCTTGATGGTGTGGAGATTCACTCCCTTGACCTTGGCGACATCGAACGTGATGAGTTCCTTTCCTCGAACGCTCGCAGGAAGCGAGGCCGCGAGCTTGCGAAGCGACTTCTCCAACCCCGAGGTGTCATCAAAGCTGGCGGCACCGATGATGTGGCACAAGGCTCGTTCCCCGGGCTCGGACATTCCTCCCGCGGCCTCGAAGTCGCCAGCCTTGATGGTGCGAGCAAGCCCCTTGAATAGCTCGTCGAGCACAGGCTGCACGTCGCCATTCGCCCCCGTGTTGTTCTCCTCGATCAGCTTCAGGACATCGAGCGCGGTGTCGCGCGTGTCCGGGACGGAGAACGGCAGCTTGATCTGCACGCCGAGCGCGGGGTTCCTGGGAATCAAGCCGCTGAAACGATTGGTGCCTGGCGAGTACGATGCGATGCTCGCCGCCAGCTTGGTGTTCGGCTTCGGGGTGACGGCGATCTCCACAGCGACCTCCGACGTGGGCGTGAGGCTGATCCGCAGGGCAACGTCCCTGCCCTCGGTGAACATGGCGTCGAGATGACTTGAGGAGATCAACGTCAGAGGTGAGAGAATCGCCATTCTAACGAAGCCCACCATGAACATGGCCCGGCCGCCGCGAGCGTTCCCCTGCAGAAAGTCCTTCTTCCTCTGCGTGAACTGATCGAAGGTTTGTCGAATCAACTTCGCGGGAAGTCGATCGGGAAACGCCCGTATCGTCAGGCTCGACTGATCCGCGGGATCCACGAGCTTCGCCGACGGCAGGAGCTTCGCGGGATCGAGGAGCGAGCCGTCCTCGTCGTTGAAGGACACATAGGCATTCTGATCCACGATGCGCAGGTACATGGAAATAGGCAGAGCACCCCGACCGGCAATGCGAAAGAGCCCTTTCTTACCATCTTCGGGATCAGCTTTGAGCTTTTCCGGCAATCGATCGAGAAGAGCCAGGAATTCGTCCTGCCCCGTAATCGGGATCACCATCACGAACTGGGACTCCGTCGGCGTTGCCGCTAGAGTGCCATACCCGGAGATGGGGCGATCAAGATCGATGCCTTCAAATCCCTTCTCCCCCAGAATCTGTTTCAGCGATTGCTCGAACTGCTTATCGGCGTTCTGGGGATCTCCCGGCTCGAGCACTCGACGCAGACTGCGGATGTCCGTGATCCAGCGTGAGATCGGCTGGGCCTGGACCACGAGATTCGGCCCACCCGGCGTTCCCGGATCCACGGGGCCGCCAAGGCTCAGGACAAGCAGCGGAGCAACGAGCGATGTGAACACAGGCGTCTCCTGAAGAAATGAAGGGATTGTCGCGGCCGTCTGAGATGCAAGTCACCATCTCCGGAGTTGAATGCAGCCGATGCCACTTGGCTCAACTCCGAAGACGTCGCGACCGAACTTATCCGCTGTCATTGCGCTTGCATCAGGCCCATGCGGGGGAGTAGTTTCAGGCTCATTCCCATACGGATCTTCAACTCCGCGCCGCCCTCGACAGAGGCGAAGAAGGCGCTGAGCAGCTTGTTCTCGGCACCGAGCATCTCCGCGACCTTGGCCCCAATTGGCGGGCCCGCCGCAGCGCTCACGAGTTTCTCCAGGCGGTTCGGATTCACAAGCACTTCCAGACCTCGCGCCGGCTGAGGCTGGGTGGCAATCGCCGCCTTGAGTGTCGTCAACGGGTCGGTGCCGAACACCACGTAGATTCCCTTTGGTGCGAAGGTGAAGGCGAGTTCGGCTTCGTCCCCGAACACCCGCTGAGCCTCGGGCGGCAGTGCCGGCCCCAGCCGAGCGACGTGAACGTTCAAGTCGCCGATCTTGGCAGCGTCGAGCTTCAACAGCGTCTTCACTGCGGGAGGTGCGTTCTTGTACAGGCCGCGAAGCTCCTTCTCCAGAGCGGCCGGGTTATCAAACGAAAGGCCAAGCTGCACCCGGTAGTGCGAATCTTTGTCCGGCCCGGCGATGCCAGCGCCGAAGTCGAGCTCTCCCGAGCGAAGCGTGCGGGCGATCCCTTTCACCAGTTCCTCGAGCGTGGCAGTAGCCGGTGGCGGGGCTGTGTTGAGGCCTTCCTTCCCACTCGCTTCAAACGCCAGGGCCATCCCCTCGCGGATGTTCATATTGGAGAGGGGGAGACCCAGAAGCAATCCGCCGGCGGTGTCGCCAGTGACGAGCCCCGCGAAGCGATTCTGCGAGGGCGAACGGGCGGCGATGTCCTTGGCGAGGCTCGAACCCGCGGCGCCGATGATGCCCATCTCGAGCGAGACTTCCGCCGACGCCTTGTCGAAGACGATGCGGACCACGCCCTCTTTCACGTCCTTGACTTGTTCGAGGTACTGCTTGGCCGCGGCCCCCAGTTTCTCCGCCGCCTTCTTCACGCCTTCCTTCGCGTCCGGCGGGAACGGCATATTGGCCAGGCCCGCCATCGCATCATCCAGCGACTGACCCATCTTCTTCTGGAACGAAGCAGGTAAGCGCTCGATGTAGACTCGAGCGGTCATAAGCGATTGATCGCCCTGCGTCACCAGCTTGTCGTAAGTGGGGAACTTGGCGGGATCAAACTCCGCCTCGGACATATCGAAGCCCGCGTAGACGAATCCGTCCTTGAAGAGAAGTTGTGACGTCTTGCCGTCCGGCGACGAGACGACATACCGCCCCTTCTTGCCCTCGACGGGCTTGACGGTGCCTTGCCCCTTCTCGACAAGGGCCACGAAGTCCTTCTCATCCACATATGGAGCGATGCCGATGCCGTAAGCGTTGGCGTCCTCAGGCGCGTTCTCGCGGAAGTAGAGGCCGAAAACGGAAGGTCGGTTGAGATCGAGCCCGGACAGCCCTTTCTCACCCAGTTTCGTCTTGAGGGAGTCATTGAATTTCTGTACCATCGCTTCGCCGCCGAGGGCCCTGGCCATCTCGCGAATGTCGTCGAGCAGCTTCCCAGGCGCGGCGATTTGCATCACGACCGGCGGCAAGTCCGCGGCCATCGCGGGGGCCGCGAACGCAAGCGCCGCGGCCAGTAGTAATCCATGTCGCATCAGGGTTCTCCTTACCAACAAGGGACGTGTCCAGAGCCAAGTGTACGGAACTGCGACTATGATACGCCCCGCTTCCAAGTCTGGTCAGGCTGCATCTCGGGACTGTGGCACCGGTGTCTTGCCGGTGCCACAGTCCAAGCCAAGGTGATTGAAATAATCTCCTATCCTCGAGAGATCACAAGCTCCTCGGGGCCTCACCAGTCTTTCACGCCGGGGCGGTCCTGCCCTGTGAGCGCTTGAAGCAACGAACGGCGATCTCGCTGAAGGCGATTCGCGATGTGCTGCAACAGGTCATTCGTTTCACCCGCACTCAGAGCTTGAGGCCGATCGGCATCCAGAAGCGTCTTGAGTTGCCCTGCGCCAGAGAGCGGTTGCGGAGTCTCCTGGCTGGGCACGTCCGGTGGGCTCTTCGTGGAGGCGGCTCGCTCCTTCGATCCACGTGATTCGCCTGGCCCTTTCCCGTTCTCGGAGGTCGAGGTCGTTGCGGGGTCCTTGGCTCTTGGCTTCTTGGAAGCCGAAGGCTCAGCATCCTCGGGAGCACTCGAGCCGGCCTTCGAGGGCTTCACGGTCTTCTTGCGTTCGATCGCCCAGCGGAGCTTCGCGAGTTCGAGATTGTGGCGAGCATCCACTGCAAGGCTGGACTCCCCGTCGATGAGTGACAGGCCGCGGTCGAAGCACGCGATCGCGGAACGGTACACGTCCATGCTGCCGCCCCGTTGGAGCAGGGCGGTGCCCCGGTTGTACCAGGCCTTCGCCTGGCGTTCGAGCGGAGCTTCCGCATCATCGAGTGCCCGGCGGTAGTCGAGTTCGGCCTCGCGATACTCTCTCTTGTCAAAGTGGATGGCGGCCCGGTTGAACGCGATCAGGCCGGGATCATCCGCGTGCCTCGAAGCCTCAGTGAATCGGCTCGCGGCCTCATCGAGATCACCGGACAAGTACGCATCGTGGGCGGAACGCAGCGACTGCGAAACCGAACCCGCTCCTGCCAGGCAGGCGAGAATCGCGAGAACCAGAATCGTGAAGCTGACGATCCGCATGGCTTTATTCTCCTCGAATCCAGTGCCCTGTGAAGAGCAGAAGCGAGCCGGCGAGGAACCACACGTAACGCTCCTTCGGTTGCGGAATCTCGTCGTCGCTGAAGCGTCGACTTGGGTGCGGTTCAATTTGCGAGCGATAGAAGTCGCCGAGGGCGGGCGGCGTCTGTCGCGTGGGGACGTACTGGCCGCGAGTTTCCTGGGCGATCTCGCGAAGGGGTTCCTCACGCAGTCGCGTGCGGACGGTTTCAGGGGCCTGGCCGTCGGCCGGGAGGAAGTCGAGCAAGGCATCGCCGATCGCGATGGTGCTCTCACGTTCCGCGCTGCCGAGACCCACGGAGTGGACGGGAATGTTCGCGGTGCGGGCCGAGTCGATTCCCCTGCGATACTCGCGGTCGTCCACGGGGTCGTCGCCATCGCTGAGCAGCACGATGTCCTGCGAGCCGCGGAACCGAGAATCGTGCATCTCGACGGCCATCGTGAGGGCGGCACCGATTCGCGTGCCCGAGACAGCCGAGGGATCAAGCCCGGGCCGGCAGGCGAGAGGTGGTTGCTTGACGTTCAGAGATTCCAGCGTGCTCCGAGCATGGTCGTAATCGGTGGTGAGCGGAGTGAGGGCCACGGGCTTCGCAGCAAAGATGACGACGCCGACGCGGTGACCACCGCGCCTGGCCACGGAGTCGAGCAGATCGATGGCGGCGAGTCGGGCCGCCTCCACGCGGGTGGAGACGGGGCCGTTCATGTCGTCCGCGAGCATGCTTCGGCTGAGGTCCAGGACGATGACAAGATCGCGGCCGACGGCGATGCCGGCCTCGTCGCTCTTGCCCCATCGTGGCCCTGCGAAACCCACGATCAGCAAGAGCCCCGCGAGCGGAAAGGCGATCGCCGAGAATCCTTGCCCCCAAACGACGGGCGTGCTCAGGGCGAACAGAGCCGCGGGTTGCCCAAGCGAAGCCAGCCTCGCGGCGCGGCGCCGGGAGGCCCACCATCCCAGCAACACCAACAGCGGCAGCAGGGCCACGATCCCCAGCCACTCAGGCCGGGCGAAGGATACTGCTTGCCACGCTTCGCGAAGGTCGGTCAGCAGGTGTGGAAATGACATGGCGAAGTCACATCACAGGTTTCTTCTTTTTCTTGCCCGGCACGTCAGTCAGTTCGGAGTCGAACACGCGGACCTTCATCCACGATTCCTTGTTCTCCTCAATGAACTTCAAGTGATCCGGATGGTCCTGATACCTGTCATGGGCGGCCTTGTCCGCGAAGACGAGGTGCAGGGCGACATCCGAGTCGCGGTCATTGACGTCGCGGGTGAAGCTTTCGCTGATCGGACCCGCAGCGAAGAAGAGCGTGCCTTCGTGCTCACCAAGATACTTCTTGCAGGCGGCCACGAGCTTCTCACGAGCGGCAGGGCTCGAGTCCTTCAGCTTGAAGTAGACCATGTGGCCGATGGCCGTGCCCGTCTTCTTTTTCTTCTTGGCTGCGTCATCCGCGGCGAAGGTGAGAGTCGGAATGAGCAGGGCCGCGGTCACGGCCAGTGCGAAACGAGACATGGGTATCTCCCTCGATTCAAGTAAGGAATCCGTGGGAGATCTTAGCAGAAACTTGCAGGCCGTGAAACGATTCTCACTCAGGCCATGGCGTACTCAAGGCGGCGAGGGAGCACCGCGACGCGGCTCGGTGAACCGCTCGGCAGGTGATCTGCCAGCCAGGCCGCGGCACGCTCCGCCGTCCAGCCGTGGTCGCGTTTGAAGGCGACCGCAGCAGTGTAAGCGTGGAGGCCATTGCCAATCACCTTCTCGCGAACCCCAGGATCCAGCGAGACCCACTCGGCCGAGCTCTCCTCGCGATCCACGGCCGGCCAGCACACCACCACCGCGTCCGAGTGGTCGTGCGTGTGGCTCTCGCCAACCGGGCGCAGCAGCACTTCGCCGAGGTGGGCGAACAGGAACGCCTTCGCCTCGGCTGTGGTCGCCCCCCTGGGGAAGGCCACGGACGCGAGCGCCGTTTCGCCACGGTCCTGCGCCGTGAAGCGAAGCTCGATCTCGGGCCGATCCAGCAACGGTTCACGAATGAGAGAGGGGGCTTCCTCCTCAGCAATCGGAAGAACTCGGCAGACGAGCCGATCGTCCTCAAGGGCCCAGGCCTCTTGATTGAGCCGACTCGAGAGTCGGGAAAACACATCCATCGCCACCGGATCCCCTTTGCTGAACCGTGCACCGTTCATGAAATGAGACGACGAATCGCCCCGATCTTGCGCCTTAACCTGGCGGCCCACCAGCACACGCCGAGGAGCCAATCGCATTGCCGTCAGGAACTGTTCTTCCTTCAAATCCTCGGCGCTCTCAACCCACAGCCAGTCGAAGGTGGAGCATTTATCGATATCGTCCTGATGCTCCAGAAACTCGAAGGACTCGAAAACGGCGAGTCGAAGATCAAGCAACCCTTGCGCCGCGATCCCGACTCCTTGCGAATTTCGAGGATTCGCCCGTTCGCGTGCCGCGATCCGCACTCGCAGGGACTCTAGATCAGAGAATGAGTCGTTTGCTGGCAATCCCATCACGAGGCCGGAATTCAGGCCTTGTTGTGTCAGAATCTCGGACGCCGCTGTCGTCGATTCGGTCAACGACTGAAGTTCGAGATCCAGCCCTGCAAGCCGTGCGTCGATCTCCGCGGCTCGCTGTGTCCTCACGGTCTTAACGTACTGTGACTTCTCAACTTCAAGATCTTGAAGTTTCTTCAGTCGTCGCGATTGAAGTTGCGATTCCTCAGCTTGAAGCGACCGAATCTGCGTCTCGACATCCGCGAGCGTGGCCTCGTGTTCGGAAGTCTTCTTGCGATGGAAGAGCCTGTTCAGCAGGCCAGAGGGGTTCTCGGAAACGAGTGCCGCCTTACTGACAACGAGTTCATTCAGCCTCTCGGTGAGGGCCAGTCTCTCGGCCGTCATTTGTTCCAGGGTGGCCTGGAGGGAAAGTTCCTGCTGCTCCGTGGTCTTTTGAAAATCAGGATCAGTTGCGAGGTCTTCGGAGATGCGCGTGCGATCACGAAGAGACGTTGCACGTTCGGATTCGAGGCTCTCACGACGCAGCCTTAATTCTTGAAGCGTGGAGACCGCTTTCTTCGCCTCTTCAAGTCGATAGCCGTCTTCCGTCTTCTGGCGTAGAGCCAGTTCCCGGGATCGCAGTGTTTCGAGGCTCGAAGCCTCCATGAGCACCAGCACTCGCGAGGCGGGCACCGAGGCAAGGAAGACTTCACGCAGGGTGGGGCGGTCGGCCTGATCCGCATCGATCAGGAAAAGATCGGGGCAGCCCAGGGCTCGCGACAAGGCCTCTGACGTCGCGGCGGGCATCACGGTTTCGGACTGGAGAAGGCCACAAATCCATGAGCCAGCGTGGAATGAGCCGGGGCGAAGCTGATCTTCCAGCCATACGCGCAGCCTGTCGCGCTTCACGCAGGGTGAAGCGGGCAGACGCTCAAGGACGGGGCCTTCTAACGTCAGCGGCATGGAGGGAGAGCGATAATGGGTGAGTGTGACAACATGGAACCTATCGAAAAGAGTATTCGGGTTGGGCAGGCCCGCATTCAGGGTGAGGGAGACTCTTATGAGAAGTCTAAGTTCGCAAGGCCAACCGATTCAGCGGAAACGTTCGACAGGCCAATCATAACCTCTGAAATGCTGAGAAGCGAACCCACTTCAGAATTTCATCGACGGCGAGGGGTGTCCAGGAGGATTTTCCCATCATGGGGGTTTCCTTTTTTCAAACACCAAGGGCCGGAAAATCGGTAAAGGCGGTCAACTCTCTCGGCCGATAAAAGGGGGGTCGAAGATCGTCGGCTGAGGCCTGCGATTTTCTAACGGCTGTCGGCTTCCGCAGGGATGCGGGCCGTCGGCTGTGATCTGACATTCCGAGGCCGTGCCGTGGGGGCGTCCCCAAGGGGTCGTCCTCACAGCCTTCGGCCCCACCCTTGAGACTGGATGGTTCTCATGCGTCGTACCGCTCTTCTGCTCACAGTGTTGGGTCTGATCTCCACCGGCTTGGGCTGCAAGCACATCGGGGGAAAGTGTGACTGCCAGTCGAACCCGGCGGATGCCGTGATGCCGGCCTCCACGACGCCGTACTCGGCGATGCCGATCGCGACGGTCCCCGCGACTGGCAATTCCATGGCTCCGGCCCCGATGGCTGCGCCGATCACCCCGGTGCCTCGTTAATCGGTGATCTCAGCACGGGACCTTCGTCAGTAAGTTGTGGCACCGGCGACCCGCCGGTGCCACGATCAAGCGCTTACACCACCTGCTTGCGAACGTGGACGAACGTGTGCACGTGGGGTAGAGGGCGGAAGTTCCACACAAAGCCGGGGCCTTCCAGACGCCAGAAGTGCCACTTCTTGTTATCCTTCGCGTCCTTGTCCGAGTAGAACGCCAGGTGAATCTTCTCCATGCCGCCGTTCGCCTTGATCAGTTCCATCACTTCGTCGCCGTCTTCCTTGCGGTAAGGCGATACCAATTGATGCATCACGGATTCGACCAGGGCTCGCTGGTCCTTCGAGAGTGCCTGGATGCTCAGGCCGGGATAGCCCGCCTTCTTGAACTGCACGGACCCTGCCTGTTCGCGGGGCTGGGGCGGCAGAGCGGGGATCGCGGCGACCTTTCGCTGTTGCTCGTTGAGCGAGTCGAAGACACTCATCACGGCCTTCGTCTGGTAGAAGAAGACGTTCTTGTCGCTGTAGCCATCCACGCTGTGTCCGTAATAGAGCGGGCCGCCGAAGGCTGCGTCGGGCTCGGAGTTGCCATCGCAGCGTAGCGTGAGGTGGTGCCCGGAGAAGACGAGCGAGAACTTCTTGCCGTCGACCGGTTCGCCGAAGAGCAGCGCGCCGATGCTCTCGAAGTCGCCGCTGCCATCGAACTTCCCATTTCGGCTCAGTCGGTTGTAGCCTTCCTCGCCGTTGCAGATCGAGCGGAAGATGCGATCGAGAATCTCGACCTGCTTCTTGGTGTAGTCGACGCCGATCAGCTTCTTGTTGATGGGGCCGTTGTACATGCCCAGGCGTGTCGGCACCATCCCCATGGCGTGGTCCCAGGGGAGCACAAGCGACTTCTTTTGATCGGCATCGAAGGTGGTGTAAAGTTCGCGGATCAAAGCCTCGGCCGGTGCCGGGGAAGCGGTCACGGCCGGGGCGGCCGTGACGGGGTTCGGCAGGCTGCCGGCGGCGGCCAGGGCGGCGGTTGTCGCACCCACCGTGCGGAAGAAGTCACGGCGGCCGAGACGCTGACGCGGGCTGGTGCCCGGCTCGCACTCGGGGCAAGTCGATTCGAGTCGTTGAACTGGCTGCATGATGCACCTTCTGAAAGGGACCGGCAAACTCCGGCCAGGGGGCAGGTCGAGCGTGAAACGACACTATCAGATAGTCTAACCCCTCCCGCGGGGGAATGTCACGCGCCGAACGGAGTTCATATCGTGAGATTTGTCGATTCCTCCCGGGGCCCCTCATGATCGAAGTTGCGGATCTCAGCAAACACTTCCGCGGAGCGGACGGCCAACAGGTCGCGGCTGTGGATCGGGCCCGCTTCACCGTGCGACCAGGCGAAGTCTTCGGTCTGCTTGGCCCTAACGGTGCTGGCAAGACCACGCTGCTTCGCATGCTCTGCACCGTGCTGACGCCGTCGGCCGGCACCGCCGCCGTAGCGGGGTTCGACGTGCAATCGCAGGCCGCCGAGGTTCGACGGCATGTCGGATTCCTCTCCGCCAACACCGGCGTCTATGACCGCATGACCGCCTGGGAAATGGTTCGATACTATGGCCGACTCAACGAAGTACCGCTGGATCTTCTCGCGACACGGATGGAGGAACTCTTCACGACCCTGCAAATGAACAGCTTCCGCGACGTGGCCGGGGCGAAGATGAGCACCGGGATGAAGCAGAAGGTCTCGATTGCACGGGCGCTCGTGAACGATCCGCCGGTGCTGATCTTCGATGAGCCAACTTCTGGACTCGACGTGCTGGTGCAGCGAGCCGTGCTGGAGAACATCAAGCAACTCCGCGGACGTGGCAAGACAATCGTCTTCTCGACGCACATCATGCGTGAGGTGGAGAAACTCTGCGACCGAGTCGCGATCATGGCGAAGGGGAAGGTGATCGCTTGCGGAACGCTGGACGATCTTCGGACGCTCTATCACCAGGAGGATCTGGAAGAGCTATTCTTCAAGCTGGTGAGTTAAACCCGTACCGCTCTTTTCACTTCTTCTCGAAGGACTGGTCCAGGAACCTCATTCCTGCCACGCTCTGCTGCGGGGTCACCGCGAAGTCGATGAAGCGATCCGCGAGGAACCCGTCGCTGACGCGGAACTCGTCGCGCTGCCAGTGCTCCAGAGGGGCCTGGAAGCTGCTCCATTTCACCTGCAACTTTCCCTTGGCCTCCTTGATCGTCGCGGTTCCGTAAGCGGGATGACTGTACTCACCCGTGTACGCCGCCAACGGCAGCGATGGTTTCACGCCGGGCTGGCGGTGCAACGCTCGACTCTTTCGCTCCGCGGTCTTCTCGGCCTCCTCTTCCTTCACCACCGCTTGAAAGTGAGCATTCCAGTCTCGCGGCGGGAGATCGCAACAGAGGTCGATGAGCGAGTTCGCGATCGCCTGGTTCATGCGGGTCTCGTGGAGATTGTTGAGCAGCGCGAAGCCAAGGCCTTCCTCGGGGAGCAGGGTGATCTGTGTGCGGAATCCGTCCATCACGCCGCCGTGGGCCAGGACGAGCTTGCCGCGATGATCGTAGACGATCCAGCCCAGGCCGTAAGAAAGCGAGCGTGTCTCCGGATTCATGCGCTTGGCGAGGCCTTCCAGGCGGATGATCGTTTGAGGGGTTCGTGTTTCCTTCAAGCTCGCCTCGGAGATCAGTCGGCGCTTGTTCACGACTCCACCTGCAAGCTGGAACTTCAGCCAGGCGGCGAGATCGCGAGCGGTGACGTGCATCGAACCCGCGGGATTCGGTTCCACCATCGCATACTCCGGCAGCGTTTCGATGCGGCCATTCGCCCGGCGGATGTGGCCCGTGGCTCGGTCAGCGTCCCGGGGAATCGTGGTAGTGGTGAAATGGACGGACTTCATCCCCAGCGGTCGGGTGATGCGATCGCGAACGAGGCGTTCCCAGGGTTTGTCCGTCGCAGCCGAGATCACTCGACCTGCGGCCATGTACATGATCGAACTGTAATCGAAGCCGCCACGGAAGGGATATTCCAACGGCAGGTGCTCCACCCGTGCGATCGTTTCGTCAATGCTCCAGGGGGCGTGATACCAGAGCAGATCGTGCCCTTTCACGCCGGTGCGATGCGCGAGCAGATCCCTTAGCGAAACCAGAGCGTCGGCGTTCGGATCGCTGAGGCGGAACCGAGGCAGGTGCCGCTGCACGAGATCGTCCCAGCGAAGGACGCCATCGTCCACGAGCATTCCCGCAAGGGTCGCGGTGAAGGCCTTGGTGCACGACGCGAGGGGCACGAGCGTGTCCGGCGACATCGGGGTCGGATCGCCGAGCCGTTTAACGCCGTAACCCTTGAGCACGAGCACGCGATCCTTGTGGACGACGACGAGCACGACTCCCGGCACCTGCCAGGCCTTCATGGCATTTTCGACGACTCGATCGATCGCTGCGGCCTCGGGCTCCGCCGATTGACATGGCGAAGTGAGATTTAACAGGCTGGCGGCCGAGATTGCCAGGCTTATCAGGAGGGAGTCAAAAATCCTCATGTGGGTTTTCCAGGTTCGTGCAAAGTGCCGGTGCTTCCCAGTTGCGAGGGGCGCTGTGTCTTTGCAGGTTTCGCCATCTCGTGCCGCTTCTCACTGTACGTGGCCAGAGGCCTGAAATTCAGGGCCAGGAAGGGACTTTTCCGGTGATATGGGCTTGACCTGCTGTTCACCCGCGGTATTGTCCCGCCGCCACTCGACTCCCTTCACGGGGTTCGGGTGCCATCACAGGGGAACGCGTGTCCGATTCGCTCGGACCGTGGCGCTGGTCGACGGCTTGGGGAAGCCAGCGGCCGGTGAGCGACAAGGAATGCAGGGGGGAAGCGGCTTATGCGCCTGCGTGTCATCGGACGAGCTCTGCTCGCAGCGGCCGTGTTTCTGGCATCACCCGGTTCGGGGCGTGCTCAGGAAGGCGGCGGGTTTCAGGTTCCAGGGAACACGTTTCCGACCCTGCCCATCCCGACGGGGGGAGGGCCGAACTCGGGCTCCGCGGGATTCTATGGTGCCGTCGAATTCGTCTTCCTCACCCAGACGCGAGCCATCGGCGACCAAACCGTCGCCTATCGCGGCCTGATCGACACCTCAGGCCGTATCACCGGCGTTCCCGGAACCTACCTCGGGAGC
>Ga0105048_10002565_pt1 | contig 29540 bp, 20 predicted proteins | sample MAT05_FD_78382 | JGI IMG/M metagenome (GOLD analysis project Ga0105048, IMG submission 78382) | Freshwater microbial communities from Lake Fryxell liftoff mats and glacier meltwater in Antarctica - MAT-05 | ecosystem: Environmental > Aquatic > Freshwater > Ice > Liftoff microbial mat | place... | reverse complement strand
TTTGGATGCACGGTTTTTTTGAGCTTTTGCCATTTTTCCTTGCACTTTAGTTAATGCAAAATAAGCAAAACTCTTTTTCAGTAACACTTTTATAGTTAATCAGCAGACCCTAAATAGTCGCTTACTTCGCTGCCATTTTTTAAAGTCACTTCTACCGTATAAGTTTCAGAACCTTCCACTTCTGCTTCCCACTTATCATTACCTGATTCTTTGATATATGTAACACATCCTTTGCTGTAATACAGTTTCCCCCTTTCAAGTATAGTTGTGCTTATTTGTTTTTCGAAATTTTGTAAAGTCAGCATTGCTTTGTGTTGGATAATTTGCATGAAGATAAAAAGCAACATTCTAATTGGAGTAATTTAATTGGACTGTTATAGCTTGATATTTAAACTGTTTTCTATTTTTGATCGAATGGAGTGATTAATATGACGATAAACAAGATAATTTTATGGACCTAAGTCTGATAAAAATACTGTTTCCAACCGAAGCAGAGGTTAAAAATGAGAAATAAAGTTCAACTCCAGTTTCAGGCCCCGTATAAAAAAAGTAAGAAAAAACCCTTTGTATTTTCAAATAATCCCCTTACTTTTGCAGCCCCAAATAGTTCTTTTAGGAATTTATTGTATTGGGAGCTCCGGTAAAATTCCGGGGCGCTATCACCAAAAAACTCAACACATGGCAAAAGAAATTACCGGCTATGTCAAGCTCCAGTGTAAAGGAGGACAAGCCAATCCGGCACCGCCAATCGGACCTGCATTAGGTTCTAAAGGTGTCAACATCATGGAATTCTGTAAGCAATTCAATGCCAGAACCCAGGACAAACCAGGGAAAGTACTTCCCGTATTAATCACCGTTTTCGCTGACAAATCTTTTGAGTTTGTAATTAAGACCCCTCCCGCTGCTGTGCAGTTAATGGAAGCTTCCAAAATTACCAGCGGCAGTAAAGAACCTAACCGTGTAAAAGTGGGTAAGGTTTCATGGGCACAGGTAGAAGAGATCGCAAAGGATAAAATGGCCGACTTAAATGCATTTACCCTCAACAGTGCTATGAGCATGGTTGCAGGTACTGCAAGAAGCATGGGCCTTACTGTTGACGGAAAAGCTCCGTGGGAAAATTAATTTATTATCAGCCTGTCCCGAGAAAATCGGGACTTAAAAATTTTTAGAAAATGATCACTAAAAAAAGAAAATTAGCCAACGCTAAGGTGGATAGTAATAAAACTTATTCCCTTAAAGAAGCTTCTTCGTTAGTAAAAGAAATAAACACTACTAAATTCGACAGTTCTGTTGATTTACATATTAAATTAGGCGTTGATCCAAAGAAAGCGGATCAGGCAATCCGTGGTACGGTTTCATTACCTCACGGTACCGGTAAAACTAAAAAAGTACTGGTACTTTGCACTCCTGATAAAGAAGAGGCAGCAAAAAGTGCAGGCGCAGATTTTGTAGGCCTGGACGAATTCATAACAAAGATTGAAAGTGGCTGGACAGATGTGGACGTTATCATTGCTACTCCATCAGTAATGCCTAAAATTGGTAAACTGGGTAAAGTATTAGGACCACGTAACTTAATGCCTAATCCTAAAACCGGTACCGTTACCAATGATGTTGCCAATGCTGTTAATGAAGTTAAAGGCGGTAAAATAGCCTTTAAAGTTGACAAAGTTGGTATCATCCATGCGTCAGTTGGACGGGTTAGTTTCAGCGCTGAAAAAATTGCTGAAAACAGCCAGGAGCTGATCAATGCTTTGGTAAGATTAAAACCATCTTCTTCAAAAGGCACTTACCTCAGAGGGGTGAGTATGGCCAGTACCATGAGCCCGGGCATATTGATTGACACAAAATCAGTTTCAAACTAATTATGAATTACCCCGGCGTTCATGCCAGGGATAAAAATATTTGTTATGACAAAACAGGAAAAAAACGAGGTAATAGAAGTGCTGAAGGGCAAGTTTAGCCAGTACAGCAATTTTTATATAACCGATACCGAAAGCTTAACAGTAGCCCAGGTAACCGATTTACGCAGGCATTGCTTTGATAAGCAGGTTGAAATGAAGGTTGCAAAAAATACCCTTATCCGCAAAGCGCTGGAAGGGATTGATGCAGAAAAATATACTGGTGTATATGATTCATTGCATAAAGTAACTGCTTTATTGTTTAGCGAAAACCCTAAGGAACCAGCCTTGATTTTGGCTGGGTTTAGAAAAGCAAGTAAAGGCGAAAAGCCTCAGTTGAAAGCCGCTTTCATCAATGGAGATGTATTTGTTGGCGACAACCAATTGATAGCACTTACAAAAATCAAGACCAAAAATGAATTGATTGGTGAAATCATTGGATTGTTAAATTCTCCAATTCAACGTGTATTGGGAGCATTGCAAAACAAGGATGCCGCTAAAGTAGCAGAACCTGAAGTCGCAGCACCAGTTGCGGAAGCGGAAGCACCGGTTGCGGAAGCATCCCCGGCAGTTGAAGCGGTTGCGGAAGTTGCTGCACCGGTTTCAGAAGCTGCCGTTGCAGAAGCTCCGGCAACTCCAGAAACTCCGGAAGCACCGGCAAAGGATGCTCCGGTAGCAGAAGCATAATATGCCCCCATCCCCGCCTGATCCGGAACGGGCAGGGGCAAACCCTAAGGGTTTGAAAAGGCAGCTACTTTTAAATTACGACAGACTTTTATATCGTTGCTCCCAAATGATAAGAGTCTTTAAATAACTCCCCTTCAGGGGATGGGGGCAAAACAATTTTTTTAAACGCTCCACCGGAGTCCAAAACAATGAAGGTGGAAAAAATTAAACATCATGGCAGACGTAAAAGCATTAGCTGAAAACTTAGTAAGCTTAACAGTAAAAGAAGTACAAGACTTAGCAGATTTTTTAAAATCAGAGTACGGTATCGAACCCGCTGCAGCTGCAGTTGTAGTAAGTGCAGGTGGTGGCGAAGCTGCTGCTGTTGAAGAAAAAACATCCTTCAACGTAATCCTGAAAGCTGCCGGTCCAAACAAATTGGCAGTAGTTAAAATCGTTAAAGAATTAACAGGCTTAGGCTTGAAAGAAGCGAAAGACCTTGTAGATGGTGCTCCTAAACCATTGAAAGAAGGTGTAGACAAAGCAACTTCTGAAGAGTTAAAAGCTAAATTGACTGAAGCAGGCGCTGACGTTGAAATCGCTTAAATCTTTTTCAATAAAATAGCTTTAGATGCCATCCCCTGCAAAGAGGATGGTTTTTTGTTTCTACCTGTCAAAAAATGTTGGCTAATCAAATATTTTTCTCAATATTTACCGTTTCAATTAACCAAAATAACTTCAATGAAAATTTTAAATTATCTCAGTACTTTATTGGTGCTTGGCTTTTTAGGGGCATGTAACAATGCCGAAAAGCAGGAGTCGGCCGAAGTAAGAACCGTATTTTTCGATACAACTGGTATGGACAGTACGATAAAGCCACAGGACAATTTTTTTGAATTCGCCAACGGACGCTGGATGAAGAATACACCTATTCCGGGCGACCAGGGTGGTTGGGGGAGCTTTTATATCGTGAATGAAGAGAACCAGAAAAACCTGAAAGCATTACTGGAAACTGCAGCAGCGGGTAATAATGCTAAGGGCAGTACAGAACAAAAGTTGGGTGATTATTATGCAAGTGGTATGGACACCCTGGCAATAGAAAAATTAGGTGCTGAACCTTTAAAACCAGCCCTTGCGAAAATTGATGCTGTGAAAGACCACAAAGAACTGATGAACCTGGTTGCTGAGGCACATGCAATGGGAGAAGGAGATTTACTGGGCTTTTATGCCGGCGCTGATGAAAAAAACAGTAGTAAAAACATTGCTGTATTTTACCAGGCAGGTTTGACTTTACCGGAAAAGGAATACTATACCAAAAAAGACAGTGCAACCGTTGCTGCAAGAAATGCCTTACTTGCCTATGCCAGTAAAATGTTTCAACTAACGGGAACAGATAGTGTAGCAGCCGGTAGAAATGCAGCAGATGTACTTGCTTTGGAAACTGAAATAGCTAAATCTCATCGCAGCCCCGTCGAATTAAGAGACCCGCAAAAGAACTATAACAAAATGAGCGTTGCCCAACTGGAGCAACAGGCAGGCAATATTGGATGGCAAAACTTTTTTGCAAAAATGAACATTAAAGTAGACAGCATTAATGTAAGCCAGCCCGGTTATTATACCGCTTTAAGCCTGTTGCTTGCAAGCCAGCCAATTGAGGTATGGAAAACGAAAATTAAATTCGACTATATCGCTGCAAATGCTTCCCTGTTGAGTAAATCGTTCCGGGATGCAAACTTTGCCTATAATAAAGTTTTTAGCGGGCAGAAAATAGAAAGGGAAAGATGGAAAAAAATGGTAAGCCGGGTGGATGATGGTTTAGGTGAGTTACTCGGACAGTTGTATGTGAAGAAATATTTTACCGAAGCGGCAAAACAACGCATGGATGAACTGGTCAATAATCTGCAAAAGGCATTTGAAGTAAGAATAAAGAAATTAGACTGGATGGGTGACAGTACCAAACTAAGAGCCATCGCCAAGTTGCATACATTTTTGAAAAAGATCGGGTATCCTTCCAAATGGAAAAATTATGATGATGTAACTATTGACAAGGCTAATTTTTTTGCCAACGCAAAAAGTGTAGCGCAGCACAGTCAGAAAGAGCTGGTTGATAAAATTGGCAAACCGGTCGACAGAACAGAGTGGGGCATGAGTCCTCCAACAGTGAATGCTTATTACAATCCAACCAATAATGAAATCGTATTTCCTGCCGGTATACTCAGGTTCCCCTTCTTTGATGTGAATGCGGATGATGCAGTTAATTATGGTGCTATCGGTATGGTGATCGGCCATGAAATGACGCATGGTTTTGACGACCAGGGCAGCCAATATGACGAGAACGGAAATATGCAAAACTGGTGGGGGAAAGATGATGCGGCCAAATTCAAAGCGAAAACCGGAGCAGTGGTGAAGCAATATAATGCTTTCACTGTTTTCGACAGTTTACACGTAAACGGAGAATTAACCCTCGGGGAAAACCTGGCAGATTTCGGAGGCCTTGCTATAGCATATGATGCATTCAAACTAACGAAGCAGGGGCAGGGCAATGAAACAATTGATGGCTATACACCCGATCAACGTTTCTTTCTTGGGTTTGCACAGGTGTGGCGGGTTAAAAGCAGTGATGCCAACATGAGGGTGCGTATTGCCACTGATCCGCACTCCCCGGAAATGTACAGGATCAACGGACCGCTGATGAATTTTGATCCATTTTATACGGCTTTTGATGTTAAGGAAGGCAATAAAATGTACTTAAATCCGGCAGACAGGGCAAGAATTTGGTAACACATTCGTGCCGCGGAATTACCTTAATTCGTACTCAGGACATCGCATTTGTCATTGTTTAGTATGAGATAATTAAAACCAATGTAGTTTAGTTAAGGTTGGTGGTGAGCCGTGGCGGGTGTTCCCATCCGCCACTTGAGATTTTACTAACTAAACGACATTGTAATTAAAACTAAAAACCATCCCGAAAAAGAGGATGGTTTTTTATTATAACAGGAGTTCGGTTTAGTTTTTTATCAGGCGCTGTGTTACTGTCGTGTAATCGTTACCGGTTACTTTTACAGCATATACACCTTTGGGTAATGATTTGGTAAAAGCGGATGTTGTTTCGGTAATCTTTTCAGTGTACAGTATCTTGCCCTGGGCATCAATGATGTTAACAACGGCAGGCAAAAATTTAGCAGGCAAGGTTATTTTAAATTCATTTGCTGCCGGGTTAGGATAGACGCTAAATCCAAAAGTCGTGGCATTTTTTACCAATGCCGTTTCGGAGTAAAGAATATTGCCGGTAACTTCAATGATCTTTATCCTGAAATAACTGGATCCTGGTGCAACAGGGGCACTGTAAGTATAGTTATTTATTAACGGTAACTGGGTACCATCGAGAGTAACCATATCCGTGAAATCTCGTCCATTGTTACTTTTTTGCACCACATATTTAACGGGCCCGGTCTCAAGAGAGGTTGACCAATTGATCCGTACGGTATTTCCGGCCAATGAAATAGCTGAAAAACTGGTTACTTTAACAGGCACAATGCCAATAGTTGCTATCACACAGCCGCCCGATGCTCCCAAAATAGTAGATGCATAAACCAACGGAGTATTGCAGGGCACACAGGTAAAAGCATCTCCCGTACCGCCATTGCCAAGTGTACCGGAAATAAGCGCACTCGTTATAATTGTCAGGGGTGTACCGCCATAGATGTTAACTACCACACCTTCAGGCCATCCCAATAATAATACGCCGCAACCGCTTGGGCACTGGGGATAAAGACTCTGGTAGGCAAAGGCTCCCGGAGGACATTGGGCTTGAATATCTTTTTGATTGTATGCTATTACCAATAGTAATAGGAGTAGTAGCTTTTTCATTTTGCTTGGATTTGTTCTTTTGCTTACTGTTACAACCCGTAAATACATGAGTATCAAATGAGGAAATACCAATAAGGGCCTTTCTGATTATAAGTAACGTAATATGACCTGCTTAATTGTGTTGTAATAGATTTTCATGATAAGATTCTCCAAAAAAGGGAAAAATTCCATGATGCGATTTTGGTGTAGTGCGAAATGCGTAATTTATTTACGAAAAAATATGTGCAGGAAAATAGTAACTGGAAATTTGGAGCTGTAAAAAGCCTGGAAATCATGCATTTAAAGATAATTTTTCGATTTTATCAAAAATCAAACCAAAATCAAAAAAAATCAATTGAAGTATTTCAATTTTTAAATTTTAATTACTACCTTTGCCATCCTTTAATTTGGCCATAGTGGCATTAGGTCATTTCGGTAAAAATTAAAGCACCTTCTCAGCATTAAAACGGTTTAAAAACAAATATGTCTGCAACTAAATCACCCGCCGCTCAGCGTATCAATTTTGGAAAAGTTGAACTTCTGGCGGAAACCCCCGATTTGCTCGGTATCCAGATCCAATCATTTAAAGATTATTTTCAGTTAGAAACTACGCCCGATAAGCGTAACAATGAAGGTCTTTTCCGTGTGTTTAAGGAAAACTTTCCTATCACCGATACCCGGAACATCTTTGTGCTGGAATTTTTGGATTATTTTGTAGATCCTCCCCGCTACACCATTGATGAGTGTATTGAAAGAGGATTAACATATGCTGTTCCATTAAAAGCAAAACTAAGGTTGAGCTGTAATGATGAAGAACATGTGGATTTCCAAACAATCGTACAGGATGTATTCCTGGGAAATATACCCTATATGACACCCCGTGGTACTTTTGTTATCAATGGTGCAGAAAGGGTAGTAGTAAGCCAATTGCACCGTTCACCTGGTGTGTTCTTTGGTCAGTCTGTTCACCCGAACGGAACCAAGATTTACTCTGCAAGGGTAATTCCTTTCAAAGGCGCCTGGATGGAGTTTGCTACCGACATCAATAATGTAATGTATGCTTACATCGACCGTAAGAAAAAATTCCCGGTAACAACATTGTTGCGTTCTATCGGTTTTGAGACAGATAAAGACATCCTGGAATTGTTCGGGATGGCCGATGAAGTAAAAGTTGATAAGAAATCTTTACAGAAATATGTAGGCAAACGTCTCGCCGCCCGTGTACTCCGTACCTGGGTAGAGGATTTTGTGGATGAAGATACCGGAGAAGTAGTAAGCCTTGAGCGCAACGAAATAGTGTTAGAGCGTGACACGATCTTAGATGAAAGCAATATTGAAATGATTGCTGACATGGATGTGAAGAGTGTATTTGTACAAAAAGAAGAGGTAAGTGGTGATTATGCTATCATTTACAACACTTTAAACAAAGATACTTCTAACAGTGAACTGGAAGCCGTTCAGCATATTTACCGCCAGCTTCGTGGTGCAGATGCACCCGATAATGAAACGGCCCGTGGTATCATTGATAAATTATTCTTCTCTGATAAGCGCTACGATTTAGGTGAAGTAGGACGTTACAAGATCAACCGTCGTTTAGGACTGAATTTCCCAATAGAGAAAAAGGTATTAACTAAGGATGACATCATTGCTATCATTAAAACATTGGTACAATTAACCAATGGTAAAAGTGAAGTGGATGATATCGACCATCTAAGTAACCGTCGTGTTCGCACGGTAGGCGAGCAGTTATATGCTCAGTTTGGTGTAGGTTTGGCACGTATGGCCCGTACTATCCGTGAAAGGATGAATGTACGTGATAATGAGGTGTTTACGCCAGTTGATCTGATCAATGCAAGAACACTTTCTTCTGTTATCAATTCGTTCTTTGGAACATCACAGTTGTCTCAATTCTTAGATCAAACCAATCCTTTAAGTGAGATAACACATAAGCGTCGTATCTCTGCACTTGGGCCCGGCGGTCTGAGTCGTGAAAGAGCCGGATTTGAGGTTCGTGACGTTCACTATTCTCACTACGGTCGCCTTTGTACCATTGAAACGCCGGAAGGACCAAACATTGGTTTGATATCTACCCTTTGTGTACATGCCAAGATAAATGAAATGGGCTTTATCGAAACCCCTTATCATAAAGTAAATGATGGCAGGGCGGATATGAAGAAGATCACTTTCTTAAGTGCTGAAGAAGAAGATACCGCTAAGATCGCCCAGGCAAATGTGCCGATGGATGAAAAAGGAAATTTTGTTGAAGATAAAATTAAGAGCCGTCAAACTGGCGATTTCCCGATTTTAGATAAACATGAAGTAGAATACATGGATGTTGCTCCAAACCAGATCGTAGGTTTGAGCGCTTCAATGATTCCCTTCCTGGAGCATGATGATGCTAACAGGGCGCTGATGGGATCGAACATGCAACGCCAGGCAGTTCCGCTGATCCGCCTCGACCCACCAATTGTGGGTACAGGTTTGGAAGGAAAAGCTGCACGTGATGCAAGGATTCAGTTACATGCAGAAGGCACAGGTGTGGTAGAATATGTAGATGCCAATGAAATACATGTTCGCTACAACCGGAGCGAAATGCAGCAATTGGTAAGTTTTGAAGAAGATCTGAAAATATATAAGATCACCAAATTTATCCGTACCAACCAGGAGACTTGCATCAATCTTCGTCCTGCGGTTGTAAAAGGACAGAAAGTTACTGAAGGCGACTTCTTAACAGAAGGATATGCAACCAAAGGTGGTGAACTGGCTTTAGGCCGTAACCTGAAAGTGGCGTTCATGCCTTGGAAAGGGTACAACTTTGAGGATGCCATCGTGATTTCTGAAAAGGTAGTAAAAGAAGATCTGTTTACGTCTATACATATCAGTGAGTTTGAAACAGAAGTTCGGGATACTAAATTAGGTGAAGAAGAGTTAACGCCGGACATTCCGAATGTTAGTGAAGAAGCGACTAAGGATTTGGATCAAAATGGTATCATCCGTGTTGGGGCCCATATTAAAGAAGGAGACATCATCATTGGTAAAATTACTCCAAAAGGTGAAAGCGATCCAACTCCTGAAGAGAAGTTGTTACGTGCCATCTTTGGTGATAAAGCCGGCGATGCGAAAGATGCCTCATTGAAAGCGCCAAGTGGAACAGAAGGTGTGGTGATCAACAAAAAATTGTTCCAGCGTGCCAAGAAAGATAAGAATGCCAAGGTGAGAGAAAAAGCGAGCCTGGATAAAATCGAAAAGGTACATGAGAAAAATGAAACAGATCTTTTAGATATGCTTGTCAATAAGTTACAGACTTTATTGAAAGAAAAAACATCATCAGGTGTAAGCAATAACTTCGGAGAAATGCTGATTGGTAAAGGTGCTAAATTCAATCAAAAGAATTTGTCCAATATCGATTACCTGAATGTAAATCCTTTGGGATGGACAGGTGATGCAAAAGTGGATGAACTGATCAATGTATTATTGCACAACTACAGTATCAAATTCAATGAAGAATTAGGCCGCTATAAAAGAGAAAAATTCAATATCAGTATTGGTGATGAATTACCGGCAGGTGTGTTGAAATTGGCTAAAGTTTACTTAGCAGTAAAACGTAAGCTGAAAGTGGGAGATAAGATGGCGGGCCGTCACGGTAATAAAGGTATTGTTGCTAAAATTGTACGTGCTGAGGATATGCCTTTCTTAGAAGATGGAACACCGGTTGATATTGTATTGAATCCGCTGGGTGTACCAAGTCGTATGAACCTGGGACAGATTTATGAAACTGTATTAGGTTGGGCCGGTGAAAAATTGGGTTGCAAATTTGCCACACCGATCTTTGACGGTGCAAGCGTGGATGAGATAGCCGGTTATATTGAAAAAGCAAACCTGCCTACATTTGGTCATACCTATTTATATGATGGTGAAACCGGCGACCGCTTCGATCAGAAAGCAACCGTTGGTATCATCTACATCATTAAACTTCACCACATGGTGGATGATAAGATGCATGCCCGTTCAATCGGACCATATTCTCTTATTACACAGCAGCCTTTGGGTGGTAAAGCCCAGTTCGGTGGTCAGCGTTTTGGAGAGATGGAGGTTTGGGCACTGGAAGCTTATGGAGCCTCTAACATATTGCAGGAATTGTTGACACTTAAATCGGATGATATCATCGGAAGGGCTAAAACCTATGAAGCAATTGTGAAAGGTGAAAATATTCCAAGGCCCGGTATCCCTGAATCATTCAATGTATTGGTGCATGAGTTGAGAGGATTAGGTTTGGATTTGAATTTTGAATAGGCCTCCCCAACCCCTCCAAAGGAGGGGCTTAAGAAGAGTCCAAAATTCAGAACTGTTTTTTAGTTTATTCGCAGTAGTTCTTTATTATTTAAAAGACATTTAAAAAAAATCAGTGTCTTTCAAAGTCCCTCCTTTGGAGGGATTTAGGGAGGCCGATAATCAATTAGAAATATGGCATTCAAAAAAGAAAACCGCCCAAGGCCAACTTTTTCTCAGATCACCATCGGTTTAGCTTCTCCGGATAGCATCCTGGAAAAAAGCTTTGGTGAGGTGTTAAAGCCTGAAACCATCAACTACCGTACTTACAAACCTGAAAGAGACGGCTTGTTTTGCGAAAGGATTTTTGGCCCGGTAAAAGATTATGAATGTGCCTGCGGAAAGTACAAGCGTATCCGTTATAAGGGTATTGTGTGCGACCGTTGCGGTGTAGAAGTAACAGAAAAGAAAGTACGGCGTGAAAGAATGGGCCATATCAAACTGGTTGTTCCCGTGGTACATATCTGGTATTTTAAATCTTTACCAAATAAAATTGGTTACCTCCTCGGTATGAGTTCTAAGAAATTAGAGACCATTGTTTACTACGAACGTTTCGTGGTAATACAGTCTGGTATCCGTGCCGACAAAGGACAGAACTTTGGTGACCTGTTAACTGAAGAAGAATACCTGGATATACTGGATGCTTTACCAAAAGACAACCAGCATTTACCGGATGAAGATCCAAATAAATTCATCGCCAAAATGGGTGCTGAAGCGGTGCATGATCTGTTGCAACGCATTGACCTGGATCAATTATCTTTTGATCTGCGTAATGCAGCAGCAAGTGAAACTTCTCAGCAACGTAAAGCAGACGCCTTAAAGCGTTTGAGCGTGGTGGAAAGTTTCCGTGATGCCAATACAAGGATCAACAACCGCCCGGAGTGGATGGTAATGCAATACATCCCGGTTATTCCGCCGGAATTACGTCCCCTCGTTCCATTGGATGGTGGCCGTTTTGCTTCTTCTGATCTGAATGACCTTTACCGTCGTGTTATTATCCGTAATAACCGTTTGAAAAGGTTGTTGGAAATTAAAGCGCCTGAAGTGATCCTGCGAAATGAAAAACGTATGCTGCAGGAAGCGATCGATTCGCTGTTTGATAACAGCCGTAAATCAAATGCCGTAAAAGCAGAAGGTGGACGTGCATTGAAATCATTGAGTGATGTACTGAAAGGAAAACAAGGCCGTTTCCGTCAGAACTTGCTGGGTAAACGTGTGGATTATTCAGGTCGTTCTGTAATTGTGGTAGGGCCAGAATTGAAAATGCACGAATGTGGCTTGCCAAAAGATATGGCGGCTGAATTGTTCAAGCCATTTATCATCCGTAAATTAATTGAAAGAGGTATCGTAAAAACAGTGAAGTCTGCCCGTAAACTGGTAGATAAAAAAGAAGCCGTGATTTGGGATATCCTGGAAAATATATTGAAAGGGCATCCTGTTATGTTGAACAGGGCACCAACCCTTCACCGTTTGTCAATCCAGGCTTTCCAGCCAAAATTGATAGAAGGTAAAGCGATCCAGTTGCATCCTTTGGTTACTACAGCCTTCAATGCGGATTTCGATGGTGATCAGATGGCGGTACACGTTCCTTTGAGCAATGCTGCAATTTTGGAAGCCCAGTTATTAATGCTGTCTTCTCACAACATTTTAAACCCACAGAATGGTACACCAATCACCCTTCCTTCACAGGACATGGTTTTGGGATTGTATTACATTACCAAGGGAAAAAAATCAACTGATACCGAAAAAGTAAAAGGCGAAGGCAAAGCATTCTATTCTGCAGAAGAAGTGATCATTGCTTACAATGAACAACAGCTTGACCTTCATGCACACATCAGGGTAAAAGCGAACTTCAGGAACGAAGATGGTTCATTAACTTATAAATTAATAGAAACTACCGTAGGCCGTGTTTTATTTAACCAGCACGTCCCTAAAACGGTTGGTTTTATCAATGCATTGTTAACTAAAAAATCGCTCAGAGAAATCATTGGTGACATCATTAAATGGACCAACGTTCCTACCACTGCCAAGTTCCTGGATGATATCAAAACATTGGGATACCGCATGGCATTCCGTGGTGGTTTGTCTTTCAATATTAATGACCTGATCATCCCGGATATTAAACAACAACTGATCGATAATGCAACGGTGGAAGTGGATGAAGTTTGGGAAAACTACAATATGGGTTTGATCACCAATAACGAGCGTTATAACCAAACGGTGGATATCTGGAGCCGTGTGGATACAAGAATTACTGAAACACTGATCCGTGAACTGGCAGCAGATAAACAAGGGTTCAACTCTGTGTACATGATGCTTGACTCCGGGGCAAGGGGTAGTAAACAACAGATTAAACAACTTGCCGGTATCAGGGGATTGATGGCTAAGCCACGTAAATCCGGTTCATCTGGAAGTGAGATCATTGAGAACCCCATCTTATCCAATTTTAAAGATGGATTGAATGTATTGGAGTACTTTATCAGTACCCACGGTGCCCGTAAAGGTTTGGCGGATACGGCTTTGAAAACAGCAGATGCCGGTTACTTAACACGCAGGCTGGTTGACGTTGCACAGGATGTTGTAATTAAAGATGAAGATTGCGGAACCCTTCGTGGTATAGCTACTTCAGCCTTAAAAGATAATGAAGATATCATTGAACCGTTGAGTGACAGGATCGAAGGACGTACTTCTCTGCATGATGTGTTCCACCCGGTAACGGAAGAAAAACTGGTAAATGCCGGTGAAGAAATTACGCAGGATGAAGCTCAGAAAATTGAAGAGAGCGGCCTGGAGTCGGTAGAGATTCGTTCCGTACTGACTTGCGAAAGTAAGCGTGGTGTTTGTGTAAAATGTTATGGTAAGAATTTGGCAACAGGATATTTAGCCCAGAAAGGTGACGCGGTGGGAATCATTGCAGCACAAAGTATTGGTGAACCTGGTACACAGTTAACGTTACGTACTTTCCACGTGGGTGGTGTGGCAGGATCTGCCTCGGTAGAATCTACTATGCCAGCCAGGTTTGATGGAACTATACAGTTTGATGGATTGCGTACGGTAGCGACGGAAGATGCTGAAGGGAAAAAGATAAATGTTGTTATCGGACGTACGGGTGAGGTAAGGATCATGGACGTGAAAAACGACCGCTTACTGATCACTAATAACGTTCCTTATGGTGCTACCTTAAATGTAAAGGATGGCCAGAAGGTTACAAAAGGTGACACCATTTGTACATGGGACCCGTTCAACAACGTAATCGTTTCTGAAATTGTTGGTACCATTAAGTTTGATGCCGTGATTGAAGGTGTTACCGTTCGTGAAGAAGCAGATGAACAAACCGGCCACAAAGAAAAAGTGGTTATTGAAACAAAAGATAAAACAAAATTACCTGCGCTGATCATTGAAGGTAAAGAGCACAAGAATTACAACTTACCGGTGGGTAGCCACATTGTTGTAGAAGAAGGTGATACCGTAAGAAGCGGCCAGGTGCTGGTGAAAATTCCAAGGGTGTTAAGCAAACTGAAGGATATCACGGGAGGTCTGCCAAGGGTAACTGAACTGTTTGAAGCAAGGAACCCGGGTAACCCTGCGGTAGTTTGTGAGATCGATGGTGTAGTTGCTTTCGGAAACATTAAGCGTGGTAACAGGGAGATCATTGTTGAAGCCAAAGATGGTGTGGTAAGAAAATACCTGGTTCCATTGACACGCCAGATATTGGTACAGGATGGTGACTTTGTAAAAGCCGGTGCGGCATTGAGTGATGGCCAGATTGCACCTGCTGATATTCTGTCTATTAAAGGTCCTTTTGCAGTGCAGGAATATGTTGTGAACGAGATACAGGAAGTTTACCGTTTGCAGGGGGTACGGATCAATGATAAACACGTTGAAGTAATCGTTCGCCAGATGATGCGTAAAGTAACCATCGAAGATGCTGGTGATACCATATTCTTAGAAGGGGATACAGAAGATAAATTAGACTTTAATACAGAGAACGATAACATCTTTGATAAAAAGGTGGTGACTGAACATGGAGAGAGCACTAAATTAAAAACCGGCCAGATTGTTACACTTCGTGATGTAAGGGAAGAAAATTCTATCCTGAGACGTACAGACAAGAAGCTGGTTGAGTACAGGGATGCAAGTCCGGCTACATCTTCACCGTTGTTGTTGGGTATTACCAAAGCATCGCTGGGAACACAAAGCTGGATATCTGCAGCGTCGTTCCAGGAGACTACCAAAGTATTAAGTTCTGCTGCAATACAGGGCAAAACCGATCTGATGATGGGCTTGAAAGAGAACGTTATCACGGGTCACCCGATACCTGCAGGTACAGGCTTACGTGAGTTTGAAAACATGATCGTGGGCAGTAAAGAAGAATACGAATTGCTGATGACTACAAAAGAAGCAATGAGTTTTGACGAAGAAGAGTAAGATAATCTCTGCTAATTTTCGAATGATAGTAACAGGAGTAAGATTAATTTCTTGCTCCTTTTTTTGTTACATAAATTTGATATTGAAATTTCTTCCGCCCGGGGTTTCGCTCTAACTTTTTAAACTTCCTGGGCGGGTTTCTGCCCTGGCCATTTGTTCAGGCCGGCAGGACTCTCCGCTACTCAGCAGAGTGCCGCCTTTATTATTACAAATGTAAAAGCCGTCAACAAAAGCGGCGAGTTGCACCGCATCGCTGCAAAGCCCCTTGGAACTTTTCGGGTAATAATGCAGCAATAAAAAAATAGGGCAATTATCCAGCTATCCTTTTTCCAGGTAATCATCAATCAGTTGTTCATTTGAATCGTTATCCAGCAAAGGCAGCCATTTATGAATCGTGGCAGTCCAAAAAATAAATTTCACCAATGGATGTATGTGCCTTTCGTTGGTGGGGTAATGAGATATAACAATTTGCACTTTGCTTTAGCAAATGATTCGAATGCCACCGACGAAGGCGAAGGAAGTGTTTTTTTATTACATAATTTTTTTATAAATTTATTTTTCAAAGTATTAAATACACTCCATAACCCTTACGAATATATTTTATCTTCCTATGCAAGCACAGAATTAATGTTGCTTAAACTTTGAGCATAATTTCTTGTTCAACCAAACCTGTTTCTTATGAGATTATTTATCGAAAGATTATCAATAACTGTTATTATTTCATTTTCTTTATTACCATCTTTCGCCGGTAATAAAACAGGAAATCTTGCATTCCCTGCAATCGAAATAATTGGCTCTTCGGTGCCTCCCTATAACTGATCGGCAGGCGTATACATGCCAACCACCGATGGCATTACTTATGTGTACTAAAAAACTACACCCTGGTAGCTGGCGAAGTAAAATTTAGGCGGGATCAAAGTTGGTTGCCCAATAACTGGGGTGGAGCATCCTTCCCGGAGGGATTTGCAGTGCTGTTTGGAGATAACATTCCCATAATTGCCGGTGTAGATACCATTCTTTTCAACCGATTAAGTGGTGTGTATACTTTATAAACTTGATTTGCCTTCAGCTTTTAACAGCTTTAAAAACGCATGTCCAGTATGTTTAATTAAACTTCCTTAGGCGTTTCTTTTCCATTCATTTTGTTTTGCTGAAAAAAAGTATCCTGGTAAAAAGAAGCTGCCGGAGGACTGTGCAACAGTTATCTATTAGGTGTTGCTTGATGGCCTTGACCCTGTTTTTCCTGCCAACCTTGTTAATGTGAATGGCACTTTATTCTTCGCCACCATCAACAATACCTATACAGGCAACAAGTTGTGGAAAAGCGATGCACTGCCACGGGAACGGCAGTGGTAAAAGAATTCATAAACAGTGATTATAAATATACCGGCAGCGCTAATCAATGTAAGCAGCGTATGGGAGAACACGGCCAACTGAAGCAGCGGTGTTTTGCCGGATGCCGGTACGGATGTGATCATCAATAACGGCAGGCCCAACTATCCACAGTTAAATTCAAATGCAACAGTGAAGTCAATAAAAATAAATGCCGGTGGTTCTTTGATCGTAAAGACGGGTTTTAAATTGACTGTTTTAAAATAAGGACCAAAGCCAGTCATTCCTGTTCCGCTTTTCTTTTCAGTCCTTCCAGCCAAAACTGGTGATATTTCTACATCCTGTTTGACACTAATAATTTTCCAGGATGCCGTATTTCCGAATATAAGGATTGATTTTTTTACAACACCCTGCATTCCGTGCGGCAGCAGGAAGTTAAAAATTATTCGGGTGGGTATAATAGTGATTATTCCTTTATACATCGCTGTTTCGCTGTAAGGTCTTTACACCGCATAGTTTCCCTTGGACACCTGGTGAGGCTGATGAATATATCGCAGCAATATAGGGACGTGTTAATTTTGTATTTTAAGAAACCCCTGCACCAATAAATTTTTTCCTGTTTTTACAACTATGCTGCTACTCTGTGAAATAGTTTGATTTATATTTAAGTTGCACCTGCCGCCTGCAGCGTGGTCAATCATAATTGTTCCGGCAGTAAGCGGATTTGGCGGTATTAAATTATTTGACCAGTTCGAAGCCAGGTTCCAGTTACCATTCCCGGTAAAAGTATAGGTAAGGGCAGTGCTGTATAAATCGGATTTCCATAGCCCCCTGCCAAAGGTAGCGGCCCATAATTTATGATCGTTGTAGGAAATCTCCAATTCATTTACTACCACATTCGGTAAGCCTGTATTATAAGGCACCCAATCAGCCATGGTACCATTAGTATAGTACACCCCCAAGTCGGTACCTAAGTAAAGCCCTTCATTAGTGCCGGTTTCATACACTATACAATTTACCGGAACATTCGGCAGTGTTCCTGAGTAATTGAACCAGGATGCGCCGCCATCAGGAGACATATTGATTTTAACCCCGGCGTTGTAACCCGAAAAAGTTATATACACATACAAAGGATCTGTCGGGCTTACGGCCAGGTAGGTAATTCTTGTGGTAGTTGCCCCTATCAACCCCCAGGAAACCCCGGCATCCACAGATTTAAAAACCTGGAAGGGAGTTGCCACATAAATGGTATTGGGATTAGATGGGGCAAAAGCCATTGCGATTATATTTCCATTGATGCCAAAAATTGTTCCCAGTTGATTCCAGGAGGTTCCGCCATTGATCGTTTTATAAACTTGTGATTTTCCAACGAGCAATATATTGTTATTGGTTGGATGAATAATAAAGGGAGTTACCCATTCCCCGGCTTCATGAACGGTTCCGGCAGTACCATTGTTTTGAGTGATGACCGACCAGTTGGTTCCGCCATTGATTGTTTTAGAGATCTGGCCCTGCACATAAGTGGCATACATAATATTCCCATTTGTGTAATCAATGATACACTCCATGCCATCTCCTCCTGTTTGCTCCGTCCAGCTGCCGTTGTACAATTCTTTTGAGCCATTATCCTGTAAACCACAGATAACATCATTTGAAAAATTTTGATTCACACCAATGCGGTAAATCTGGCTGATCCCCATTCCGTTTGTCCGGTCTGTCCAACTGGTTCCACCATTATTTGTAACATATAATCCCCCGTCATTACATTCATACACCAGATTATTGTTAAGGGGATGAAAAGCAATAAAATGTTTATCAGCATGAACTTCGGGTACAGTGGTGGTTTGTGACCGGCTCCATATATTGTTGAGAAACCAGTTGGCCCCACCATCTGTAGTGCGCCAGGTATTTACGCCACCTAACCATATTTCATTTGCATTGGCCGGGTTGATTGCATATGCTAAATCATAATTTCCCTGGCCGCCGCAAGCCGCTGCATTAAATGCACCGTTTAATAAATTGTTACTACAGGTACCATTATAATATTGAGCAAATGAAGCACCGCTATTTTCGGAATAATATAACCCATTAAGCCCGGCCTGTGCATTGGCGCATACCGCATCAACCAAACCTGGTGAATTGGCAGAAACTGCTAAATTGATCCTGATGACATCAGTAAAGTTTGTTACCTGGCCCCATGCAATGCCACCGTTCGTTGAGGTATATATCTGTGCATTTCCGTTGACATTATCAAAAGTTGACGCATACACATAGTTAGGGTCGGTGGGTTTAAATTCCATATCCATAAACCACCCGGCTTGTTGCAGTGACCATGAAGTGCCTGCATTGGTGGTTCGGTAAATACCATTTGAAGTTGCAGCAATTAATATTTGGGAATTGGAAGGATTAATTAGTAACCTCCTGATCAGCCCGGATGCCGTAACATTCCAGTTAAGGCCGGTTGTATTCCAAGTAGCCCCTCCGTCAATAGACTTTAAAACTCCTATACTTTTTGTATCACCATAACCATTTTGTAAATTATACGCTGCATCTCCGTCGCCAGTGGCAATGTACATGATATTTGGAGCAGAAGGGTTTATCGCTATGTCACTGACACCTAAAACAGGTAAATTATTAGTGTTGGTTGTCCAGCTTGCACCGGCATCGGTTGTTTTCCATAAACCACCGGCAGGGGTGCCAACCCAAAATGTATTGGCAATAGTTGGGTGAAATGCAATACAACTGATCCGCCCTATTCCATGATACCCCCCGGCACTGGTATTTGGGCCCATAAATGCCCAGGTTGCATTACTTAGTGGCGAAGTAATATTTTTAGCCGCCTGTTGCTCCTTGTATTTATTGTATTCTGTCAGCAGGATATCAGGAGGGGGAAATTGCCCGTCTTTTCCAATTCTTTGCTCCCAATACCATTCCCAGCGTTTAAAGGGTTTATATCCTTTTCCTTTTTCAATTGTTTTATCTTTCCAGTAATCATAAAACGCAGCCTGTATTTCTTTAAAGGAAGGGCTGGGAGTTTTTATTTGAGCAGCCCAGTGCTGTGCGCTGGCCGTCATATTAAATATCAGTATTGATAAAATACAGATTGAAAAACTTCTTTTATTCATACTCATACAATTAAGTTTTATGATCATTGCATATTTGGCAGCACCCGTTCAGTTATTTCTTTTACTACCAGGTAGCTGGTTTTGGATCTCGTATTATATCTTACCAGGGCACTTCCATCGTACTCAATGGGAGCGGCAGAATTTTTTTTGATTGGCTTACCGGAGACATCAGAGATCCTCAGGATGATCGTATCATTTTTAGAAAATTGTATGGCGCTGTTACTAACCACCGTTGATTCTTTTGCTATAAAAATATCGTAGCCATAATTTTTCATCCAGGCTGAATCAAACGTAAGCTTATCCGATGTTAAAACAAGGACCTTAAAAAAATATTCCCTTCCTGTTGCACCACCACGAATGCCTGAAGTCCTGTTTTCGTAACGGGCTTCTAATAATTTAAGGTCTGTAAAGGTAGCATTAAGGTTTGTAGAGGTAGCAGCAGTACTTTCTGTAAAAGCAATTTGTTTGTGTGTCTTACAATTAATAAAGGTTATGCCTAGTAATAGTATTACAAGTCTTGTCATCATGTATTATGTTCAGTTTTTTGTTATTCAAATAATGCGGAGATGGAACTGTAGTTTTATTGTTGATTAAAATGGCACCTCGACTTGTCATTAATAGTGTAGGGATTTATAAATAAAATATACCATGTTAATTTACTTCATTTTTTTTGTATTGGGAAAGGAAATTAGCAAGCGGTATCGATAGCCATGCCGGAAGGCCGCCTTGTTGCTGCTTCCAGAATTATTAGTCAACATCAATAAATTTTAACGCTTGCATTATAAATGTTCAATATAACTCCCACCGCCGAAAACCTACGCTGGATAGTAGCGCAAAGCCCGGTGAGGCCCGTGCGCTGGTCTGTGCCGGACTTGCAGCGCCCCGCCGGCCCGGCTGAACATTGTTCGGACGGGGATAGCCAGGCCGAAGTTGAAAATAGCACTGATGCCGGCGTGCAAAATAAATCAATCTCAATAATCCGTCAAAACCTATAGACAGTGAAGTATTGCCTTACACCCCTTCAGGTCTGCCCGGATGAACCCCGCCAGAATGATTCTTTCGGGCTGGGGTTCGGACGGTGGATGGGGGTTTTCATTACCTTTGCCCACATTAATTATGAAGACAAAAACAATACACCGGGACAAAGTAAACATCATTACACTGGGCTGCAGCAAAAATATGGTGGACAGTGAAGTGCTGAGCGGGCAGTTGATTGCCAATGATATTGATACGGTGCATGAGAATGCAAAGCGGGACCACAACATTGTAATTGTAAATACCTGCGGCTTTATTGAAAAGGCAAAGGAAGAAAGCATTAACACGATATTGCAGCAGGTGGAACTGAAGAAAAGGGGCAAGCTGGATAAAGTGTACGTAACGGGCTGCCTTAGTGAACGCTACAAAAATAACCTGGAAGCGGAGATACCCGAAGTGGATGCTTACTTCGGCACGATGGAACTGCCCATGATATTAAAACAGTTTGATGCGGATTATAAAAGTGAATTGATTGGAGAACGCTTGCTCAGCACACCGCAGCATTATGCCTACATGAAGATAAGCGAAGGCTGCAACCGCACCTGTGCTTTTTGCGCTATCCCGCTGATGAGAGGCCAGCATGTGAGCAGGCCGATTGAATCGCTTGTGGATGAAGCAAAACGGTTGGTACAAAGAGGGGTGAAAGAAGTGATGCTGATTGCACAGGAATTGACTTATTATGGATTGGATATTTATAAGAAAAGGGAATTACCGAAACTGCTTCATGCACTTGCCGATGTGCAGGGCCTGGAATGGATCCGTTTGCACTATGCTTACCCATCGAAATTTCCATTGGACATTATTGATGCGATAAAAGAAAGGGACAATATTTGCAACTATTTGGACATGCCACTGCAACATGCGGCCAACAATATGCTGCGGCTGATGAAGCGCCAGATTACCCGGGAAGAGATGGAAGACCTCATAGGAGAAATTCGTGTACGCATACCTGGTATTTGTATCCGCACTACGTTGATCGCCGGTTTTCCGGGTGAGACCAGGGATGATGTGGAGGAACTGAAAACCTTTTTGCAAAAAATGCGTTTCGACAGGGTAGGCACTTTTACTTACAGCCACGAAGAAGGTACAAGTGCTTATGACATGACGGATGATATTCCTGCAGAAGAAAAAGAAGAGCGGGCGCAGGAAATAATGGAAGTGCAGCAGGAGATCAGCCTGGAAAAGAACATGGAGAAAGTGGGTAAAACTTTTAAAGTAGTGATTGATAAAAGGGAAGCCGGCCGTTACCTCGGCAGAACGGAATTTGACAGTGTCGAGGTGGACAATGAAGTAATTATTCACAGTAAGAAGAAATTGAGTGCCGGTGATTTTGTGAACGTGAAAATTACAAAGGCTTATGATTATGATATTGAAGGGGAAGTGGTGGGGTAAAGGGTTGAAGGTGGTTTAAAGTTGAAAGTTGAAGGTTTAAAGTTGAGGGTTGAGGGTTTAAGGTTTAAGGTTGAGGGTTGCCTTTAACAATGCGCTGATAAGAGCTGTATGAAATTTTTTCGTTCAATCATTTCGGCACCTAAGCTTTCTAAATGTGCGGTGTATACCTGGCAATCAATCAATGCTACTCCATCTGCCTGCAAATTTTTTACCAACTGAATAAATGCAAACTTGCTTGCATTGCTCACTTTGCTGAACATGCTTTCACCAAAAAATACATTGCCGATTCGTACACCGTACAAGCCGCCAACGAGCTCGGCATTCAACCATGTTTCAGCGCTATGAGCAAAACCTTTTTTGTGTAATGAAGTGTATGCTTTTTCTATTTCAGTGGTTATCCAGGTGCCATCCTGTTCGTTGCGGTCTATATTTTTGCATTGTTGTATTACCTGCTTAAATGCTTTGTTAATGCTGAATGTAAACTCCCTGCTTTTAATTACTGCCTGCATACTCCTGCTCACTTTTATTTTTTCGGCAAACAACACAAACCTGGGGTTGGGGCTCCACCAAATAATTGGCTGGTCGTTGTTGTACCAGGGAAATATCCCACTGCGGTAAGCCAGCAACAACCTTTCAACACTTAGATCGCCGCCGATGGCTACGATGCCGTCTTCGTTAGCCGTATCAACAGGAGGGAAGAATAATTTACTGGTTAGGATGATCATCTCATTATTTTATTCCAGGCAAAGACGAAAAAAAACTGGCGGACTACTTTGCAGGATTGTGTTTTTGCGGAGACAGTCATTTTAACCTTTCTTAACTGAGCTATGCCTTGCATATCCTATCCGGGCCAAAAAACACAACCCACAAATTTTCCTTCTTTGCTAATGGGCATCTTTGCGTGTCCCAAAAAATTCCTTTCCGGCTGGCCTTGCAGGAATGAAAATCCCCGAACGGTGAAAAAGAATTGTGATTACAGAAAAGTGGTTATTGCAGTTTTTTATTGTGCCATTACCTCAATCGTAGCACCGATGCCCCTTTCTGTAATGGCATCACACATGGGTTTCAGGGTATCATAACCACCTTCTTTTACGGCATATTTTCCTTTGCTGTCGATAATGATGGCACATTGTTCTGCCTGTTCAGCCGTATGCCCGCAGATGCGGATGAGTGTTTCAATCACCCATTCAAATGTGTTTACGTCATCATTCCAAACGATCAGCACACAGGTTTCGTCTGTAAGCGTCAGCGTGTCGGAATCCGTTTTAAATTTTGTATTGGTGGATGCTTTCATAAAATTGATAGTACAAAAATAAGCCGAAACAACGATTTTATAATTTTCTTGTTTAATGGAGTCCATATTTTACTTTAAAAGGCACCGTCTGGATCAGTAAAATCGGGATGAGCGTCTTATTAAAAAATATACTATGCAACATTTCAGGCATTATAATTGTCAATTAGTGTGTCCCTGTAATGCTTTGACCAAACCTGATCAATGGATTTCATCTTTAACCTATGTTGCGGAGAATTAAAAAGAAAAAGGAGGAACAACCAGTACCCGATAAGCAGCAGGCTATTGTGTTGCCGCTGCATTCGCCCAACCGCAGCCTCGAGTTTTTATCAGAACTGATTGGTAAGATCCGGCCTGATGACCCTCATGATATCATCCAGGCAGAACTTCGTTTTAAGGCACTTCTGTACCAGGTAAGCCAGGACAGGAGCTCCCTGTTTTCTTTGCGAAAGGCCCTGCTCACCCAATTTTTAAAAACGAATATTGTTATTGCCTTAACCGAAAATGGCATTGTAAGCAGCCGTGGTTTTATACAGGAGCTGTTTAGTAAAATAAAACATAAACTGCTGCCCGAGCTGTATACACCCGATAATTTCCTGTACGTAATTAATAAGATATTCTATAAAAGAAGCGACCATTTTTGGGTAAAGGGAATGGACAATGAATTGTGGATTCAATTTTTTGAAATACTTGGCATACAGATCAACCTTACAGAGCCTTCTTTGATAAAACAACTGCAGCAGTCACTGCAGATACTCAGCTACCGTATTACCACGCTGGGTTTGGAGAAAGAGATCACCCAGCGCTATGAAAATTTCGAGGATGCGGTGTATCCTTTCTTAGAACAGAACAGGCTGATCAATGAATTTATTTTTCAACACCGGGCTGCCGCTATTTCTGGTAACCAGCGCATATTGCTGGCCAATATTAATGAGGCGCTGCACAACTGTAACCAAAGTATCCAGTGGATCAGGGAGCAACGGATAGCATACGGCACCAGCCTTGCACAAACTTATATCCTTACCCGTTTGCAGCAGCAGATCAACAGGATGTTCATTATACTGGATGTGCTGGACATGGATAGTTCTTTTAATACCGAACGTTTTGTGACCTATTTTAGAACTGTGGTGCACAATGAGAACAGGAAAAACTCCATCAAAGAATTTGTAAGTGAGAACACAGGTTACCTGGCTTACCAGATAGCCGAACATGGCGGACGCACCGGTGAGAAATTTATCACTACTACCCGCAAAGAATTTTGGCGGATGTTCTACAGCGCTGCAGGGGGTGGTATCATTATTTCGTTTATCGGGATTATTAAAAACCTGCTGGGAAAAGTAGCGCTGGCCCCTTTCTGGCAGGGGTTTTTGTACAGCGTAAATTATTCACTGGGTTTTATACTGATACAGGATACCGGCTCCACACTGGCTACCAAACAACCGGCTTACACTGCCAACAATGTAGCCAGTTCCTTCGATACACAAAGAATGGCTGACCGTCCCGACCTCAGGAATTTAGCCATTACCATTGGAAAGGTGAGCCGCACACAATTTGCGTCTTTTACAGGGAATTTATTGGTGGTGTTTCCGCTTACCTATTTCCTGGCCTGGTTATTTTTTGCGGCTACCGGCGTAATGGTGGTAGGTGGAAATAGCCCTGAACAAATGGCCGCAGCCCACAAACTGCTCACCGACCAGCAACCCTTTCACAGCCTTGCCTTGCTGTACGCCTGCTTCACCGGCTTCTTTTTATTCGCCAGCGGACTAATTGCAGGCTATGTAGAGAATTACCTGGTGTATAGTAAAATTGGGGAGCGGCTCCGCAACGCTGCATCTTTTAAATATGGCTTTAGTGAAAAACGCCGCTATAAGGTAATCCATTACATAGAAAACAATATGGGTGCCCTTGTCGGTAATATAGCGCTGGGATTTTTCCTGGGTATGGCCGGATTTTTTGGCAAAACCTTTGGGCTGCCTTTTGATATCCGTCACATCACCATTTCTGCAGCCAATACTGCCATTGGTTTCTTTGGGCTGGGCCACAATATCAGCAACCGCGAGCTCTGCTACACTATTTTTGGTGTAATGAGTATCGGCTTTTTGAACTTTGCGGTAAGCTTTGGGCTGGCTTTTATTGTAGCTGTCAAAAGCCGGGGTATCCGCCTGCGTGAGTACCCGGAATTTGTTGGTATTTTATGGCGGTACCTCAAAAAATATCCCCGTGATTTTGTTAAGGCACCTTTATCAAGGTCTGCTTCACAGCTTCATTAAGCAGCCATTCAAGTCTACCTTTCGAAAATAGTCTGGTAAATTAAGGCGACATTTTTTCGTACAAATCGTTTGTGAGCGGTGGTTTTAGATGCTACACAGGTATATTTAATAGTCATACGCTGTTGTAAACAGTATATTATGCATCTATCATCTTTCTGAAAGTTAAATTCACTCTCGGTTTTGTTACCTTTTGAGTTTTTGGTAAGCTGTGCAGCCAGTTGGATTGTGTAACGCCTTTCATAACAAGCAAACTGCCGCTCTCCAGCATGATGGTAACGGTTTGTTTATCCTGTTTATGTTTTAAAGCAAACTTCCTTGCTGCTCCCAGGCTGAGCGATGCAATCACCGTATTTTTTCCGAGGCATTTTTCATCATCACTGTGCCAGGTCATACCTTCCTCCCCGTTGTGGTACAAATTCAGCAGGCATGAGTTAAAGCTGCTTCCGCTGAGTTTTTCTACTATGCCTTTTAGTTCCAGCAGTTCTTTTGTCCACGGCAATGCCTGTTTGGTAGTGTTGGAGTATGTATAGGAGAATCCTGCATCACCATACCAGGCCACTTTTCTTTTGGTAATAATATGCCTGCCGAAAATAATGGCTTCATCATTTTTCCACCCGATGTTGTTCAGTAGCTTATCCAGGTAAAATCCAGCCTCCGCCTGTTTCAATACTTTTCCATAATACTGTACGATACCATCATAAGGTAATAAATTGGTTGCCGGGTTTGTATTAAATAAGTCCATTTTTCCAGTTTTGATAATCCGTTTTCATGCAATGTCCGCAAGGCCGGTAGCCATTTTGCATTGCTTCTTTTGCTGAAGCAAAAAATACCCGGTTGGCAGCTTTCATCCGTTTACCCGGTTTGCAGGTGAGGGTACCATAAATTTTCAATGGCCTGTTTCCGGCAAAAATAATGGCGCTTCCTTTAACCAGCAATTTTAGTTGAAGGGTTCTTTAAAATGCGGTATGGCCCAATGCTGTATGGTTAAACATTTGCTGATGATAACACCCGGGCAGCTTCCCATCCGATCATCGAAGTCTTCCTGTTTGCACACCACCTGTATTGTCCAAATATCCCGGTAGATTGAATGACCCTGTGACAGGGAACCAGATACGCCACGGGAATGCTGCCAATAGCTATACTCACTTTAAAGGGTTTTACCGGCTGCGAACAAAAAAGCATTTTTTATGATGGCAGGATGAGTAACCGTGGTACTTTTTGAGCGCTTGTTAGGTTTGCTCAACGGCAGCCGGAAGGCTGCAGGCTAGATTTTTCTCCCGCATTTTAATTACTGGCGGGGTGAAATGTGGTCTTTTAGCTACAGAAATATAATAAATTAACCACACAAACGTTTATGACGGTTAGTATTGGAAGGTTGGAAATTAAGGTGTCATATATTTCCAGCGCTTGTCCATAAATCATTATCTATGAAAAAAATAAAATCCATCCCTAAAAACCGAGGTGTCGTGTGTACTGCGACCAGCCATTTATGTACATGGAAATTGATAATGATCGTATTATTAACATTCAGTTCATTTTTGACAAGTAATGTTTTCTCTCAAAGCACGTCGTGCTCAACGGCTACATTGCTCACCGCAGTAAATGCAGCCTCCTGTACACCGGGTACCTCATTTCAGATCAACGGTACAGGATCCGGGCCGTCTTATTCTTCCTGTGCAACCAATGCGTCATCGATCAATAACTGGGGGCAATTCGTGGCTAACTCATCTACTGCCAGTATCTCATATGATCCCCCTAACAGCAGGGATGCTATGATATTTGCATATAGTGGCACCTGCCCGGGTAGCCTTACACAGATAGGTTGTGTGGATGCTGTTGGAAATAACAGTACGGAAACATTAAATTTAACCGGCCTTACAGCGGGTGCTACTTATTACGTGAGGATCGTGGCGTATAACCGTACCAGTGGTAATATGAATGGAACTATTTGTATTGCATCTCCCTATTCTATCAATACTGGTTCCATTACAGGGTCACCTTTTTGCGCCGGTACTGCTGTTTCTGTTCCGTTTACAAGTTATGGCACTTACAGCAGCAATACTTATACTGTACAATTGTCAAACAGTGCAGGGTCTTTTGCAAGCCCTGTTAACATTGGTACATTGGTAAGCAACGCCAACTCAGGAAGTATCAGCGCCAGCATTCCGGCAGGAACAACTTCAGGTACAGGTTACCGGGTAAGGGTAGTAAGCAGCAACCCGGTGGTAACCGGATCTAATAACGGTACCAATCTTACCGTCAATGCATTGCCAACAATAACCAGTTCGGCAACTGCAACTGCAAAATGTTTCAGTGCCGCTGCACAAGCATCTTCTTTAAGTTACAGTGCCACTACCAACTCCCCAAACAGTTATACCATCACATGGAATGCGGCTGCATTAGCGGCGGGTTTGGTAAACCTGGGAACTACTGCGCTAACTTCGAGCCCGGTAAATATCCCTATTGCAGCAGGTGTAGCAGCAGGCACTTATACCGGAACGATTGGCGTAACTAACGCCAACGGATGCATCAGCAGCGGCAATTCATTTAACTTAACCATCCACGCGATACCAACTGTAACCATTACCCCTAATTATTGTATCGGGGGTGGTGTGGTACGGCTTACCTGTTCTGCACAAACTTCCTACCTCTGGAACACCGGTGCTACTACCCAGGCCATCGACGTTACGCTTGCAGGTAATTATTCTGTAACGGGTACAAATGCAGGCGGATGCAGCGCCAATGCGAACATTGCTGTTGCCCAGGAATTGGTAACCAATGGAAATTTTTCGGCCGGTAACACAGGCTTTACAACATTATATGGCTATACAAATGCCGCAAACGGATTATATCCGGAGGGACTATATTCAATAGGAACAGACGCAAATTATTATCATGGCTATTTTTTCGGAAATGATCATACCAGCGGTTCTGGTAATTTTATGATAGTAAACGGGAGTGCTGCTACACAAGAAATTTGGGAGCAGGTAGTTACCGTTACACCCAATACCACCTATTATTTTTCAGCCTGGGCAACCAGTCTTAATGATGTAGCACCTTATGCACAATTGCGTTTTGCAGTAAATAATGTTGAAGTTGGAACAACTGCCGTATTACCGGCAGGTGCCAACTCTACCGCGGGGCCGTTTAGCTGGTACCGGTTTTTTGGTACCTGGAATTCGGGAAGTAGTACCTCTGCCACCATTAATATTGTTGATCTTCAAACAGCGGCGGGTGGAAATGATTTTGGGCTGGATGATATCTCATTCAGCACCCTGTCTCCCGTAACCATGACGGTTGCGCCAGCGGGTAATACGCCGGTTTGCGCCGGTAACCCGTTAAATCTTACGGCGAATGTTACCGGGGGAGGTTCTCCATTTACTTATTCCTGGACTGGCCCTGGCGGCTTTACATCCGGCACCCAAAATCCGGTGATTGCAAGTGCTGCCGCGTCCAATGCCGGTGTATATGCATTAACCGTTACAGATGGAAATGGTTGTACTGCCAATGGCAGCACCGCGGCTGTAACCGTCAATCCACGACCCACTATAACAACCGCTGCATCAGCGTCGACCCGTTGCATAAGCGGTAGCGCACAAACATCTACTTTAAGTTACAGCGCCACTACCAATAGCCCTGTTACTTACACGATTGTATGGAATGCAGCAGCATTGGTGGCCGGCCTGGTAAATGTGAACAGTACAGCACTTCCTGCCACCCCGGTCACTTTCCCGGTGGCGGCGGGTGTAGCAGCAGCAACTTACACCGGTACCTTAACAGTAACTAACGCTAACGGATGCGTTAGCACTGGTAATGCGTTTACTTTTATCGTCAGTGCTTACCCTGTAATGACGAGTGCAGCTTCAACTGGTGTATGTACCGGCGGTACCGCAAGTATTCCACTTACCAGTTCTGTTCCATCCAC